>ENA-OURU01001525-OURU01001525.1-human-gut-metagenome-genome-assembly--contig:-NODE-1525-length-27823-cov-5.693388_pt1 | contig 27823 bp, 35 predicted proteins | sample MGYA00242137_ERZ509064 | MGnify/ENA primary metagenome ERZ509064 (study PRJEB26280, sample SAMEA2338777) | human gut metagenome | biome: human gut; feature: human-associated habitat; material: faeces...
GATAGTTTACACGACTTGAAGGCTTATTTTATTTGCTTTCGCGGGTCATTATTAACTCGCCCTTTTCATTGTAGCAGTTATTGCCTTTCCAGTGAGCAAGAAGCTTTTTGTTAAGGTCAAATACAAATTGTTCTTTCGATGAAATACAATAGGAAACACTAGTTAAAACACCTTTATTATCATAGATAACACTTTTCTCAGGATAACCTTTTTTTAGCAATATCTCAACTTGAACTAAACTACCATTAGGATAGTAATAAAAAGTTTCTTTTTGATTTAATAAATTATCAATGACATATACACCATCAGAAAAAACCAAAATACGAATATTTTTATAACGAAGTTTGTTTTGTGCTATTAAAAGTTTATGTTTTTCATAATTAGGATCTATTAAATATTTTTTAAATTGCTGAATATCTATAGTAGTACTTATATTATTAAATGATTCTTCCCGTGCCATATCAACTGTATATTCTATTCCACCAGTTATAGTTAAAGAATATACAGGAAAACTAAATAACTGCATTAGTAAAAAAACGAATACTAACTTTTTAAGCATAACAAATTATAACATTAGAAAGGAAATATATGACCAATTGAATTTCGAAAATAATGCTTCAAATTAATGCCGAGTATCTATCAAAACTCCCTTGTTATCATAGCAGTTATTTCCTATCCAATGGGCGATTAGTTGTTTATTCGTATCAAATATAAATTGTTCATTGGAAGATGTATCCAATGTTACACTATCTAAGATTCCATTAATATTATATGTAACTCTTTGTTTAGGATAAGAGGAATTAAGATCAATATCTATATAACATAATTTTCCAGATGAATCATAATAATAAGCATGACTTGGTTGATTTTTGTATCTTATTGCATATTCACCTTTTGAAAACTTAGTTAGATATCTATTTTTATATTTCTTTTTATCTTTAAGCATAACTTTTTGATTGATAGCAAAATTCTTATCGATAAAAAATTCCTTGTATTTAGAAATGTCAATTTTATAATTTACATTTTCAAAAGCAATTTGTCTTGCTTTAGACACGGTATATGATATTCCACCTTTGATTGTATAAGCATTAATATGCAAACTACTAAATGCGAAGGTAACAAGAAAACAAATCATTATAACTAATATTTTTCTCATTTTATAAGTATACATCTATATAGAAGGGAAAAACAATGATATCAATATTAAAAGATAATATCAATTCTGACCAATCAAATCTCGAAAAAATTTTGGCAAATGTTAAGAAAAAATTTGAATTTTAGACATCTTCTCTCCGATAATTTGAGTAATAGAAAAAACCGATTTCATTTTTTTTCGCGAGTAATTATAAGTTCTCCATTTTCGTTATAGCAATTATGGCCTATCCAGTGAGATATGAATTTTTTATTTGTATCAAAAACATAACTTTCACTACTAGATACAGCTAATGCTGTTGAATCTAATTTTCCATTTTTGTCATATTTTACAATCTTTATTGGATAACTTTTATTAATTAAAAAACTTATAGACTCCAATTTCCCATTTTTATCGTAATAATAAGAGATACTTTTGTTATTTTTATAAATAACACCATACTCACCACTAGAAAAAACCGTTAAATATCTATCTCTAAAGTACGATTTTTTTTTATTCATAGCCTTCTTATTTGCTATGTAATTGGGATCAGAAAAATAAGATGCATAATCACTAATATTTATATTCAATGGCACATTTGAAAATGCTTCAGTTCTTGCTGTTTCTACTGTGTAAGATAATCCACCTGTAAGTTTCAGTGCAAAAACAGGTTTTATTGTCATTGAAATTATCAACAATATTAAAATTAAATCTTTTTGCATAACTTTTACACTCAAACTAATACTCTTCATTTCTAGTCATTATTAAAATACCATTTTCGTTATAGCAATTATGGCCTATCCAATGTGCTTTAAGCTTTTTATTAGTATCAAAGACATACTGTTCTTGTTTATTAATTTGGTACGCAACTGACCGAAAATTTCCATTAATATCATAGGATATTGACTTTTTAGGATAATTATTAGTATCTACACAAAAAATGATTACCTCCAATTTTCCTTTTGAATTGTAGATAAAATAAGGATTGGGAGCTTTTTTCAATAATACAGAATAACTCCCATCCGAAAAGATTTGAATTTTTTTATTACGAAAATTAAATTTCTTTTTTGCCACCGCCTTTTTATTGTCTTCAAAATCATAATCTTTTAAATATGGTGCATATTTAGATATATCAATACTTTTTTTTACACCTTCAAAAGCTAAACATCGAACAGCCTCTACAGTATAGACCACACCTGCTTTTAATGTATAAGCAAAGACTGGATTGCATAGTAACACTAAAATTAATAAATAACTAAACTTTTTCATTTTTTTAGTATAACACATTTAATAGAAAGGAATTTTATGGAATACATTAAGTATAATGAGCATTTTGACCAATCAAATCTCGAAAAAATTTTGGCAAATGTTAAGAAAGAATTTGAAAAATCAGGAAAGCAGTTTAATGATGTTTTCAAATCTTTTAAAGACACTTGGAACGAGCAAACAAAAGAAATCAACTCCTTTGTTTCAGGGTTAAAAAATGAAAACGGAAAAATTGATTTCAAAAATCTTCTCTCCGGTGGGTTGTACAACACAAAAAAACAAATCTCCAGCAAATATGATAGTTTGCGCAGCGGTATTGATGCAGACCCTAATTTATCTCAGGCTCAGAAGGATTATTACAAAAAAAGATATAATATGTTTGAGGAAGAAGAAGAAAAAGAAGCTTATGAAAACAGTATAACTGGCAAGGCTACAAAAAAATTATCAAACGAATTTTCTGACGGGCTATCTGACATGATTTCAGGTTACAAAAGTTTTTCCGATGTCATCAAAGACATGACAGGAAGTCTCACAGATTTTATGATTAAGCAATTCACCGAGGCTATCAGCAGTCTCTTGTTCAACGAGGCGACATCTGCTTTATTCAACAATCTGCTTGGTGCAGGTTTGAACATGGCCACCGGAGGAGCCAGCAGTGCTTTAGGTTTTATAGGCGGGTTATTCACTCATCACTCAGGGGGTATTGTGCCATCAGGAGCTAACTATTCTCTGCCCGGTACTCAAGAACAGCTCGCATTGTTAAAAGGAGGAGAGAGAGTATTGAGCCCTTCAGAAAATGTTAATTATGAAAACTCACAAGCTGCTTCGCCTGTGATTGTAAACTCTTTCAACATCAAAGCTTGGGACTCTAAGGATGTAAAAAAATATTTAATGGAAAACAAACAGCTGCTTAATCAAATCACTTATGAAGGAATTAAAAACAATTCTTCACAATTAAGAATGATGGTTAGAAATGCCTAATAAAAATTATATTCCAGTGAATGTAAAATCTTCATCTACAAAAATATCTAAAGGAGCCATTTGAGAAAATTGTGCTTCTTCTCCTTTTACAAAACCTGTTAATGCTAGTGGCCACAACAAAAACAGACTTACTCCAAGCAATATTTTAGGATAAGCTTTTTCTTCTCCTGATACTGTATAGTACAAACGCACTTTACGGCTATCTCCATTAGCATCATTAGCGGTACCATTAATCACTTGTATTTTACCTGCTTGGCCCAAGCAACCTGCTTTTTTAACAGCTGTGACATTTAAAAATGCAATGTCTCCCTGCCGAAACACTTTTACATTATCAACAAAAACATCTTTGTATATTTCTGCTGGGATTTGTTCTCCAACCATAGTATTTTTACTTGTTTTATATGTAGGTATAATTATAGAAACAGATGTACCTGATTTTACATTAACCTTATGGCTGTTTTGTGCAGCAAGACTAACCGCAGATTTACAGAAATTAAAACATAATAAAACCAGCAAAAAATAAGAAGTAAATTTTTTCATATCATACATCCTCAAAAATTTTTTTTATAATAACATATAAAAAGGAATCAAAGAAAGAGGAATTTAGAAATGAAAAAATTGGCAATTTTGTTTACTGTTTTATTAAGTATAAATACTTGCGCTCACGCTTATACACAAAAGGAGGCGTTATATTTTCTGCAAAGAAGCAATATACCTGCAAATTCACAAGGGGCACTGTTAAATGCAATTACCCGAGGTGACGTAGAAACAGCTAAACTATTAATAGATGCAAAACAAATCGATCTTAATGAAAGATATTTAGGTTCCACTTTTCTTATACAGGCTGCATATTCCAAGCAAGATGACATAGCACTTTACCTTTTAGAAAACGGTGCAAACCCTCAGATAAAAACTGTCGACGGGGGAAGTGCTTTATTTTTTGCAGTGAAAAACGGCCAAACTAAAGTTGTTGAAAAAATGTTGGAAACTCCCGGTATAAATATAAAAAGACACAGGATGTTTTTTAGACTTCCGTTAAAAACCACAGCGAAAAGAAATGGTTATACAGAAATTTATAATATGCTAGATAAATATCAGAAAGAATACGAAGCATCTAAAAAATAATAATTAGACTTTAATAATTTATAATTGTTTAAATACAGCACTTTTTTAAGTGCTGTATTTGCTATGCAAACGAAAGGAATCTTTATGGAAGAAAAAATCAAATTGCTGCTTGAACAGATAGGCCGGCCCTATGAAATGTTTAATAAAGACGGAACATATCAAGGCTGTTTTTATCCTTTGCAGTTTTTGTATCCGGACATAAAAAAATACAAGCTTCGTTCGGAAAATAATCAAAAAAACTATGTTTATGGAATGGCCAAGATGAAAAAATATTTTACAGAAATTGCTCCATCCGAATTACAAGCTGGTGACATTATTACAACTAAGTACAAAGACGCATTGCATATAGCAGTTTATCTTGAGTTTGGAAAAATTATACACGTTTTTAAAGGACACAAATTACAAATAGGGAGATTGAAAATGTTTAATGAATTTCAATCTTATAGGGTGAAATAATGGGTATTTTTGAAACTATAGGCGGACTTGTATTAGCAGGTATAGGCGGAGCTATTGCAGGCTCAACTGCAGCAGGTGCAGCTTTATTTACTGTAAGTGCAACTGTTGCAACAATAATTGGTATTGGTTCAACTTTAATCACTTTTGGTGGCATGGCTCTTTCTATTATGAATGCCTTTTCAACAAAAGATTTTGGATCTATGTCTCCATCGTACAAAGGCGTTTTGCAAACCCAGACGGATCAGAATTTGCCTTTGCCACTTTTATACGGAACCTGCAAGCTTGCCGGTAACCGTATTTGGCAAGATGAAAACGCACAGACTCATGTTAAAAGAATCGTTGCTTTTGCAGAAGGCGAGATATGTGAGTTTTCGGACATCAAACTCAATGACATTCCCGCGGGGCAAATTGCCGGTATTAGCATAAACCACTATTATGGTACATCTGACCAGATAGTAGATGGTATAGTGGGCGGTGCAAATCAAAGTGAACGGGCTCAAAAGGTTGGTTCATTAAGAAATGTAGCTTATCTTGCTATTTCGGTACCAAGAAGTGCAAAGGTTGACATAAACTACAACCTTACTGCCGTTGTTAAGGGCCGTAAGATAAGGGTTTACAAAAACAAATACGAATATGAGATAAAATATTCCGAAAATCCTGCCTGGGTTATGTTTGATTTTTTAAGCTGTTACAACGGGCTAGGGCTTTGCATAAATGAGTCTGGCAACATAAGTGAGACTCTTATTTCAGAGCTTTTTGACCTTGAGAGCTTTATCGAGTCAGCAGCATATTGTGATGAGTTGATTGAATACAAGCACACTAATGAAAATGGTGAAGAAGTCATCGACATGGTTCCTCGTTTTACGTTCAATATGATCTTTGACTCTCAAACCTCGGCGAGAACTCTTATTGATGAAATTTATCGCTCTTGCAGAGGAGGTTTATTCATAAAAGACGGAAGGCTGCAGTTTAAAATTGACAAAGCAGAACCTGTAAGCAGAATATTTACTGCAGAAGACATTATAAAAGGTTCCGAGACTTTTCAAACTATTCCAAAAGAAGAGCATTATGACATTTTAAAATGCACATATGTTTCTCCGGATCATGAATGGCAAAAGGTTGAAGCAACAGCGGAAATTCCAGAATACAGAGATGGTGTGCCAATTGAACACAGTGTCAATATTTACAGCTGTACAAGCTTTAATCAGGCTTCGAGACTTGCGTGGTATTATGTCAATGCAAAGAGGATTCAGCCTTATTTTGGCAGTTTCCAAACTGATTACAAAGGTTACGACCTTGAAGTTGGTGATGTAATAAGCTTTGACAGCTTATTGATGGGCCTGGAAAAATACAAGGTAAAAGTTGTCAGTGTAACAGACAACGGAGCCGGAATTTTCACTATCGAGTGGAGAACCTATGACGAAAGGCTCTATACAGATGAGCTTGGCAGCAAAGAGCCTAAAGTGCTTGTCAGCACATTAACAGACGTAGCAAAATACCCTGATGACGTACAAAACTTTAATGTTGTTCAGTCAAACAATTTATTCAATTTTGTATGGCAGCCAAATGCCAACAATACTGACAAGTACGAAATCAGGATGGGTGATACGTGGGAAACTGCTTCTGTTATAAAAAGCAGTATTACCGAAAACAAATACACAATGGAAATACCTACAAACGGTCTTTTCAAGTTCTGGATTAAAGCCTTTAACGGTTATAACTATTCTAAGAATGCAACGCTTGATGTAATAAACGTGGACAGTGTTCCAAGCCTTAATGAAATTGTTAAGATTAACATTCTGGAAGACATTGCCGGCACATTAGACGAAAATCTCAGGGTATATCACAACACCATCAAGCTCAAAGAAATTGATGAAAAATGGCATACACTTGAAGAAAACTGGTCAACAATGTCTGGTTATTATCAACAAGGCGGCAGATGGGGCACAAACACTCTTGCAAATCAGGGTGTATACATAAGCCAGGTGTATGACATAGGTGATGATTTAGAGAGCATTGTATCTTTTGATTACAAATTCACCTCTGCGGACACTCAAAATGATGTACTCATAGAATGGGCTTATTCGTCTGACGGAGAGACATTCACGGATTGGACTATTGCAAATACCGGTAAATTTACATTCCGTTACTGCAAGTTCAGAGCAACACTAAGGGCAGTTAACAATGTACAAACTGTATTGACTGATTTGAATGTGGCTATTGATGTCCCTGACAAAGATCTTGATCTTGAGCTTGAAATCACAGAACCGGAAGGTTTGCTCATAGAATACAGCTTTATAAGACCGCCATCTATTGTTGCTACGGTAAATGATAACAACGACGCATATGTTGTAATTACAGAAAAAACAAATACTTACGCCTATATAGTTGCATATACAAACTCGGGTGAATTAACAACCTGTAAGTTAAGTTTGCGTGCAAAAGGCTATTAGGACAACCAAAGGAGGAAAAATGGCAAATTCAAATTATGCCTGGACGGATAACCCTACCGTTTCAGGCGTTTCTCAATGCGATACGGATGTATTAAACGATTGCTTAATGCATTTGAAGTACAACCACCGCACAAGCGGTGGAGGATTCAGTCTTTTTGACACAAAAATCACTGACCATGTTTTGTCAGGTGATGAAGCTCTCGGATGGGTAATTCAAGGCGGTGTTGTTACAATGACATATCCTGATGCGGTTAATGTCATTAAAGAAGAATATTCTAACGGGGTAGAATACACAGAAGGAGAAATCACCTACAGGTTATCACCTTCAGGTCGAAGAATCACTGATATTTCGCAATACACAAATGTAGACAAGCTTTTTGAAACAAAAGGTTATGCCCCATACTATGTATATGATGAAGTGAATCAGCAGTTTTATCTACCTAAGAACAAAATGTTTACACAGCTCACAGCTGATACAACAAAAGTAAACTCTACAGTAGAAGCTGGTCTTCCCAATATTACAGGTCGTTTCGACCGTTCCAACAGAAACGGTTACGGACCGGCAGAAGGTGCTTTTTTCCATGGAGACAGCGTCGGAGGTTTTTGTCGAGACGGTTCAAGAGACTCTTCTTATGTTGAATTTGATGCTTCACGCTCAAGTTCAATTTACGGAAATTCTGATACAGTACAACCGGCTGCTGTTTTACAGCTTTTATATTACAAAGTTGGAGAAGTAGTTATTAATTCCGACCTTGCTTTGATTGATGCTCAAGAAATGATTGAAGACGCATTTCAAGAAGTTGACACAAAAATCAATGACGGATTAAATTCACTTGCAAATGCTTCCGATGCACTTCGCCAAACACAGGTTACAAATTGTATTTTAGAAGCTCCTAACAATATAAAAATAGATATCAATGAAAACGGTTATCTTGTTTTAAAATCAGGAAGCACACTTATTATTCCGGCAGGTCTTGACAATGAAGGCAATAAAAAGTTTGAACACAAGACATTAGAGAGTGATGTTGTATTTACAAATACAGATGCTATAACCGGCAATTTAAAAGATTTTATGCCTATTGTATGGTACAGCAATGATGCAAGCACAGCTCACAGCATTGGCGGGGTTTGTGTATCGCAAATGTTTGCAGGAGAGACAGCTCCTACAAACGCGCAAGATATGTACTGGTATGATACAGCGAACAATCTGATTAAATTTTCAAATGACACAGGTGCTAGCTGGGAATTTGCAATGGCAAGTTTTCCTATTTGTCAGGTAGATGTGATATTTGAATCAGCTTCGGTTAAATATTTCAATTATCCCAAAGCTATATTCAGCCATTGCGGCTTTATAGGCAGTGCTTACTGGCTGGATAAAGAAGTAAAGTATCTTGCGCCAAACGGAAAAAGTGAAACCGGTACCTTAAACAATATCGAAGGTATTACACAAGATGTACAAATCCATATTATTACTGATGAAGAATCCAACAATACTGCAAGCAAATGCATGGCCTGGGTATCATCCAATTCTATAAGCTGGTGGGGCAATGCTTCTGTAAAGCCGTATTACACAAAACCAAGTGTTACAGGATACACAAGATACTTTGACACTAATGAAAATTACTGGAAAAAGGCAGACCTTAGCACAACATTTACAAATACAAACTTGTGCCCGTTTGCAACATTCAATATAAACACACAAAACCAGATATTATCTATGCAGCCTTATGAAATAATGCAAGTTGCAATAGGTAATAACAGTGTTTTTTGGCCTGATTATACAGCTGGTATAACTATTTCCGCATTTCCGTACACTGCAGAATATGACGGCTGGCTAACAGCTAGCGTTATCGGTGACCAAGGAACGGGGCAAAATGGCTATTTGCAAATAAACGGTAACACTGTGGTACATTCATATGGCCTTGATTATACAACATCACAATGGGTTATACCTGTATCACGAGGCGATGTAATAACAGCACATCAGGTCGGTTCAGTAACTATATTCCCCTGTAAAGGAGGCAGATAATGATTAAATATGCAAAAATTGTAAATAACAAAACCGGGCTCTGTGAAGTAGGAATAGGCACTAACGAAGAATTTTATGCCTCTCAAGGAATGACAAAAATGGAGGTAGAACAATCTGAAGTCGACTCTTTATGGTATTTGAGCGACAAATGTCCTGTTAAATCTGAAGAGCAAAAACTTGAAGAAGCTAAAGAGGCTAAAATCCAGGAGATTACTTTGGCCAAAGAAGCTGCTTTTAAGGCAGGTATTTATTTTAACGGTGCCCATTATGACTGTGATGACAGAGCACAAGACAGAACCGGCAACAGGCTTTTGTTGTTGAATGCCATGCCTGTAGTCACTCTGGAATGGCTGGATTATGACTACAAACCTCAATTGTTTAGTGCGCAAGATTTCCAAACGCTTTGTGCAGCGATATTTGAGCGTATTCAGTTTATAGAGTTTAAAACAGGTCAGCTCTTGCAAGCAGTAGAAAACGCCTCTGATATTGAAGAGGTTAATGCTCTAGTCATCGATTTTGAGCAAGAAGATAACGACGAGGAGGTTTAGACTAATGTCATTTAATTTTAATGTACAAGGTATTACAACTGCTGATAATACACAAACAGGCGGCTCTACGGTTATAGATGCAATATCTCCGCAAAATATCAAAGGATTGTGCTATTGGATAGACGGAGAAATAAACACCAGAAAAGGCCAGGATAGAAGCTATAAGGGCATGCAAAACCTTGTGGGAGGTGATTATCTCCCCAAAATCCCATCCGGAATGCAAGAGGCAATGAACGGAACACCTGTTTTTGGAGACAAATGGTGTACACTTGGCGGTACAGGTTTTATGCCAAATTACGCATCGAGCGAACAAACCATAGAATTGTGTATTGAATTTAGTGCCAAGCCATATACCTTCAGCAATATTATATATGTACTGCACGTACCCGGTGATATGGAAATATGGTTTGGCGACAACGAAGACACAATCGTCAGAAGATTAACTTTCCATTTATTTGAATCAGGTGTTGTGTCATTAGAGGCCAATAAGGATTTTGCAGCAGAATATAACCAAAGACTCTATGCTGCTGTCAGATTCAAATCAGGCAACACGCCCGAGGCAGAATGGTTTATTAACGGAATATCAACAGGCGAGCCTGCTACAGGCAAAGATACAAAGCTTTCTTCAAGCGGATATAATTGCGGAATTTGTGGACTTGGAAACACATCTACATCCAGCGTTGTTCCTACAGAAAGCAGCAAAACACCTAACGGAGCCTTTTACGGTTCTACAACAAAACTATATACGCTAAGACGCTGGACAAGATGCTTAAGTGACGAGGAAATTTTACAAAATTACAAATTAGATTACAGCAGATTTAACTAGGAGGAAAAATGGCAAATTTGGGAATCATTGAAATTTACGGAACTGAAGGCTGGGTAGATGCCGAAGCTAAAATGGCAGAAAAATATGAAGGCTTTGCATTTGAAGCAGGCAAACAGTATACCTTGCAAGTTATAGGCAACAACAAGATTTGTATCACAGACGGAACAACTCCTGAAGAAGAAGAGGGGTTTGAAAAAAGCAAAGATCCGTTTGCTTACACACATGCTGCAAGCACAAAACTGTTTGTAAAATGCAAATACCAAAGACCCTTCACAAGCATACACGTTAACATTGCAGATTAGAGGTGGAATTATGAACAAAATTCTTGAAACTATCTTAAGGTATCTGGGACAGTCCTCTACGTATAAAGGGCTGTTTTCCGTACTTGCAGCGTTTGGTGTGGTATTAAAACCTGAGATGGCAGACGCTATTATTGCGTGTGCACTGGGTATTATTGGTTTGATTAACGTAATAATAGATGACCACAAGCATACAGATAACAAGGGGGCGGAGGCATAATGTACTCCGCTCTTATCACTTCTTTAAGCAATTTGTTTGCAAGGCTTTTTGAATGGAAAACAACAAAAACGCAGCACCAATCAGAGACTGAAATTATTAAAGACAAAAAAGATTATAAAAAAGCCACAAACATTGCAGAAAAAATTATTGATATAGCACAGCAGTACAAAGCGGACATGACATTTGCGCACAGGCTCAAGTTTGTCCGCCTTGTACAGGCGTTTAAAAAATACAACTAGCAGGAAACACAATGGATAAGATTATAGAATACGCACCAATAATACTCGTACTGGTTATGTTTTTAATCCAGTACAAAATATTTGTCACACCGGCACAGATTACAGAGCTCAAGTCAAATTTAATCGAATATATTGCAGAGCATTATGTATCGGAAAAAACCTACAGAGACAATAACATAAGTTTGGAAAACCGTGTGGATAGGATAGACAAAAATGTAAATGATGTAAAAACTCTTTTGATAAGCATTGTCCAATGGCACGGAAACCCCAATAATTAATCTTTATATCAGGGGCAGGAAAATGGATGAATTACTCAATTTTAAAAAAGCACTTGAGTTTGTACTTAAGTGGGAAGGCGGTTATGTCAACAATCCGCACGATAAAGGCGGAGCAACAAACAAAGGAATTACACAAAATACATACAATACCTGGCTCAAGAGCCTTTCTCTTGCGCCGCGTGATGTCAAAAACATTACTCAAGAAGAGGTTGAGCAGATATATTACAAAAACTATTGGAGAAAAGCGGGATGCCACAACATGTCCCCAAAATTTGCGCTACTGGCTTTTGACACAGCTGTCAATATGGGTGTAGCAAGGGTAAATCAGTTTATGAAAGCAGCAGGCTGGAAATACCCTGAAAAATTTATTGAAGCCCGACGCGCAAAATACCACGAGTTTGCAAAATACGGCAATCAAAAAATATTTCTTCAAGGCTGGCTCAACCGGCTTAATGCACTTCAAGACGAATTAAAAAAAATTTCATAACTCATATCTTAACTACTTGATGCATGTACTCTCACTGCCCTGTTCGTTTTTTTCGAACAGGGCTTTTTTTATGCTGTAAAATAATTTTATGCAAATATACTCTGACATGTGTTTTGAAAATCCGATTGAAACCGTTATTGCATTTGATAACGGCTCATTAAAACACGCATTAAACAAAATTGAAACACTTTCAAAAAAATATTATCTTCTCGGATACATTCGCTATGAGGCAAAAGATGTTTTCTTAAACAAGCCGGTCAAAACAGCACAACCCCCTACTCCTTTACCTATTTTATATTTTGAAGCCTATGAAAACTTTAAACCATATCACAGAGACGAAAACGCCTGTGCATTGTTTGAATCAAAACCCTGCATAAGTTTTGATGAATACAAAAAAGCAATCGAAACAATAAAAGACCATATTGCACAGGGCAATACATATGAGGTAAATTACACCTGCGACTGGCTTGTCACAACAAAAGCAAAAAACGATAAAGAAGTATACGACACTCTGCTAAAGCAGCAGACAACGCCCTATAACGCATACATAAAAAACCGTTACGAAACCCTGCTTTCTTTTTCACCCGAGCTGTTTTTTGAGCTGGAGGGCAGAAAAATAATAACAAAGCCAATGAAAGGCACAATCAAACGGGGCAAAACAAAACAAGAGGATGAAAAAAACATAGAATTTTTAAAAAACGATATAAAAAACCGTGCTGAAAACGTCATGATTGTTGATCTTTTAAGAAATGACCTTGGAAAAATCGCAAAAACAGGCACCGTCAAAGTACCTTCCCTGTTTGACATAGAGACCCACAAAACCCTTCATCAAATGACATCCACAATCACAGCAGAGCTTAGAGATGACATTTCTTTTTATGATATTTTTGAAGCAATCTTCCCCTGCGGGTCAATTACCGGTGCACCAAAAATCAGCACCATGGAAATTATCGACCGCACAGAAACAGGCAAGAGAAATATCTACTGCGGAGCAATAGGTTTTATCAGCCCTGAAAAATGTGTTTTCAGTGTGCCAATAAGAATACTGCAAAAAACAAATGAACAAACCTCCTTCACCTATCGTACAGGAGGCGCAATTGTATGGGATTCTGACGTGGTAGATGAATGGGAAGAAACAATCACAAAAGCCTCTTTTTTGAATCAGGAGTTTAAAATTGTCGAAACCCTGAAAGCTCACAACAAGGAGTTTTGGTTTGCCACAGAGCACTTTAACAGAATGGAAAATTCCGCACAGGCTCTGGGTTTTAAGTTTAATAAAAAACTATACAGCCTTAAACCTGAAAAAGACGGACTTGTAAGGGTTTTGCTCTCTAAAAACGGAGATTACGAAATACAATACAAACCGCTTTTAGAACCTGCCACAGATATCGCGCTCATAAGCCCGATAAAAACAGACAGTACAAGGACCTTGCTCTACCACAAAACAACTCTTCGTCCCTGGTACGAAAAGAGTTTTGAAAAAATCAAAACAGGGGAAATATACGACGAAATCTTTTTTAACGAAAAAGACGAACTCACAGAAGGAGCAAGGACAAACATACTGCTTCAAATCAACGGCAGATTATACACACCGCCCTTAAAATGCGGACTTTTAAACGGAATAATGAGACAAAAAATGATTGACGAAGGCACTGTGCAAGAAAAAATCTTATACAAAAAGGACCTTTTAAACGCAGAAAAAATCCTTTGCATAAACTCTGTAAGAGGAATAAAAGAGGTGCGGTTAAAATGATATTGATAGACAATTACGACTCTTTTACCTACAACATCGTACAGTATCTACAAGAACTCGGCGTGAAACCACGCGTTTTTAAAAACGATGAAGTGACTATTGAAGAGTTAAAAAATATTGATTTTAATTCCGTGATTATTTCACCCGGACCCGGAAACCCTTGCGACAAAAACTCTACAGGGGTTTGTGAGGATATAGTTAAAGAATTTTACACAACAAAAAAAATACTGGGTGTATGCCTCGGCCATCAGCTTATTGCATCTCATTTCGGGGCACGGATAGTAAAAGACCCCGAGCCATATCATGGCAAGACATCAAAAATTTATATTGAGCGTGAGTCCAAGCTGTTTAAAGATATTCCAAACGGTTTTGAAGCAACACGCTATCATTCGCTCAAGGCCGTTGATTTGCCGCATTGCCTCATACCTCTGGCTTATACGGATGATAAAATCCTTATGGCACTAAAGCACAGAGATTATGAGGTCTACGGTGTTCAGTTTCACCCAGAGGCAATATTGACACAATACGGCCACAGGCTGTTTGAGAATTTTTTAAATATTGTACTTGATACCTAAAAAATGGTATAAATATAGATATATTGGAATTATAAGGAATAGAAATGTTTGATTTTACATTGTTTTTAAACCCTGTCATACTGGCAATTATAGTACTGTTTGCAGGTGTGGTTGTTTACTTTGTTACTAAAGTAAAATACATTAACTCTTCGCTTGTGCATCTTACTAATGTGCTTAAGGGGTTTAAAAAAGGGAATATTGTATACAGATTTAAAGAACTGGATGATATATTCTCCAACAATCCTTTTATCTCAAACTACTGGATTGAGTTTAAAAACACCCTTGTATTCAACGAGGGTATATCCCTAAAAGGCACAGCAGCAGACACTTCATCTATTCAATGCACAGTTGATGCGGGATATTTCTTTAATGAAGAAACACTCGTTAACAGCAAGCTCAATTACAAATTTATTTCGGCAGTACCTACAATTTTGACGGGTCTTGGGCCGTTGTTTACGTTTTTGCACATTTCAATAGCTTTTTCAAAAGTCAATTTTGCTACGCAGGAAGCCACTATTGCTTCTGTGTCTTCGCTGCTTGCTTCGATGAAAATCGCAGCAATGATTTCTGTAGTTGCAGTCGGCACTTCTATCATCTTTATGATTATTGAAAGAATTTTGTACAAAAACATGTGCAAAACGCCGCTAAACGCTTTTCGTCTTGAGATGAACAAGCTTTTTGACAGCATAACTTCTGAAAAATTCCTTGTAGACCTCTTGAGAGAATCAAAACTTCAAAACAGTGCGCTGAATCAGGCTTTTAATACACTGCCTGTACAGATGAAAGAAGCCTTTGACAAAAGTTTTAAGGAAAGTCTTGTGCCGTATCTGGACAATCTTATTTTTTCAGTTAACAAATTGCAGGAAAATATTAAGAAAAAAGGTTCACAAGGCATACTGGATGACCTTTTTGGAAGCAATGATGAAGAGTAGCACGCTATGAAATACGCAAGATACCGACAGGACAATCAAAACACCGGTGATGACAACGTTTTTTGGGTAACAATGAGTGACCTTTTGCTAGGGCTTGTGGTTGTGTTTCTTGTGCTGTTTGTGTTTGCTATTACAGGCTTTACACAGAACAAAGTCAACGAGCATGAAAAGCAGTATGAAGTAACTGAAAAAATTGCGCAGGAACTGCAAAAAAATAATATAAATGTTGATGTGGACAAGTTTTCCGGCCGCATAAAAATATCTGACCTTGAACTCTTTGAGCTCAACAGCTGGGAGCTTTCGCCAAAAGGCAGAGCATACATGTCAAAATTTGTACCTGTGTATTTTAACACCATTATGAAAGACCCTGATGTAAGAAAAAATATTGCGCAAATTATAATTGAAGGCCATACGGATTCACAGGCATTTGCAGGGGCAAAATCCGTTGAAGACAAGTATTTTAAAAACATGGATTTGAGTCTTAAAAGGGCTTCGTCAGTGGCACGCTACATTGTTTATGCAAATTATTCCGGCAAAGAAAAATACGAAAACGAACTTTTTAAGCTTCTGTCTGTTGAAGGCAAAGGCCCGTCTGAGCCTGTTATTGTTAACGGAAAAGAAGATTACGCAAAAAGCCGCCGTGTTGAATTAAAGCTGATGTTCAAAGATAAAAGTATTCTTGACTCGATAAAAAAATAAACACAGAAATTCTTGTATTTTCGCCTACGCGTGGTACAATTCTAGTAGGGAACTATAGTTAAAATCGAGAAATTTATGGGCAGGATTGTAATAGATAGAGACGCGTGTAAGGGCTGTTACCTTTGTGTAAAAGCTTGTCCTAAGGGCTTACTGAAAAAAAGCAGCAAGCCAAATCTTCACGGAGATTTTCCTGTCGAATTTGATAACAAAGATAACGCTTGCATTGGTTGTGCAATGTGTGCAATAAATTGTCCTGATGTGGCAATCAGAGAGGTTTACAGATAGTGGCTAAAGTATTGGTTAAAGGAAACGAAGCTATCGCACAAGCCGCTATAAATGCAGGCTGTCAGTGCTATTTTGGCTATCCGATTACACCCCAGAGTGAAATCGGAGAATACATGGGAAAACACCTTCCAAAGCTTGGCAGAGTGTTTATTACTGCAGAAAGCGAGCTGGCTTCCATCAACATGGTAATCGGCGCCGGAACAACAGGCACAAAAGCAATGACTTCATCGTCTTCTTGCGGGATTGCGCTTATGCAAGAATCAATCTCTGCAATGTGCTGTGCAGAAGTACCCGGAGTTATTGTCAGCGTAATGCGAGGCGGCCCGGGGCTTGGCAACATTGCACCTGCTCAAGCAGACTATTTTCAAGCTTTAAAAGGCGGCGGAAACGGAGATTACAAGACACTTGTTCTTTCTCCTTCTACTGTACAGGAAGCAATTGACCTTACTTACAAGGCTTTTCATCTTGCTTTAAAATACAGAAACCCTGTTATGCTTCTGGCTGACGGGATTTTGGGCCAGATGATGGAGCCTGCCGAGTTTGGTGAATATCCATACAAAGATCCTGATGTCAGCGAGTGGGCTCTTTCAGGTGCAGACAACCGCCCCGCAAGGAATATTGTTTCTCTTCACATGCCTGAAGGCGCAATGGAAGAGCTTACAAACAGAATTTTTGAAAAATACGAACTTGCCGCAAAAAATGACACAATGTACGAGTCATACAAACTGGAAGACGCAAAACTTGTTTTAACAGCCTTTGGCACAGTGGGAAGAGTTGCAAAAGCTGCTGTAGACAGAGCAAGAGAACAGGGTATGAAAGTCGGTCTTTTCCGTCCGATTACTTTATGTCCGTTCCCTGACAAAGCTCTTAACGAAACAGCACAAAAAGCAGATATGATTCTGGATTTGGAATTGAACAAAGGGCAAATGCTCCTGGATGTGCGTTCTGCTGTATTTGGCGCATGCCCTGTAGAATTTTTCGGCAGAACAGCAGGCGGTTTGCTAACACCTGATATGATTTATTCAAAAATCACGGAATTATACAAAAAATTGGAAAACAAAACGGAAGCAGGGGTCAGATAATGGAAACTTTAGTATACAAAAGACCCGAATCACTTTTAAAAGACGGACATTTTACATTCTGCCCCGGCTGCGGTCACGGCGTGGTGCTAAGAATCATTGCCGAGCTGATTGACGAGTTCAATTTGCAAAAAGACACTATTGCAATTTCGTCTGTAGGCTGTTCTATCTTTTTGGAAAAATTCTTTAACCTTGATGTTGCGGGAGCTTCTCACGGGCGTTCTCCCTGTGTTGCAACAGGTATAAAAAGATGCAAACCTGATAAATTTGTATTCACATATCAAGGTGACGGAGACGCTGCGACAATAGGTTTTAACGAAACTATCCACACAGCTTGCCGCGGTGAACATATCACCACAATAATGATAAACAACACAAACTTTGGAATGACAGGCGGTCAGGCCAGTGCGACCACTCTTGTCGGCCAGGTTACGACCACTACTCCGGCAGGCAGAAAACCGGAATTGACAGGCTACCCTCTCCATGCTGCAGAAATCGTTGCAAAATGCGATGGTACAGCATATTGCGCAAGGGTTGCAATCACAGATACAAAAAATATTAGAAAAGCTAAAGAAGCTTTGAAAAAAGCGTTTGAAATGCAGATAAAAGGTTTAGGCTATGCTTTTGTGGAAGTTTTGGCAGCATGCCCCACAAACTGGCACTTAAAACCCGCTGAATCTGTTGAGCATATAGAAAATGTAATCCAGACCGTTCATCCTCTGGGCGTGTTTAAGGATATTACGGCTAAGGAGCAAGTATAATGCAGGACATGAGTGTAATAATATCAGGCTTTGGCGGACAGGGTGCATTGTTTGCAGGAATTTTGCTGTGCCACAGCGCAGTTTTTGAAGGCAAGCACACAACGTGGTTCCCCGCATACGGCGCAGAAATGAGAGGCGGCGCTGTAAATTGTGCGGTGAATATCTCGGACAAAGAGGTTCCCTCCCCCATCATTGACAAGGCTGACGCTGTTATTGCCCTCAATGACGCATCACAGGAAAAGTTTGAAAGTAAAGTTAAACCGGGCGGTTTTATGATAGTCAATTCTTCTTTGTGCCATTTAAAACCCAAAAGAACTGATATCAAATACATAAATATTCCATTTAACGAGCTGGCGCAAAAGCTTACACAGCCTGCTTTTATAAATGTAATGGCACTTGGTGCTTTTATTGAAAAGACAAAGATTTTAAAACTCGAATCTATAAAAGAAGTAATGAAAGAAATGGCCAAAACCGTTTCGGCAAAAAAAGCGGCCCTTTTACCCAACAACCTTGAGTCTGTTGAGTTTGGAGCTAATATTATCAAGAATCAATTAGTTACTGTATAATTAAGGTTATGAAAGAAACAATTGAATTTATCCAAAAACAAATAAAAGATTTTGTGCCCGAGATTGGTATAATCCTTGGCTCGGGACTCGGTGATTTTGCAGACAATCTTGAAGGCGTCAGGATAAAATACTCTGATATTCCGGGGTTTGAGACATCCACAGTTGCCGGACACAAAGGGCAGCTTGTATTTGCAAAGGTTCAGGGTAAAAATGCCGTAATAATGCAGGGAAGATACCACTATTATGAGGGCTATCACATCAGCCGTATTGTTTACCCCGTAAAAGTGATGAAAAAGCTCGGGGTAAAAACGCTTATAATAACCAATGCAGCCGGCAGTGTAAACAAAGAATACAAAGCAGGGGATTTGATGGTAATCAAAGACCACATTAATTTGATGGGCGTAAACCCGCTTATCGGTGAAAACGACTCAACACTTGGCGACAGATTCCCTGATATGAGCGAGATTTACAGAAAGTCTCTTTGCGATATCGCACAGGCAAAAGGCAAAGAGCTCGGCTTGACAGTACAAAAAGGTGTTTATGCTGCAATGAGCGGCCCGAGTTATGAAACACCGGCAGAAATCAACATGCTGCGCATTATGGGCGCTGATGCTGTGGGTATGTCTACTGTGCCAGAGGCTCTTGTTGCCAATTACTGTGCTATGGAAGTACTTGGAATCAGCTGCATTACAAACTCTGCTGCAGGTGTACACCCCACAAGACTTTCACATGCAGAGGTTGTGGAAACAGCTGCAAAGGTAAAAGAATCCTTTAAAAAGCTTTTAAACACAGTGATTGCAGTTTTGTAAAAAGTTGTATAATTAATTTATGAAAAAGAATTTTAAAACCGCAATAGGGATGATGTCCGGCACATCATTAGACGGCATAGACGCTGCTCTTGTGCATATTGATGACGATTTCAACTTTGAATTTATTCAGGGGCATTCAATTTGCTATCCCGATGAGGTAAGAAAAAAACTCCTTGAAATGGCAAATAACAATGCAGCGACTTCGGATGTTTGCAATCTTGATTTTGTTGTGGGAAGGTTGTTCGCTCAATGTGCCAATGAGCTTATGCAAAAAGCAGGGCTTTGTGCTGAGGATGTAGACTACATTGCCTCGCACGGCCAGACGGTTTTTCATATCCCGCAAGAAATCGAAACCGGCGGTATAAAAACAAGAAGCACGCTGCAAATAGGAAATATCTCTGTTATCTCGCAATTGACCGGGGTTACAACAGTAGGAGACTTCCGCTCAAAAGACATTGCCGCAGGCGGGCAGGGAGCGCCTCTTGTGCCTTTTGCGGATGAGTTAATTTTTAAAAAAGATAAAAACCGTGCCATCCAAAATATCGGAGGAATAGGAAATGTTACAGTACTTTCAAAAGACTGTGACACCTTCGCATTTGACACAGGCCCGGGGAATATGCTCATTGATTACTATGTGCAAAAGTTTTTTAATATGCCGTATGACAAAGGCGGTGAAATTGCACTAAAGGGCAAGTTTGATGAAGATTGGCTCCAATCACTTATGGACGAGCCATATTACTCTATGCAGCCCCCAAAGTCCACGGGCAGAGAGCTTTTTAACAATGATTATGCACAAAAAATTCTCAAAAACGCGCCTGAAAACAAGTTTGACATAATAGCCACAATTACCGCACTCACTGCAAAAACGATTTTTGACGCATACAGACATTTTGTACTGCCAAAAACTTCGATTCAGGAAATTGTTTTAGGAGGAGGAGGGGCATACAACAAGGCGTTAATGAAATATTTAAACAGTTATTTTAACAACACCGTTATAATCAAGACACACAAAGATTTTGGCATAGACGACAAGTTTAAAGAGGCAATAGCCTTTGCTATGCTGGGTTTTTGTACACTTAACAAAAAATGTAACAATCTTGAGCTCTGTACAGGAGCGCAAAAAAGAGTTATCATGGGGTTAATCTCTTATAGCTAAGTACGGGTAAAAAATGAAATACGACGATGCAGCAACCGAACACATCAATCGTGATACTTTTAATATAGATATAGTCGGAACACATGATATCCTCACAATGATTAACAATGAGGATATGAAAGTTGCTCTGGCTGTAAAAAAATCTATTCCGCAGATTGCCAAAGGTGTTGATATTATTGTACGAAACTTTTTGCAAGGAGGAAGGCTTTTTTACGTCGGTGCAGGAACAAGCGGCAGGCTGGGTGTTTTAGACGCATCAGAGTGCCCGCCAACGTTTAATGTTGCGCCTGATATGGTTCAAGGCGTCATAGCCGGCGGCATAAGAGCCCTTAAAGAAGCTGTAGAAGGAGCCGAAGACTCTGAAGAGATGGCACTACAGGATTTTGAAGACTGTGATATATGCGACACAGACACTATTGTAGGCATTTCAGCTTCCGGCAATCCCAGATATGTTATCAAATTTTTGCAGGTGGCAAAGCTTAGAAAATGCAAAACCATTGTTGTCACATCAAACCCGCAGGCAAGAATGAAAGATTACGCAGACTGTTTTATCTGTGTAGAAACAGGTGCAGAGGCAATATCAGGTTCTACAAGAATGAAAGCAGGCACAGCACAAAAAATGGTGCTAAATATGCTCTCCACAGCTTCGATGGTAAAAATAGGCAAAACCTATCACAACCTGATGATTGATGTTACCCCTACAAACGAAAAACTAAAACGAAGAGCTGTCACCATAGTAACTGAAATCTGCGGCTGTAAAGAAGCAACTGCAAGAAATGTGCTGGAAGCAAACGGTTACAAAACAAAACACGCAGTTTTATATATTCTATACGGGCTTGATTATGAAGAAGCAGACAAATTGCTCAAGCAGCACCATGGCGTGTTGAGAAGAATTTTTGAAGGTTAACCTTTATATTAAAGGCTTTTTATTCTCTCTTCAGGGTCTGTAATGCTTGTAATACGAAGTCCGAAGTTGTCTTCTATAACAACAACCTCGCCGTTTGCAACGTGTTTTCCGTTTGCAAAAAGCTCTACCGACTCACCGGCTACCTTATCTAATTCAATAATAGAGCCTCTTGTAAGCTCCAGTACTTTTTTAACAGGTAGCTGGCATCTGCCCAGCTCAACAGTCAATTCCAGTTTGATATCCATCAAAAGCTCAAGGTTTTTGTTGGTATCAGTATTTGTCGGTGTATAGCTGTCAAAAGGTGTAAACTCAACCGGACGGACAGTTACAGGGCCGTCATCATTTTGCGGAGCTTCGTCAATTTTGACTTCTTCCTCCGAAGCATTGGCAGGTGTGCCTTGCATTTCATTAAAGTCATAATCCACAGCATTTTCGTTAAGCTGTTGTTGTGTTTGAAAATCCATACCGCCATCACCAGCTGTAGGCATATCATCATCCGACGGCATATTCATTGCAGGATTTAAGCCGCTGATATCATCGTCTGCTGATGGAATTTCGTTTTTATTAAAATCATCATTTTGCATATTATCGTCTGACATGAAAAATCCTTTCTAAAAATACCGTTTGAGTGCGTCCACGTAGTAGTCATATCTGTCTGTGACTTTGACACAGATTTTATCTTTTATTCGTCCCGGACGGGCATAAAATTTTCTTTCGCCATTGACTTTGATAATCAAATCCTCTGTAGCTGCATTATCTAATTTTAATACATCGCCCTCTTTTAAATCAAGAAACTCTTTGAGCGAAATATCTGTTTGACCGAAAAGAACATTGATATCAACAAGAGAAGTATCGAGTTTTTCAATCATTTTCTGGCGTTCTTCGCTGGTTGCAATAATACCTTTTGTCTGGAATATGTGCTGGGTTGTCAACTGAGAAAGTATATTTTCCAAAACAGGATAAGGGAAACACAAGCTTATCAAACCGTAATGTTTACCCGAGATGTGAACCTCTAATGTAATAAGAGCAACAATTTCACCGGCTGTTGCAACCTGAATTCCGGAATAATTGTTATCCAGACCAATGAGGTGAGACTCAACAGGGATAATGTGAGACCACGCATCGGCAAGAGTCTGAATAGTACGTTCAATCATCTTTTTAAGCAGAGATTCCTCAACATCCGTGAGCTCTCTTGCTTTAGCTTCTACCGTGCCTACACCGCCCAGCATTCTGTCTACAATACTTGATAATACTTCAAAGCTTATACCGAGGAGCACCTGGCCCGGCAGAGGGTTGAGCTCAAAAATTGCAATAGAGATAGGGCTTGGCACAGAACGCATAAACTCGTCATAAGTAAGCTGGTCAACAGACACAACATCAACCTCAAGGTGCATTCTCAAATATGCTGTCAAAACAAGCGCAAGCTGTCTTGAAAACTCTTTGTGGATATCCTGCAAACCTCTTAAATGGTCTTTTGAGAATTTGTCAGGACGTCTGAAGTTATAGAGTTTGTAGCCTTTTTTGTGTTCGTCGGTTTCATCGATTCCGTTGATAAAGATGTCTTTATCCGCGTAATCTTGCGGGAACATATCTGTATTATTATTGTTAGCTGATTGAAAACCGGACATTTACCTCTCCCGTCGGGTGTTATTGCATGATAAACTGGCCAAAGCTTACCCTGATTACTTCTCTTTCTCCGTCAAAAATACCGTTAACCGCCTCTGCAATCTGCTGTTTTGCAAGTTCTTTACCTGCAGTGGAAGCAAGCTCGTCAGAGGTTTTGCTTGTCAAAACAGTAATAACAGCGTCTCTGATTGCCGGTTTATACTGTTCCATTTCTGCCACAATTGCTGCTTTTGGGTCTGGTGCGGCAGCTTCGCCATGACCGCCGTGACCGCCCGATTTTTTAGGTTCTTCTGCCTGTGTTTCGGGCTCCGGATTTGTTATTTCTACTGCAACATTTGCTTTGAGATATCTTCTCGGGTCAACGTCGCTCAAGTTCATTGTAAAATCCCCGAGGTCCAGCACAATACCTTTTTCGGGTTTGTCAAGCTGTTCGGAATCATCCTCTGCAGCTTGTTCTGTAGTAACAGATTTTAACTGGGTTGTTAAAAGATTTGATTGAAGGAAATAATTAACACCGATAAAAATAATACACACAATTGTTGTTGTGATTACGTTAATCAGTATGGAATTTCCTCCGCTTTGCGGTTCTTTATCCTTTGTTTCAGGTTCTTTTGCCTGTGTAGGTTTAGCCATTTTTATCTCCAACCTTTAGTTATTCTTTTGTGTGCTTAATACTATTATATCCACTCTACGGTTTTTTGCACGCCCTTGAGGTGTTTTGTTGTCATCTACGGGCATATACTCACCGTATCCCACTGCTGACAGCCTGCCCGGAGGGAAGCTGTGCGCTTCTGTTAAATATTTTATGATATTTGTGGCTCTCGCTGTTGAAAGCTCCCAGTTTGACGGGAATTTTTCGTTTCTTATCGGCATAGAATCCGTGTGCCCCTCGATTAATACAGGGTTTTGAAACTTTGCCAGCGAAAGCGATATTTTATCCAGAGTAGCTTTTGCCTGTGGTTTTATTATAGCAGATCCGGGGTCAAAAAGCATAGTATCATTTAATCTTATTACAACGCCCCTGTCTATTTTAAGCACTTTTACAGACGTTGTCATGTTGATATCTTTTTCTATCTGTTGTGCAATTTGTTTTGCATCCAGTATACCGTCTCCACCGTCCAGGATAGTTTTTCCGGCATTATCAAGTTTGCTTTGAGGGGTTGTTTCACCCTGTGCATCCTGCGGGTTATCCGTGGTATTTTGTTTAATATCTATTGATTGTGCGGGCTTTGAAACAAACACTTTTTGTATAGACTTGTTAACATCCTTAACTTTTAAATCACCCATGGAGCTTGTCGCAAACATTACCATAAACAGCGCAAGCAGCATTGTGACAAAATCCGCGTAGGAAATAACCCAGCGGTTTATATAGTCATTGGAGTTTGAGTAGTAGTCGTTTTTCATTTATCTTAGTCCGTACAGCCCCGTTTGTTTTCTATTTTCTATTGAATGAGTCTTGTTGTGATATTTGAGGTAGGCAACGAGTTTTTCTTCAATAACCATTGGTGATTCTTCCATCTGGATAGAAACAATACCCTGTAGCACTACTTCTTTTAACAGAATTCTTTCTCTTGTGTTCATTTTTAACTTGCCTGCAACCGGCAAGAACAAGAGGTTTGCAAACCCTACACCGTAAAGTGTGGAAACAAACGCAACCGCAATGCCCTGTGCAAGGATATCTGGCTGCTGGATGTAACCCATTATCTGGATAAGGCCAAACACTGCACCCACAATACCAAAGGTAGGAGCATAACCGCCAAGTGCCTCAAAGACACGCGAGTTAATGAGTTCTTCCTCTTCATCGTAGGATATTTCTGCTTTCAAAATATCGTAAATCATCTGCGGGTTGTTAAAGTCTATGGAGAGCTGAACCCCTCTTTTTAAGAACGGATCCTGGATATCGTCCACAAGATTATTCAAATAAAAAAGCCCCTTCATTTTTGCCTGATGGGCAAGGTAGATAATTTCGTCAATAACTTTTATCTGCGAGGGTTGTCTTTCTAAAAACACATCAACAGAAGACCTTAAAGCCGTCATAAGCGTAGACGGTTTAAAGTTGACTACAGCTGCACAGAATGTCCCGCCCAGCACTATCATAAAAGCTGAAGGCTGCAGTAATGACACCATGGACTCTCCGTCCGCTCTATGTGAAGCCAATATTAATAAAACAGCCGCGACAAGCGCTATTATTGCCGAAAAATTCAAAACCTACCTCTTGGATATACTATCCCCAATTGTTCCAAAGTCTATATATTACTATGATTCCACATTTTGAGGTATAAGAGTATACACCGAATAGAGGATTTTACAGCACTGTCGCAAGAGAGTTATCTTAATTTAACAAGGTCGTATTTTCTCATACGAATGTTTTGCGGAGTAACTTCAACAAGCTCATCATCAGAGATGTACTCAAGACATTCCTCTAAAGACATATTTCTGGGCGCCTGAAGGGTAACCATAACATCTGCTGTTGCTGTTCTCATATTGGTAAGTTTTTTTGTTTTGCAAACGTTTACTGCAATATCTTGAGCTCTGTTGCATTCGCCTACAATCATGCCTCTGTACACTCTGGTTTTTGGAGTAACAAAGAACACGCCTCTGTCTTCAAACTGGGCCAGTGCGTATGGTACAGCCTCGCCTTCTTCGTGGGCAATAAGAGAGCCCATTCTCTGACGGTTGATATCGCCTGCATAGGGTTTATATTCTGCAAAGGTGTGGTTCATGATACCTTCGCCCCTTGTCATTCTGATAAATTCACCCCTAAAACCGATGAGGCCTCTTGAAGGAATTAAAAATCTCATTTTAGAACGTGAGCCGACAGCCTGCATTTCGAGCATTTCGCCTTTTCTGCCTGCAAGTTTTTCGATACAGCCGCCTGCACATTCTTCGGGAACATCGATTAGAAGGTCTTCGTACGGCTCATAAGTTTCTTCATTAATTGTTTTGTAGATAACTTCCGGTTTTGACACCTGAAACTCGAAACCTTCTCTTCTCATTGTTTCAATCAGAATACTAAGGTGAAGCTCGCCCCTGCCTGAAACTTTGAAAATATCAGTAGAGTCAGTATCTTCAACACGGAGAGAAACGTTTTTTTCAAGCTCTTGATAGAGTCGTTTTCTCAACTGGCGGGAAGTCACAAACTTGCCTTCCTGACCTGCAAACGGGCTGTTGTTAACGGAAAAATTCATTTGCAATGTGGGCTCGTCGATTTTAATCAACGGAAGAGCCTGCGGATTGTCAAGGCTGGCAATTGTTTCGCCAATTTGGATATCAGGGAATCCTGCAATACCAACAATATCGCCTGCGGAGGCTTCTTTAATTTCCACACGGCCAAGGTCTTCGAAGCCGAAAAGTTTAATAATTTTGCCTTTAGAAATTGTGCCGTCTGTTTGTATGTGGCTTACCTGCTCCTGTGATTTCATAGAGCCGTTAACGATTCTGCCGATTGCGATACGGCCCACGTACTCGTTGTAATCAAGAGTTGTTACGTGGAATTGCAAATCCTTTGAAGCGTCTGCTACAGGAGATTTTACATTTTCGATAATGCAATCAAGAAGAGGAATTATATCTGTGGATTCGTCTTCAATTTCTTTTTTAGCAAAACCGTGAAGGCTGCTTGCATACACAACAGGGAAATCAATCAGGTATTCATCGTCTGTCAATTCCGTAAACAGGTCAAATACTTTGTTGAGGGTTTCGTCAGGGTCTGCTGCGGGTTTGTCAATTTTGTTGATAACAACAATAACTCTGATACCGAGCTCCAGTGCTTTTTGCAGAACAAATCTTGTCTGTGGCATAGGGCCTTCTGCTGCGTCGACAATCAAAAGTGCACCGTCAACCATACCGAGTACACGCTCAACCTCACCGCCAAAATCTGCGTGGCCAGGGGTGTCTACGATGTTAATTTTGTAGCCGTTATAGTGGACGGAAACGTTTTTGGCAAGGATAGTGATGCCTCTTTCTCTTTCGAGGTCATTACTGTCCAGGATACGTTCCTGCACAACTTCGTTTTGTCTGAAAACGCCGCACTGTTTGAGCATACAGTCAACAAGCGTTGTTTTGCCATGGTCAACGTGAGCGATGATAGCTATATTTCTTAATTTATTACTGTCCATTTTATACCTTATTTTCTGTTATTAATGTTTGTGTAACCTTAACAAAATCATATAACAGACAGATTTTAAAGTAAAACCCACGTTCATTACATTTGTAACATTTTATTTCAATAAAACAATTGAGCTGTTTGGAAGTAACAAAAAATATTTTTAGGCTTTTTATTACTTAATACACAACAAAAAAAGTTAATATTTTAAAAATACATGTATTAAATATAAAG
>ENA-OURU01001533-OURU01001533.1-human-gut-metagenome-genome-assembly--contig:-NODE-1533-length-27677-cov-5.865071_pt1 | contig 27677 bp, 20 predicted proteins | sample MGYA00242137_ERZ509064 | MGnify/ENA primary metagenome ERZ509064 (study PRJEB26280, sample SAMEA2338777) | human gut metagenome | biome: human gut; feature: human-associated habitat; material: faeces...
CCTTTAGCTCAGTTGGTAGAGCACCTGACTCTTAATCAGGGTGTCCAGGGTTCGAGTCCCTGAAGGTGTACCATATGGCCCGTTGGTCAAGCGGTTAAGACGGCGGCCTCTCACGCCGCAAACATGGGTTCGATTCCCGTACGGGTCACCAATTTCTCCAAAGGGCTTGACAAATCGCGTAGCCCACAGTATAATATAGGTTGTCGCTGCGAAAGCAGTGCATCAGTTGGTGTTGATTAGAGCGAGGGTCCACCCGTTCCCATCCCGAACACGGAAGTTAAGCTCGCTTCTGCCGACAATACTTGTCTGGAGACGGACCGGGAAGATAGGTAGCGCCAACACTAAGGAGACAGTCAAATGACTGTCTCCTTTTTTCTATTTCGAAAAAGTTTCTTCTTCGCTCTCAGAGGCAGCCGGATGAGCTGCGCCTTATCTTTTGTAGTTCCACTGAAAGTAAGGCTGTGCAACCTGACCCTAATGGAAACCCAGATGAGCACAATAAAACCGCCAGGACATCGGATTAATTGCCGTGTCCTGGCGGTTTACTATATTGTGATTGTGAAAGTGGCGTGCTGTTACTGCTTGATCAGCAGCAGACGAAGAACAGACTCCGTCAGAAAAGCCATGTCTTCGCCGCTGGTGCGCTTAATATCATCGAATGTTGCGACACCTTTGACCGCACTGAAAATAGCGGTGATGCCTTGCTCATAGAGCTGATCGGCACCCTTTCCAATGCTGCCGCATAGGGCTACACAGGGGACAGACACGCGCTTACAGCGTTTGGCTACGCTGCCGGGAACTTTGCCGTGGGCGCTCTGCCAATCGATGCGGCCTTCGCCGGTAAAGACGATATCTGCATCCTGGAGGAGTTGGTCAAAGCCCACACTGTCCAGCAAAAGGTCGGCACCCGGCAGGAGCTCGCCCTTCAGGAGCAATGCTACAGCGGCTCCCATGCCGCCTGCCGCACCTGCGCCCGGCATCTCCGCCGCGGACACACCGGAGAAGCGGCGAAGAACTTGCTCAAAATGGACCATCCCGGCCTCCAGTTGGCGCTGCATAGCCTCGTCAGCGCCTTTCTGAGCGGAGAAGGTGTAAGTAGCGCCCTGGGGACCGGTCAAAGGATTATCCACGTCACAGGCGGCCTGAATGGTCACAGCGGGCATCGTTTCAGGGGGAAGGATCTCTTCAATCATACCAAGGTTTTTGGCAAGGGGGACAACGTCCCGGCCCTGCGCATCCAGAAAGCGGTAGCCTATGGCAGCAGCCATGCCGATACCGCAGTCGTTGGTGCAGCTTCCACCCAGCCCCAGCAGGATCTTTTTTACGCCAGCTGCCGCAGCGTCAAGGATCATTTCCCCTACGCCGCGCGTAGTGGTTTCCAGAGGATTTTCCCGACCGGATACCAGCGGGAGGCCAGCCGCAGCTGCCATCTCCATAACAGCGCTGCCGTCAGGGAGAATTCCGTAGACTGCATCTACGGTCCCACCCAAGGGGGCGGCTACCGTCACAGTTTTCCGTTGGCCGCCCATGATATAGAGGTAGGAATCGACCATGCCTTCACCGCCATCCGCCATAGGGATGCTGCGGACCTGGGCGTCGGGGATGAGACGATGAATCGTGTTTTCCTGGATCTGACAGACTTGCGCCGCATCCAGTGTGCCTTTAAAGGAGTCAGAGACGAGAATGAAATTCTTCATAGTGGTTTTCTCCTGTGCGAAAAGTCCCCGCCAGCGGGCACAGAGTGCTCGCCGGCAGGGAGATATATGGTGATGTCGTAAGAGGCGATGGCAGAATTACCACTGCTGCTCCTGGGCATCCAGCAGGTATTGGACATAGAAGGCTGCGCCGTTGAACATAGCATCTTCATCCAGATCAAAGTGGTCATGATGGAGGGAATAGCAGCAGTCTTTCTCTTCGTTCCGGCAGCCCACAAAGGCGTATACGCCGGGAGTGCGCTCCAGAAAGTAGGCGAAATCCTCGCCGCCAGGGGTCTTGGTGTATTTTACCAGGCCCTTGTCTCCCAGAATCTTTTTGACAGAACCCTCAGCGATCGTACTGCAGCGGGCATCGTTGATAGTGGCGGGAATATTGCAGTAGTAGTCGTACTCACACTCCGCACGGTAGGCCGCGCAGGTATTCCGGACCACACGCTCGATGATATCAGGCAGTTCCTTGGCCAGTTCTGCATTGAAGGTGCGCACCGTTCCGGTGAGTTCAGCTGTCTGATCGAAGATGTTGGGAAGGGAACCGCTGTGGAACGTGCAGATGCTGATGACCAGGGTGTCGTTGGGGTTGACTTCGCGGCTGACGATGCTCTGGAGGGCATCTACAACCTTTGCGCCAACATAGATGGGGTCCACCAGGAACTGGGGCATGGCGCCGTGTCCGCTCTTGCCGATGATCTTGATGCGCATGAAGCCGGCAGAGGTATAGCGGGGGCCCTCTTCCACAGAGATGGTTCCACAGGGAAGGTAGGGGAAAATATGCATACCGGCCACCGTGTCCAGATCATCTGCCAGACCGGTCTCCAGGATCTTCTGGGCACCGTTCATGGCCTCTTCTGCCGGCTGGAAGAAGAGCTTTACGGTGCAGTGCAGCTCATCCTTGTGTTCGGAGAGTACCTTTGCCGCCAGCAGCAGCATAGTGATATGGGAGTCGTGGCCGCAGGCATGCATGACGCCTTCGTTCTCGGAGCGATAGGGCAGATCCTTCACCTCGCGGATGGGCAGGGCGTCGATGTCGCAGCGCAGGCCGATAACCGGCTTGTCCCGGTCGCCTTTGATGGTGGCGACGGTACCGGTACCGGCAACCTCCACATAGGGGATACCCATTTCCGTCAGCTCCTGACGAATCCGCTTGGCGGTCTCAAACTCCTGCCAGCTCAGCTCAGGGTGGCGGTGGAAATGGCGGCGCAGGTCGACCCCGTACTGCCGGTGCTTTAAAACTTCATTCATCACATCCATAATCAATCACCTGAAAATAAAATAGAAAATCTAGGGGGAATAAATGGGAAACGTGTTTGTTTTGCAATAGCGGATATTTGTTACATGGGACCGTAACCGATCTGGCAAGCCACGAACAGCATGACAAGCTCTGCCAGCAGGAAGATGAACTGCAGAGGCAGAATAAACTTGTACCAGCTCTTGAGAGGCACCTTGGACAGGCCCAGGTAGATCAGCAGGGTGCCGTTGGTGGGCCAGAAGGTGTTGGAAATACCATCACCCAACTGGAAGGCAAGAACAGCAGTCTGCCGGGTAATATCCAGCATGTCGGCCAGAGGGATCATGATGGGCATAACAGCGGTAGCCTGACCGGAACCGGAGGGGATGAAGAAGTTCACCAGGGTGTTGATGATGAACATGCCGACGGTGGTGAGGTAAGCGGATGCGTTGTTGAGCAGGCTGGAGAGGCCATAGACCAGAGGATCGATCAGACCGCCGTCGGTCATGGCAATCTGTACCGCGCGGGCAGCACCGATAATGAGGGCGCCGGCCATAGCGCCGCGCATGCCGTCCAGGATCATGTTGACGGTGTCGGTGGGAGATACGCGGTTGATGATGGCGGCGGCAACACCGGCGATCAGGAACACGGCGCTCATCTCAGGGAAGGACCAGCCCAGGTTCAGCATACCGTAGATGGTGAAACCAAAGGCAACTGCCAGCACCAGCAGAGACAGGACCTTGGGCACATCCAGCTTGGTGTCGGAGGGAATATCGATAATCAGGGAAGAAGTATCGATATCTTTGACCAGGCTCTTGCTGGGATCGGCCTTGACCTTCTTTGCATAGCGCAGTACCCAGATAAGGCTCAGAACAGCGATGATGCACAGCATGATCAGACGCAGCTGCCAGCCGGAGTACATGGGCAGCTCAGCAACAGTGTGGGCAGTACCCACCGTGAAGGGGTTGAAGGGGCCCACGGCGAAGGATACCAAGCAGGCGTAGCCGGAGATGGCCATACCTACCAGGGAGTCATATCCCAGGGTCAGGCTCAGGGAGATGACGATGGGCACAAAGGGGATGATGTGCTCACTCCAGCCCAGGATGCCGCCGATGAAGCAGAAAGCGATCATCACAACGGCGATGATGGCCTGACTGCTGAGGTTCTTGACGCTCAGGACCTTGTTGATGCTGGCGCCGATGACGCCGGTGCGGTTGTAGATCTCCACGACACCGCCGATGATCATCACGGCGAACATCATGGCGGCGGAAGCGGCCAGTCCGTTGGGGACGGTGAGGAACATCTCAAAGAAGCTCAGCGGTGTGCGCTCCACGCTGTGGTAGCTGCCTGCCACGACGCGGCTGACGCCGTCTACCGTCTCACGGTCAAAGGCGCCGGGAACGACAAAGTAGGACACGATGGTGCAGATCACCACCATGGTCATCAGCACCAGGAAGGGGTTCAGGTTTCCACCCTTCAGGATGCCTTTCTTTTCTTTGGCTTTGTTCTGCATGGTTGATTTCTCTCCTCCTGCTAATGTAAAGTTGAAAAAACAGGATATTTCACCTGCAATTTCCAAAAAACATCCTCTACCGGGGTTCGTGGGCGTAGATCTCGTTTATGATACCGATAAAGTCCCGCTCTGCCTGGGTGAGGACGTGGCCTGTACGGCGTACCCACATGGTATTGAGGGTGAAGGGAATTCCATCCAGGGGAATGTATCGCCGGTCCAGATCCTCCATGTAGGTAAAGCGGCTGTAATCGCAGCCGATGTAGTAGCCATCTGTGTGAGTGATAATGTTGCGCAAAGTACCCCGGTCCTGGATGACGATGCGCTTTTTCAGGATGGCAGGATTGTACACGGTGATATCGGAGCAGTAGTTGATGCCGGTGAGGTTTTCATTGGTATAGGTAATATGGGGATATGGCAGCAGATCTTCAATCGAAAGGGAAACTCTGCTGGCCAGGGGATGGTTGCAGCGTACCTGGGCGACCACCGGGCTGCGGTGAAACAGTTCCCCCTGGAGCTGGAATTCCTGACACTTCTGGAGAAAGGATTCCTCCTGGTCGCTGGTATAGTGCAGGATGCCCAGGCCGAAGGTACCGCCGCCAACCAGCTGGAGGATGTTATCTGTCGTTTCCTCCTGCAGCACCAGATTGACCAGCTCCTGCCCCTGGCAGTGACGCTGGTAGTAAGTGGTGTAGGCGTGAATGATCGGCGTGCAGCGCTGTGTAGCAACCAGAAGGGAGGTCTCCCCATCTTTGCTGGGGGCAAAGTATTGCCCTTCCAGCTGATCGATCTCCTGCAGAAGATGATTTACTCTTCCTAAGAACTGCAGGCCATCGTAAGTGGGATGGACGCCTTGGTTGGTGCGGTGGAACAGAGTAATGCCTATCTGATCCTCCAGTTCCTTAACCGCCCGGCTCAGGGTGGATTGGGAGACGTAGAGGTACTGAGAGGCTTTGGTAAAGGAACCGGCCTGCTCAATCGCTACGACATAACGTAATGTTTGGAGGTTCATAATTTTCCACTCCCTAGCAGAATCTTAACGCCCCTGACATAAATATAACAAATTCGGTGGTTTTAGACAATAATTTGCAGAATATTGACTATTTATTTTGTGGATGGCGGCAATTCGGGAAATGACAGGCGGATTGCCGGAAGGGGACGTTTGCTGCTACTATACTATTTTTTTCAGGTACCGTAAATAGAGAAAATCCAGGCAGAACGGAGAGATAGAGAGGGGAGAACTCCCGGAAAGTATTGGTTCTGTGGAATAGCGGCGGCAGTAATTACGGAAATCGTTGGGATTTTCTTTGTATCCTTACAGTAAGTGTGGTATACTGAAACCATACAGCCCGACGACGGGCATGAGGAAGATATTCAGCGGTAAGCTGCTGAAAAAGGAGAGATGAACCTATGATTCTTACCAAGGAACAGCAGGCCTTGCTGGATGGTGAGAAGGGAGAGACCATGGCTAAAGTGGTCAAGACCCTGATCATGTACGGCGAGGCCTTTGGCGCGGAGCGGATGGTGCCTGTCACCAGCAAGTACGGCCACACGGTCATCAGCTTCGGCATCGGCGTAATGAAGCCTGTGTACGAGCTATATGACCAGCTGCTGGCGGCCGGTGCGGTGAGCAAGCAGCCCTTTTCCGCTGATCCCCGTCCGTTGGACAAGAATATTCCCTCGTCCTTTCTGCAGAACGTTGTATTTAAATTTATGTACAGTCAGCAGGAGCACTATGAGGAACAGCTGCGGAAGCTGGGCTTGATGGGAGAGGATGCCTATACCTGCGCCTGCTATCTGCCCCAGGCGGGAAATGTGCCCCAGCGGGGAGAGGTTCTGTCCTGGGCGGAATCCTCCGCTGTGGTCTATGCCAACAGCGTACTGGGCGCCCGGTGTAACCGCAACTCCGGCATCATCGAGCTGATGGGCTCTATTGCTGGGTTCGTGCCGGAGTTTGGTCTGCTCACCGACGACGGCCGGAAGGCAGACTGGATCGTGGAGCTGCGGACCTCCAAGCTGCCTGACGCCCAGCTTCTGGGTTCTGCAGTGGGTATGAAGGTCCTGGAGAAGGTGCCCTATGTCCGTGGCTTGGACAAGTGGCTGGGGAAGGAACTGAATGAGAGTGCCTGCACATATCTGAAGGATTTCGGGGCTGCCTGTGCCTCCAATGGTTCTGTGGGTCTCTACCATATCGAAAACCTGACACCGGAGGCGGTGGAGGCAGGAGAGAGCATCATCCGGGAGAACGCGCCGGTATACATAGTGGACGACGCGGAGCTGGAGCGGGTGCGCCGCAGCTACCCCTGTATCTGGAAAGATCTGAACGCCAAGCCCAAGCTGTGCTTCATGGGCTGTCCCCACATGACCCTCAGCCAGCTGAAGGACTGGACGGTGAAGGTGGAGCAGGGGCTCAAGGCCGCCGGGAATCAAAAGGTCCTGATCCCCACCGTATTTACCTCCGCCCCTGGTGTGGTAAAGGAGTTCAACCGGACGGAGTACGCCGCAAGGCTGAAAGCCACCGGTGTGATCCTCAGCACCATTTGCCCCCTGATGTACATGAACAATCCCCTGTCCAAGAAAATGCCGGTGATCACCTCTTCCAATAAGCTGCGGACCTATACCAGCGCCCGGTTCTACTCCGACGAAGAGATCCTGGCCAAGATCACCAAGGAGGGCAAATAACATGAGCAGAGTATTCAAAGGGCGTGTGGTCACGCCTGGTACAGTGAAGGCCCCGGCTCTGGTGTCCCACGGCGGCCTCAATACCCTGGCCAGCTACCAGATGGCCCTGATGTTTGGGGACAAACAGGTGAAGTGCGGGGATCAGAATAACCCTGATCTCTATAAAAAACCCATGATCGGGAAAGCGCTGTGCCTTCCCGAGACCATCGGTTCCACTACTGGTGGCATGGTGCTCTATACCGCCTGCGCCATGGGTAAGCAGCCCGCCTGCATGCTGTTTTCCAAGCCCATTGACTCCCTGGCGGCCTCCGGAGCCATTCTGGCGGCCAACTGGACTGATGCTGTCATGCCGGTGGTGGACAGCCTGGGGGAGGAGTTCCTGGAGTATGTAAAGGATGGTATGATGATTTCCGTGTCACAGGACGGCACGATAACGGTAGAAGGATAATCAGGAAGGAGAGACACGATGAAGAAAGAGTATGAGGCATTGTTTACCCCCTGGAAGATCGGCAACCTGGAGATCAAAAACCGCATCGTCATGTGCTCTATGGGCGGCACGTCCATCTTTGGCTGGATGGAGCCCAACCATTTCGACAAGGAGGCGGCCCACTTCCTGCTGGAGCGGGCCCGCAATAACGCGGGACTGATTCTCCCCGGCATCGCGCCTATCCGGGATACTATGGGCGGCCGCTGGCTGTACCAGAACACCGGAAAATTCAAAGAGCTCAAGAAATTTATGGAGGAGTTCCATAAGACCGGGGCCAAACTTTTTATCCAGATCACCGCCGGTATGGGCCGGGCCATGGCCGTCAATGACCTGATGGTGAAGATGATGAACAACAAGGTGCTGGGTACCCTGGGCAAGCCCATCTTCGATATGGACTACATCACGGCCAGTGCCTCTGCCACCCCCAACCGCTGGGCTGACGGGGTCTACTCCCGCCCCCTGACGGTAAAGGAGATCGATGAGATCGTGGAGGCGTATGCCAAGACCGCCAAGCTCTGCATGGACGCTGGTGTGGACGGTATCGAAGTCCACGCGGTCCACGAGGGCTATACCCTGGACCAGTTTGCCACAAAGTACACCAATCAGCGCACCGATGAGTACGGCGGCAGTCTGGAGAACCGTTACCGCTTTGCCGCTGACATCGTCAAAGCCATCAAGGCCCGCTGCGGCCAGGATTTCCCTGTGTCCCTGCGCTACTCCGTAGTGTCCAAGACCAAGGGCTTCCGTCAGGGTGCCCTGCCGGAGGAGGGCGACAACTATGTAGAGGTCGGCCGTGATATGGCCGAGTCGGAGATCGCTGCCAAGTTCCTCCAGGATGCGGGCTACGATATGCTCAACTGCGACAATGGTACCTATGACGCCTGGTACTGGGCCCATCCCCCGGCATATATGCCTGTCAACTGCAACCTGGAGGATGTGAGCCACATCAAGAAGTTTGTGGATATCCCCGTGGTCTGCGCCGGCCGTATGAACCCGGAGGACGGCGCTGCCGCCATTGCTGCCGGTAAGATCGACGCCATGGGCGTGGCCCGGCAGTTCCTCACCGACTCTGCCTGGGTCACAAAGCTCATGGAGGAGCGGGAAGAGGACATCAAGCCCTGTATCTGCTGCCACAACGCCTGCTTCACCATGGCCCGCTATGAGGGTTCCGCCAATGATCAGGACCTGATGGATGCCATCCACATGGCCCGCTGCGCATTGAATCCCCGGACCATGCAGACCAAGAAGTACCGCATCCAAAAGACCGATAATCCCAAGCGGATCGCTGTTATCGGCGGCGGCATCGGCGGTATGGAGAGCGCCATGGTGCTGGCGGCCCGGGGTCACAAGGTGGACCTCTACGAGAAGTCCGACCGGCTGGGCGGCGTGTTCATTGCCGCTGCCGCTCCTTCCTATAAGGAGAAGGACCGGGAGCTCATTGAGTGGTACCGCCGGGAGATCGCCAAGCGGAACATTACCGTCCACATGAATACCGAGGTGACGGACGTAACGTCTCTGGGGGCTGATGAGGTGGTGGTAGCCACCGGCTCGGTTTCCAAGAAGCCTCCCATTCCCGGCCTGGAAAACGCCATGGAAGCCACCGAGTATCTCTATGGTCGGGAGACTGGTGAGAAGGTGGTCATTATCGGCGGCGGCCTTACCGGCTGCGAGATCGCCTATGACCTGATTCTCAAGGGCAAGCAGCCTGTCATCGTGGAGATGAAGAACGATCTCATTGCCGTGCGTGGGGTGTGCCTTGCCAACTCCTCCTTCCTGCGGGAGACTCTGGCCCTCCACAAGGCTCCGGTGTATCTGGAGACGACAGCCCAGGAGATCCGGCCTGACGGCGTGACGCTGAAGGACAAGGACGGCAAGATTTTTGACGTAGCCTGCGACAGCGTGGTAGTTTGTACAGGTTATGCGCCGCAGCCTGTGGCTCCGGCTTCCCGCCATGTCCATCTGGTGGGCGATGCCAACACTGTGGGCAACCTGCGCACAGTTATCTGGCGGGCCTGGGATGTGTGCATGAAGCTGTGATACGGCGCAGGGAACTGGCCTTTTGCAGATAGATAATTGACTGCAAAAATAGTATATGTGTTGTAGGAGAACTGGGATGAGAGAGCGGGTGGTCCGGGCCATTGGCGCGGAAAAGAAGCATATCGGTCTGTATCTTCAGGCGCTGGTGAAGTGGCTGCTTTTGGCAGTGGTGACTGGAGGGATCTGCGGAGCTGTAGGAGCGGCGTTCCACATCGGTATCCATGAGGCAGAGCTGCTGCGCGGCAGGTTTCCGTGGCTCCTGTGGTGCCTTCCCCTGGCGGGAATCGCGATCGTGGCCTTTTACAAACTCACCCGTACCGAGGGACAGGGGACCAACAATGTCATCGATGTGGTCCGTTTGGGTAAGGGCCTGCCGGTCCTGCTGCTGCCGGCCATCTTCGTAGGTACGGTGTTGACCCATCTGTGCGGTGGTTCTGCCGGCCGGGAGGGGGCTGCCCTCCAGATGGGCGGCACCATCGGTTATCATGTGGGGGGACTGTTCCGCCTGGATGACCGGGATATGCGTACTGCCACCATGGTGGGCATGGCTGCTTTCTTTACCGCTTTGTTCGGTACGCCTCTTGCCGCTACCGTGTTTGCCATGATGGTCATCAGTATCGGTGTGTTTTACCATGCGGCGTTCCTGCCCTGCCTGACAGCTTCGCTGGTAGCCTACGGGGTGTCCCAGCTGATGGGGGTGGCGCCGACACGGTTTTCTGTCTCCGCCCCAGAAGTGGATGTAGTGACGCTGTTGAAGGTGGCAGCACTGGCGGCCCTGTGTGCGCTGGTGTCGATCCTCTTCTGCCGGACCATCCATTTTGCGGAGAAACAGATGGCCCAGCGTCTGCCCAACAGCTACATACGAGTCGTTGTGGGCGGCCTGGGGGTGATCGCGCTGACCCTGCTCTGCGGCACCACGGATTACAACGGTGCCGGTATGAGTATTGTGACCCGGGCGGTGGAGCAGGGCGAAGCAGTGCCTGCTGCGTTCCTGCTGAAGATCCTGTTTACCGCTGTGACGCTCTCCGCCGGTTTCAAAGGCGGCGAGGTGGTGCCCTCTTTCTTTGTAGGCGCTACCTTTGGCTGCGTGGTCGGACCTCTGCTGGGGCTGCCGGCAGGATTTGCGGCGGCAGTGGGACTGGTGGCGGTGTTTTGCGGTGCTGTCAACTGCCCGTTGGCGTCTACCTTCCTTTCGGTCGAGCTATTCGGGGATAGCGGACTGCTGTATTTCGCTCTGGCCTGCGGTATCAGCTATATGCTGTCTGGATACAGTGGCCTGTACTCCAGCCAGACGATCCTCTATTCCAAACTGAAGGCCCAGTATATCAATGTCCACACCAATGCCCACCATGCCGGTGACTTGACAGGGGAAGGACAGAGAGCGGAAATTCCTGAAGAGAGCAGGTAATCTCATCCCAGCGGCATACCTTTGGATGCAATGATACAATAAAACGCTGGCAGACAATTTGTCTGCCAGCGTTTTTGTTTTGTGCGGACGGCTTTCATAGCCTCCCCATTTGGCATTGGGTGCAGAAATGTTATTCTCCGGGGGGAACGTCGATCGCCATATCCCCGGCGGGATAGGTGACACAGGGATGGATAAAGCCAAACTTACGGTCCGCACCGCGGCGGCCATCCCGGCCTTCCGCCATCACATATTCACCGCTGATCCATTTGCTGTGGCAGTAACCGCAGCCGCCGGCCCGGCATTTGTTAGGGGCGTTGATGCCTGCCCGCTCCATCGCCGTGAGGAGCGTCTCATTTTCCCGGGCAGGCACAGTGTACACCTGATCCCGGATATGGACGGTAAGCTGGAAGGTCCGGGGCTCCTTTACTGCCCGGTCGCCGCAGAAAGTGGCATCCTTGCGGATGGCTTTCACCGGCAGGTCATAGGGGGCCAGTTCCTTGAGGACAAAGTCGTACATGGCTTTGGGGCCGCAGAGGAAGAAGGTCACGTCCCGGATGTCGATATATTTCTCCAGCAGGGCGGCGGAGACGAAACCGTGCTCATAGCCGGGCTGCTCCTCGTCGCTGAGGACATAGACAACCTTCAGACCCTTCTGCGCCAGGGCGTCCAGCTCCGGTTTGAAGGCAATGCGGGCTTCGTCTCTTGCGCCGTAGAACAGGGTCATCTCATAGTCCTCATCCCCCTCTGCCATGCTCTTTGCCATGGAGAGGAAGGGGGTGATGCCTGCTCCGCCTGCGATGCAGGCGATATGCTTTTTGTCCCGCAGGGTCTCATAGTGGAATTCGCCGGAGGGCTCCGTCATGGTAAAGCGGTCTCCGGGCTTGGCTTCCTTGTCCAGATAGCCGGAGAAGAAACCGGCCTCCTCTACGCCCAGTACCAGTTTGTTCTCCAGGGCTTCCCGGGGGCTGGAGGCGATAGAATAGGGGCGGCTGACAAGGCTTTCCCCCACCTTGCTCTGAAGAGATACATACTGCCCTGCCCGGAAGAAGGGAAAAGCGGGGGCATCCAGGCGGCGGAAGGTGAGTTCCCGCATTCCGGCGGTAAGGGGCCGTACCGCGGTCAGCTCCACCTCCATAGTACCGGGGTGAAGGGTCTTAGCCAGCACATTGGTGCGGTAGGACTGGGGCAGCGGGGTGTTGGAGCCGTTGGCCAGAGCTTCCCGCCGGTTGGGGACCAGCTTTTTGAACCGCAGCATATCCATAAAGCCGAAGATCTGTTTCTTGAAATTCATCTTACTTCACCTCCCGCTTGAGATCGCCCACTGTCTGGCGGCCGGAGAGGTCGCCGGAAACATAGGCGCTGGAGTACCCGCTGGATCGCATAGCATAGCCGCCGGCAAAGCGCAGGCCGGGGGAGAGGGCGGCATCTTCTTTCATCATCATCATTCTGGGCATCAGGCTGTCCCAATCGGCGGTCTCATAGCCATAGATCACGCCCTGAGGATGACCGCAGTAGCGGGCGTAGGTAGTGGGGGAGGCCACGCAGATCTCTTCGATGGCATCCCGGATCTGACAGCCTGTCTCCCGCTCAAAGACCCGGATCATATCATCGGCGATCCTGTCCTTGGCTTTGAAGTAGTCGGTTTCAGAGACGTTGCCCCAGTCGTCAGACATGAACATGGTGGTGAAATACATCATGCAGGTGCCGGGAGGGGAGCACTCCGGATAGGCGTTATTGAGACAGACAGTGGCCTGGACATGGTTGGTGGCCACCTTGCGCATCATGTCGTACTGCTTCACCGAGTCGGCGGTGTCATAGATAAAGTAGTTGTGGCTCTTGATGCCCAGCTCCTCCGCGGACTTGTTCAGCCCCAGAAACAGGCTGAAGCCCCGTCCGGCAAAAGTGCGGGCGTTGGTGGCACGGACCATCTGCTCGGTAACGGACTTTTTCTCCAGCATCTTGCCGAAAACCAGGTGCGGGGAGCAGTTGGCAATGACATGACGGGTTGCGATGACAGTGCCGTCGGTCAAGCGTACACCGGTGATGGCGTTATTTTCATCGGTGAGGATCGTTTCGGCCTCGGAGTGGTACCAGATATCACCGCCCAGTTCCCGGATTCTCTGATCCATGGCGAGACTGATCTCATGGGAACGGAGTTTGGGCATCCAGGCATCCCGGATGATGTAACGGATCACCATGGAGCCGTAGTGGAGGAAGCTCATGCGGTCCAGATCTACCCCCAGATAGCACCAGTAGGCCCCCAGGATATCCTGGGCACGCTTGGGCATTTTCAGAGCGTCCAGCACCTCGTTGACAGAGTAGCTGCCGGCTTTGATGAAGTTGGGAAAGTTCTTTTTCATATACTCTGCGTCGGTGTTGCCGTTGACAGAGGAGGAGTAGGTCTGGGCATCCCGCACCTCGTTGCACAGCTCAAAGAAGGCTGTCACAGAGGGCCGGGAGCCAGGGACGTATTGCTCCATTTTGTCGGTAAAGGCCTTGATGCCGAAGGGCATTACGCAGTCGTACTGCTTGTCGGTGGTAATGAAATGATAGGCCTCAGGGATACGGACCCAGTCGATTTTATCCTCCACCCCCAGTTCACGGAACAGGGTGCGGATGTCGCCGGGTTCTTCCGGAGAACCAAAGTCGTTGAGTTCATGGAGACTGGCTTCGAACTCAAACCGGCCCCGTTTAAAGCTGGTGGCAAAGCCGCCGGGCAGGTTGTGTTTTTCCAGGAGCAGACAGGAGTATCCGCCCTGCAGCACGCGGATTGCGGCAGTGAGGCCTCCGTTTCCTGCCCCGATGACCACCACATCGTAGGATTTTTGCCTTGTCATAGGCACCTCCTTTGTGTTGTTGGTTCCATAGATACCATGCGGTAGAGATGGATTTTGCTGGATATCATAATATAGTATAACATTTTCTGGTCACTGCGTAAAGCAGCAACCTATGGTTGTGGTTCACAATAACGTGTTGTGAATACATGATAATAGATCAGCTTCCCGATATAGCGGGATTTTTCAATGAAAAAAGAGAAAAATAGGTTGCAAGAGCGAAGACAGAGACGTATACTTATACGATGGCACGCATAGTTATGGCTGCTTTACAGCGGCTATGGATCTGGTGCCATAAACAAAGGAGACAACGGAGGGAAAGGTGATGGAAGCTCAACACAAGCGGAGCACATTTACCGGGTCGATTGGATTTGTACTGGCAGCGGCAGGCAGCGCTGTGGGACTGGGAAATATATGGCGGTTCCCCTATCTGGCGGCAAAGGACGGCGGCGGCGTGTTCCTGCTGTGCTATGTGATTTTGGCGCTGACCTTTGGTTTTACTCTGCTGACGACAGAGATCGCTATCGGGCGCAAAACCGGGCAGAGTCCTCTGACCGCTTACGGTAAACTGAGCAAGCGGTGGGGCTGGATCGGGGTCCTGGCCTGCATCATCCCCATGCTGATTCTGCCGTATTACAGTGCGATCGGCGGGTGGGTATTGAAGTATTTGTCGGTCTATCTTACCGGCGGCGGGGCTGCAGCAGCAGGAGACAGCTATTTTAAAGCATTTACTGCAGATCTTTGGAGCCCGATCATCTGGTTTGTGATTTTCCTGGGTGCAACCATGCTGGTAGTATATAAGGGCGTGGACAAGGGGATCGAACGGTTTTCACGGATACTGATGCCGGTATTGCTGCTGCTGATCCTGGGAATATCCATCTTTTCACTGACGTTGCACTATACCGATGCAGCCGGGACGACCCGTACAGGATGGGAAGGGTTTCTCATCTATGTTGTTCCCGACTTCAGTGGAATGACGGTGAGCAAATTCGTTGTGATCCTGATGGATGCCATGGGCCAGCTGTTCTATTCCATCAGTGTGGCCATGGGTATCATGATCGCATATGGGTCCTATGTGAAAAAGGACACGAACCTGGTCAAGTCTGTCAATCAGATCGAAATATTTGATACCGTGGTAGCCTTTTTAGCTGGCCTGATGATCGTTCCGGCCGTATATACCTTCATGGGAGTGGAGGGCATGTCCACCGGGCCCAGCCTGATGTTCAAATCCCTGCCCAAGGTGTTTGATGCCATGGGGCCGGTGGGGACCGTAGTGGGCGTGCTGTTCTTTTTGACAGTGGCCTTTGCGGCGCTGACCTCCTCTGTGTCCATTATGGAGGCGATCGTGTCCAGCGCTATGGACAAGTTCCGGTTTACCCGCAAAAAGGCCACGATTGCGGTGACACTGATTGCCCTGGTGATGGGCCTTGTGGTCTGCCTCGGTTACAACGTATTCTATTTCGAATTGACACTGCCGAACGAAACCGTAGCCCAGGTGCTGGATGTGCTGGACTATGCCAGCAATTACTTCCTTATGCCCATCGTAGCTACTGCGACCTGCATCCTGATCGGCTGGGTGGTAAAGCCCAAGACCGTAGTGGACGAGGTAACGGAAGGCGGCGTGACCTTTGGGCGGAAGAGGCTGTACGTGGTCATGGTGAAGTGGGTCACGCCTGTGATGCTGGCGATCCTGTTCCTGCAGTCTGCCGGCGTGTTTCGTATGATCCAGTCCTCCGCGTGGTTTCAAAATGTAATGAATCTGTTTTCCTAAACCATATAGAACGGCCCCGGGCATTTGCCCGGGGCCGTTTTTGCAGTTGCGTGCGAGGGGATGACGGTAGCTATTCCTGGGGCCAAGTGACATTCGGAAAGTATTTCTCCGCAAAGGGAACATGGGGTACCCGGAAGGTCTTACCCGTCAGATAGGAGAGAATACCGGCGTCAGTAGGGAAGTCAAAGCGGAGACAGTAGCTGTACAGGGCCTGACGGGTCTCTCCGTACCGGCGGTTCACATCGCCGCGGCCGTACTTGCCGTCCCCCAGCAGGGGGTGGCCGGTGTCCGCAAAAGAGGCACGGATCTGATGGGTCCGCCCGGTGAGGAGCTCCGCCTCTATAAGACTCAGTTCTCCTTTGCTGGCCAAAGTGCGGTAGAGAGTGACAGCGGACTTTCCCCCGGGTACCGGCCGGTGATAGACAGATACCTCCTTTTTCCCTTCATCTTTCAGAAGAAAACAGGACAGCTCTCCCTGTGGCGGTGTCATTTTGCCCAAGGTAATGCAGAGATATTTTTTGGTGATCTCCCGATCCCGGATTTTATCGTTGATGATCCGCAGAGTTTCCGCATTTTTGGCGGCAATGACAATGCCGCCTGTGTTGCGGTCGATCCGGTTGCACAGAGCAGGCGTAAAGGCATTTTCCCAACGGGGATTCCACTCCCGCTTCTGGTAGAGGTAGGCCTGGATGTGGTTGATAAGCGTATTGACCTTTTCCGTCTCGTCGGCATGGACCACAAGGCCGGGCCTCTTATCCAGAAGGAGGAGGTTCTCATCCTCATAGAGAATGTCCAGCTTAGGCTGGAAAAGGGTGAGAAAGAGATTGTCCTCCCGGGGCTGGTCGAAAAACTCATCGTTGATATAGAGTTGTAAAACGTCACCCTCTGTCAGGCGCTGGTCCCGCTGGCACCGCTGGCCGTTGCACTTGATGCGCTTGATGCGGATATACTTCTGCAGCAAGGCAGGCGGCAACAGGGGCAGTGATTTGGACACGAAACGGTCCAGCCGCTGTCCCGCGTCATTTTTACCGATGGTCAGTTCGCGCATGGAAAAGGTCCTCCATTAAGTGGTCACAGCGAAGAAATCCGCCAAGGCAATTTTACCATGTGAACAGATTTTTACAATAATTATTTTGAAAAAACCAGAAGAAAGGCGGGAGATTTATGTCTCGCCATGGTGATTGTGCCAGGATGCGGCCCGGATTGCGAAACTGCTGGTAAAGAAGATCAACGGCGAGGAAGTCTATACGGATGACCCCATGCCCAAGATCGACCGGGCGGGTATCCCGGCGGGGGGATAGGAGGCGGGGCAAGATAAAAAAGCAGATAAAAATTAAAAAAAGTATTTGACAATCCGACCTCTTTCTACTATAATACTACTCGTGTCTTTGCGAGGTGTGCTATGCTTTTAGATGTTAGAAAGATCATCAACGCCCCCGGAGAGCGGATAGATTTCCGGTTTGAATTGGATCTGTCCGATGTGGACTTCGGCGGCAGACATCCCATACAGTCTCCGGTTGTGGTTACCGGCGACGTGCGGAATGTCGCGGGGATGCTCCTGCTGCAGTTTGAGGCGAGCACCGTCCTCAAGTCCGTATGTGACCGCTGTCTCAAGCCTTTTGACCAGCCTAAGACCGTCCGGTATGAGTGCATGCTGGCGGAGGAGCTGGAAAGCGAGGACAGCGATGATATCCTCCTTCTGGAGAATGGGGCGGTAGACCTCGGGGATCTGGCCAGGACGGTATTCATCCTGGAGATGGACACGAAGACCCTCTGTTCAGAGGACTGCAAGGGCATCTGCCCGGGCTGCGGCGTCGATCTCAACCAGGGGACCTGCACCTGTAAAAAGGAAGTGGATCCTCGATTGGCGGTGTTGGCCAAGCTTCTGGACAAGGACAATGGCGAGAAAAAATAAGAATTCAGATATACAGGAGGTGTCATCATGGCAGTCCCCAAGGGTAAAGTATCTAAGGCAAGACGCGACAAGCGCCGCAGCTCCGTTTGGAAGCTGGAGGTGCCCGGTCTGGTCAAGTGCCCCAAGTGCGGCGCGATGCGCCTGCCCCACAGAATGTGCACTGAGTGCGGTACCTATAACGGCCGTCAGGTAAAGGTCGTCAAGTCCACCGTGGCTGAGTAATTTTGTGCAGAAAAGCGGAGGTTCCTATGGGAACCTCCGCTTTTTTTCTCCTGCCTTGACGATAATGCCGGTTTTATGTTAATCTGAATATGAACGACGGCCCTGTTCAGGGGCGAATTGGTGAGAAAGAAGGGGAACATCATGAAACGATTTTTCAGTACGCTGTTAGCCTTCGCACTGACCCTGTCTTTAGCGTCCGGTATCGCCTACGGAGCGAATGCCAACTATTCCGACCTGCCGGAATCCGGCTGGGCGCGGGAGGCCATTCTATCCGCAGGCGAATATGGACTGATGGGCGGCATGGGGGACGGTACCTTTGGCGTAGGCCGGTCCATGACCCGGGCGGAATTTGTGACCGTGCTGGTGCGGATGTTCGGCTGGAGCAAGGCGGGCGGAACCGATGCCTTTACGGACATTGGAAAGAGCTGGGCCAGAGATGACATCAATACGGCGGCGGCCAACGGTGTGTTGGATGCCGGCGGTACATTTTCTCCGGATACGCCGATCACCCGCCGGGAGATGGCCGTGATGCTGGTACGAGCCCTGGGGTATCAGACCATAGCAGAGGGGGAGGCGGCAAAGATCTCCCTGCCTTTTACGGACGTGTCAGCGGATAAGGGCTATATTGCCATCGCCTATGACATCGGCATGATCAACGGTGTCTCCGCCACCTCCTTTGCGCCGGAGACCACCGCCACACGGGAGCAGGCGGCGGCCATGATGGTGCGGGTCTATGAGCGGCAGATCGCGCCTACATCATTCACCCACGCCTTTTATGCCATTTCCTCCTACAGCCAGCTGGAGCTGGCCAAGAGCTTCGACGCGGTGAGCTTTGGCTGGAGCCGGATGACCTGTGACCCGGCGGCCGGCCCTCGTCTGGAGACTACCAGCGCCGGCGGCAATGAGTACGCTATTCCCTCGGGCTATGAGGAGCCGGTGCAGGTCCTTCGCGATGCCGGGGTGAAGCTCCATTTGAGCATATTTATGAACAACACATCCGGGGAGCTGGCAACCATGCTGGCAAATCCGGACTACCGGACAGCGGCCATCGATGCCATTATGGCGGAGCTGAACCGAAACTATGAGGCATTGGGGTACAACCCCTATACCGGTGCAACTCTGGATTTTGAGGGCCTGCGGAGCGCCCAGAAGGACAATTACACCCAGTTCATTACGGAGCTGGATGCGAGACTGACAGCGGCGGGGAAGACCCTGTATGTAGCGGTAATGCCCGCCACCTCCGACGGTATCTACTACGACGGTTACGACTATCGGGCCATCGGCGAACTGGCGGACAAGGTGATCCTGATGGCACATAACTACAATGCCACCAGCCTGGAGGGATTTGAGGGGTCTACCTACTACCAGAACACTGCCCTTACGCCCATTGGTTCGGTGTATTACTCTCTGCGGGCGGTGTGCGACGGGGCAACAGGCGTCCAGGATCGCTCCAAGGTGACGCTGGCTATCAGCATTGCCAGCCTGGCCTGGGAGACTGATGAGGAGGGCCTTCTCACCTCGCCTTCGCCCGTCTATCCCACTACCGCCACCATTTATAGCCGCCTTACCGGCGGGGCAGAGATGGGGTGGTCTGACACCTATCGCAACCCCTATCTGCGCTATACCACGGAGAGCGGACAACACATCTTCCTCTGGTATGAAGACCAGCGCAGCGTAGCAGAAAAGGTGGCCTTGGCCAAACTCTTCGGTATTACCAGCGTGTCGGTCTGGCGGCTGGGTACTATTCCCAATTACAGCGATGCCGGTATCTACTACAATGTGATGGCGATTCTGAAATAAAGCAATATAGCAGCAGCGGCCCGGGAGAGAGCTCTCCCGGGCCGCTGTCTGTTTGTTGGCAGTTGCTTATTGATGCAGGATCTCCATAAACTCTTCGCCGGTAATGGTCTCCTTCTCACTGAGAAATTTGGCCAGTTCGTGGAGCTTGTCCTCGTGGCTGCGCAGAAGCTCCAGGGCTTTCTGATGCTGGGCCTTCACGGTGTCCACCACCATCTGGTCGATTCTGGCAGAGGTCTCAGAGGCACAGGCCAGAGAGGTATCTCCGCCCATGTACTGCCCTGTCACCGTCTCCAGAGCGACCATATCGAACTGGTCGCTCATGCCGTAACGGGTGACCATGGCCCGGGCCAGCTTGGTGGCCTTCTCGATGTCGTTGGAAGCGCCGGTGGTGATGGAGTGGAATACCAGCTCCTCTGCCGCCCGGCCGCCGGTGAGGGTAGCGATCTGACTGAGGAGCTCATCCTTGCTCATGAGGTTGCGCTCCTCCTGCTCCACCTGCATGGTGTAGCCCAAAGCGCCGGAAGTGCGGGGAATGATGGTGATCTTGGCCACAGGGGCGGTGCCGCTTTGCAGGGCAGCCACCAGGGCGTGGCCGATCTCATGGTAGGAGACGATGAGCCGCTCGTGGTCAGAGAGGATCTTGTTCTTCTTCTGGTAACCGGCGATGACCACCTCGATGCTCTCCTGGAGATCCGACTGGTTGACGAATTTCCGTCCGCACCGGACAGCCCGCAGGGCGGCCTCGTTGATCATGTTGGCCAGCTCCGCGCCGGAAGCGCCGGAGGCAGCCCGGGCGATGGCGTTGAAATCCACATCTTCGCCCATCTTCACCTTTTTAGCGTGGACTTTCAGGATCTCCTCCCGGCCCTGGAGGTCGGGAAGCTCCACCGGTACCCGCCGGTCAAACCGACCGGGCCGCAGCAGAGCCGGGTCCAGAGTCTCGGGCCGGTTGGTGGCTGCCAGGATCACTACGCCCTTGCTTCCATCAAAGCCGTCCATCTCGGTGAGCAGCTGGTTGAGGGTCTGCTCACGCTCGTCGTTTCCGCTGATGCCCTGGGAATCACGTTTCTTGCCGATGGTGTCGATTTCATCGATAAAGACGATGCAGGGGGCTTTTTCATTGGCCTGCTTGAAGAGGTCGCGGACCTTGGCCGCGCCCATGCCCACGAACATTTCCACGAACTCCGAGCCGGAGATGGAGAAGAAGGGCACATTGGCCTCGCCGGCCACCGCCTTGGCCAGCAGAGTCTTGCCGGTACCCGGAGGGCCAACCAGCAGAACGCCCTTGGGCATCTTGGCGCCGATCTCCTGGTACTTGGCGGGATTGTGGAGGAAGTCTACGATCTCCATCAGGTTTTCTTTGGCTTCATCCTCACCGGCTACGTCGTTGAATTTAATGCCGGTTTCACTGGCAATGTAGACTTTGGCGTTGCTCTTGCCGAACTGCATGGCGTTGCCCATGGGGCCGCCGCCCATTTTGTTCATCAGCATCCGGCTCATCAGCTGGCCCAGGAAGATGAAAATAACAATGGGCAGGACAAAGGTCAGCAGGAAGCTGAGAATGGGATTCATCTCCGGGGCCTTTACCTCGTCGAACTGGCAGCCGGATTCCAGCAGCCGGTCCACCAGGTCCGGGTCATTGAAGGTGGTGGTGCTGTAGAGAGCGCCGCTTTCTGTGTTGTCTGTGAAGTAGATGGTATCCTCCTCCACCTGGGCCACCGCGACTTCGTGGTTTTCCAGCATGGAGATAAAGGTACTGTAGGATACCTGAGTGATCTCCTGCTTCATGATCTTGGGGAAGAACAGAGTGTTGAGCAGGATCAGGACCACCATGACGATCAGATAGTAAAATAGCAGGGGTTTTTTCGGCTTTTGCACTTTTTGCATAAGCGATTCCTCCTCGGTGCTTTTGTGAAATCTAAAGGGTATATAGCATCTTTTCCAGGATAAATCAAGGATTTTCTGTGAATAAAAAGGAAAGTTTTTGAAAAGGCAGAAAAAACGGGAGAAATCCGTATGAGTTGCCGGAGTAGTGCAGAGAATAGAGCGGAGAAAGGAGGAGAACTATGGATACTGAGAAAGAAAAGAAAAGCGATGCGTGCCAATATGATGGGCAGTTTGCCGATCCTCAGCAGCTGGTGGATTTTGGCGCGGCAGTGAATCGTGACGACCGGGGCAATATCTATACCCTGACCATTGTGGGCCAGGTGGAGGGCCACCAGGTACTGCCGGAGACGGCAAAGGCCACCAAATATGAACATGTGATGCCTCTGCTGGCAAGCCTGGAGCAGAGCCGGGACATCGACGGCATCCTTCTGCTGCTCAACACTGTGGGCGGCGATATCGAAGCGGGGCTGGGTATCGCGGAGCTGATCGCTGGTATGCGCAAGCCTACGGTGAGCCTGGTGCTGGGAGGTGGCCACTCCATCGGTGTGCCTCTGGCGGTAGCCCCCAAGGTGAGCATGATCGTACCCTCTGCGTCTATGACCATTCACCCGGTGCGAATGAACGGCACTGTCATCGCCGCGCCCCAGACCTTCAATTATTTTGAACGCATCCAGGAGAGGATCGTCAGCTTTGTGGCTAAAAACAGCCGTATCAGCAAGAAAAAGTTTCTGGGACTGATGCTCAAAACAGGAGAGATGGCGGCAGATGTGGGCAGTGTGATCTACGGTGAGGAGGCGGTGGAGCTGGGGCTCATCGACCGCATCGGCGGTCTGAGCGATGCCCTGGACTGCCTCTATGAGCAGATCGCTTCCGTGCGGCAGGAGCAAAAGCAGTCTTCAGTGCCGGGAAAAGCCAGAAAGAAAAAGAACGGCTCCTCTTCCGCAGGAAGATCTTCCCACAGTGAAGGAAACAAGGAAAAGGGCGGCACCCAGCATGACCAGTGAAAAGCGGAGGATCTCCTAAGTCAACCCCTGTCCCTGCAAGGCGGACGGGGGTGCTTTTTTGCCTGGAAGAAGCAAAAATATTACAACTTTGTTCACAGAAACCAACTTGTCAAGGGAATACGCTTCTGCTATAATATATTAGTTAAACTGGAAGATTATGCGGCGCTGACGCGCTGCTTGTCAAGGAGTGCATATGTACCTAAAGGCATTGGAGATCCAGGGCTTCAAGTCCTTCCCGGACAAGACGGTCCTGAACTTTGGCGAGGATGTGACCGCCATCGTGGGCCCCAACGGGTCCGGAAAATCCAATATTTCCGACGCCATCTGCTGGGTCATGGGGGAGCAGTCTGCCCGGAGTCTCCGGGGTGCCAAGATGGAGGACGTCATTTTCGGCGGCACGGAGAAACGCAGCCCTGTAGGCTTTGCCCAGGTGACGCTGGTACTGGACAACAGCGCCCACATTTTCCCTGCCATCGACAGCAGCGAGGTCATGGTCACCCGCCGCTACTACCGCAGCGGGGAGAGCGAGTATTATATCAACAAGCAGTCCGTCCGTCTGCGGGACGTCAACGAACTGTTTATGGACACGGGCCTGGGCCGGGAGGGCTACGCCATCATCGGGCAGGGCCGTATCGACGAGATATTGTCCATCAAGAGTGCCGAGCGCCGGGAGATCTTTGAGGAGGCGGCAGGCATCAGCAAATACCGCCACCGCAAGGAGGAGACGGAGCGCAGGCTGGACCGCACCGAGGAGAACCTGGTGCGCATCAACGACAAGATCGCCGAGCTGGAGCTCCAGGTGGAGCCCCTGCGGGATCAGGCGGAGAAAGCCAAGCGCTATCTGCTGCTGCGGGACGAGCTGCGTACCCTGGAGATCTCTGTGTGGCTGGACAAGCTGGAGGAGATCAAGACCAGCGCCATGCGGCTCCAGACGGAATACAGCGCCGCTGTAAAGCGCAAGGAGGAGGCCAACGGGCGTCTGGAGGCCCTCTATCAGGAGAACGAGACCTTTTCCCAGCGGATGCAGGACAATGACCTGAGTCAGGAACAGATCCGGGGAGAGGCCGCTGCACTGGAGAGCCAGGCGGCGGATCAGGAGAGCACCATTGCGGTCCTCAGGACCACTGCTCAGCACAGCCGGGAGTCCATCGACCTTCTGGAGAAGGAGATGGCAGACCAGGACAGCCGCAGTGAGACCATCCATCAGCAGATAGAGGAGCAGCGGCAGCGGATCGCGGATATTGACGCCGGGGCCAAGGCCCTGGAGACAGAGCTGGAGGAACTGCTGGAGCAGGTCCGGAAGGCCGCCGAGCGTGCCGGCAGTGCCGCCGACGAGGTGGAGGCGCTGCGGGCGAAGGAGACATTGGCCGCCTCTGCTGTGGCAGACAAGAAGGAGCGCCTCTCCGCTCTCAGCGCCGCTGTGGAGCAGATTGAGGAGCGCCGGGGTACCGTCAGCCGTGACATCGAGGCTGCCCAGGCCCAGCAGGAAAGTGCCCGGCAGGAGCTGCGGGGGGCGAAGCGGGCCTTGGAGGATGCTCAGGATGCGGCAGATGCCGCGAAAAACGTGATCCAGGGCCACACCCTGCGGATGGACAGCCGCCGTAAGCGGGAGGAGACTGCCGCCAAGGCCCACTTGGAATTGACCATGGAGCAGAGCAATCTGGATTCCCGCATCCGCCTCCTCTCAGAGATGGAGAAGGAGTATGAGGGTTTCAGCAAGGCGGTAAAAGTGGTGATGCAGGCCGGGGAGAAGCGTTCTCTCCGGGGTATCCACGGACCGGTAGCCAGTCTCATTCAGGTGGAGGACCGCTACACGGTGGCCATTGAGATCGCTTTGGGAGCCGGGATGCAGAACATCGTGGTGGATAGGGAAGAGGACGCCAAGGGTGCCATTTCCTACCTCAAGCAGCGGGACGGCGGCCGTGCCACCTTCCTGCCCCTTAGTGCCATCCGGGGAGAGATCCTCCGGGAGAGAGGCGTGGAGAACGCCCCGGGTTTTGTGGGCATTGCCTCCCGACTGGTGCATTACGATCCTCAATATGAGAATATCTTTCAGAATCTGCTGGGCCGCACTGTGGTGGCGGAGGATCTGGACTGTGGTATCGCCATGGCCCGGCAGTATCAAAACCGCTTCCGCATCGTGACTCTGGATGGTCAGGTCATCAACCGGGGCGGCTCCATGACCGGCGGTAGCGTGTCCCGCAGCGCGGGTATCCTGTCCCGGACCAACGAGCTTTCCGCTCTCCGCCGCCGGCAGGAGGACCTGAAGGGCCAGCTGGAAGCGGCTCAGCGGGAGAAGGATGAGGCCAGCCGCGACCTGGCGGCAGCCCGGTATGCCCTGGAGGTAGCCGAAGGGGAGCGCCGGACGGCGGAGGACGCGGTGCTCCGTGCCCAGGGCGAGGTCAGCCGCTGCACGGCCTTGCTGGAGAACATGGAACGGAGCCTGGAGAGCCTGGAAGGGGAGAAGGAATCCCTGGCCCAGCGCCTTGCCGACAGCCGCTCTCAGATAGAGGAAACCCGGAAGGAGATCGCTGCCCTGGAGGAACAGGCGGCGCAGCTGCGCCGGTCTGTAGAGGAGAAACTCTCCGGCCAGAGCGACCTTCTGACCCTGTCCGGCCAGCTCAGCGAGGAAGTGGCCGGAAAGAAGGAAAAGCTGGCGGGCCTGAGCGCCGAGCGGGAGGCCACCGGTAAGGCCTTGGGCGATATGGAGCAAGTCTGCCGGGATATGGCCGGTGATCGTGACCAGCGGCTGCGGCGGCTGGAGGAGTATCGGAAAGCCATTGGGGATACGGACGAGGAGATTGCCCGGCGTACCGAGGCGGCGGCATCCCTCCGGCTTCAGAGCGGCGCCTGCAAGGAGCGGCTGGAGACTCTCCGTCAGGAGAGACTGGCCATGGAGCAGGAGCGCAGCGCCATGGGGCAGAAGATCAAGACCTGCAACGACGAGGTGCTGGACGCGGAGCGGGAGGCCTCCCGGCTGGAGCAGAAGCTCTCTGCCGGCCAGTGGGAGGAAAAGCAGATCCTGGACAAGCTCTGGGAAAACTATGAACTCAGCCACTCCGCCGCCATGGAGCAGCGCATCGAGCTGGAGTCCACTGCCAAGGCCAACCGCCGTATCAGTGAGCTGCGCCGGGAGATGAGCAGCCTTGGTCCGGTAAATGTGGGGGCCATTGAGGAATTTGACCGGGTGAATACCCGTTACACCTACCTGACCGGCCAGCGGGACGACGTGGAGAAGGCCAAGGGAGAGCTTACCGGTATTATCGAGGAGATCACCAGGGAGATGACGGCCATCTTCGCTGAACAGTTTCAGCTCATCAACCAGTCCTTCCAGGAAACCTTTGTGGATCTCTTCGGCGGCGGCCACGCCACCTTGGAGCTGGAGGACCCGGAGGATATTCTGGGCTGCGGCATTGAGATCAAGGTCCAGCCCCCGGGCAAGACCCTCAAGACCATCACGCTGCTCTCCGGCGGCGAGAAGGCCTTCGTGGCGATCGCCCTGTACTTCGCCATCTTGAAAGTACATCCCACCCCCTTCTGTGTTATGGACGAGATCGAGGCCGCTCTGGACGACGCCAACGTGGTGCGCTACGCCCGGTATATGCGGACCATCTCCGATAAGACCCAGTTCATCGTCATCACTCACCGCCGCGGCACCATGGAGGCCGCCGATGTACTGTACGGTGTGACCATGCAGGAGAAGGGCGTCAGTAAGATGCTGACCATCAATCTCAACGATGTGGCGAAGGAACTGAAGATCAAGTAGGGTATCCGGCCTGATACGACGGATGAAACAGGAAACTGTTACAATATTTGTTTGAAGGAGAAACAATATGGCTTTTTGGGATAAATGGCGGAAAGAAAATAAGGAGCCCCGGGAGACAGAGCCGGCAGTCCAGAACATCCCGGATGAGGAAGTGGTTCTGGAGGAGGAGCCCGCTGCAGCATCTGTGGAGGCTGTGACACCGGAGGTGCAGGAGCCGGCGGAGGAAAAAGCAGAGCCGGAGGCACCCGCCCAGGCTGAGCCGCCGGTTGAGGAGAAGAAAACCGGATTCTGGCAGAAACTGAAGAAACTGTACATGGGCGACGTGTTCGGTTCTGCCATCAGCGAGACTGACGAGGCCTTCTTCGACGATCTGGAGGAGATGCTGATCCTGGCAGACGTGGGTATGGAGACTGCCGGTGAAGCGGTGAAGGAGCTGCGCCAGCGGATGATCGAGGACAAGATCTCCGGCCAGGAGCCGGTGAAGGCCTGCCTTCGTGAGATCCTGGCGGAGAAGCTCCAGGTGGGGGACAATGGCCTCAACCTCTCCACCCGGCCGTCGGTGATCCTGGTCATCGGAGTCAACGGTGTGGGCAAGACAACCTCCATCGGGAAGCTGGCAAACCGTCTCCGGAAGGAGGGCAAGCGGGTGCTGCTGTGTGCCGGTGACACCTTCCGTGCTGCCGCTGCCGATCAGCTGGAGATCTGGGCCAATCGTTCCCGCTGCGAGTTGGTGCGCCAGAAGGAGGGGGCTGACCCCGGCGCCGTCCTCTTTGACGCCATCCAGGCCGCCAAGGCCCGGGGCGTGGACGTGGTGATCTGCGACACCGCCGGACGGCTCCACAACAAGGCCAACCTCATGGCGGAGCTCCACAAGCTCCGTAAGATCATCGACCGGGAGCTGCCGGAGGCGGCGGTGGAGACTCTGCTGGTTCTGGATGCTACTACCGGTCAGAACGGCCTCATCCAGGCCAAGCAGTTCCAGGAGACCGCCGGCTGCACCGGGATCATTCTCACCAAGCTGGACGGTACCGCCAAAGGCGGCATAGTCATCGCCATTGCCCGGGAGCTGCAGGTGCCGGTGAAGTTTGTGGGCCTGGGCGAGGGCATCGACGACATGCAGCCCTTTGACGCCAAGGAGTATGTGGGCGCATTGATCTGATGGTGCCGGAAAAGACCTGTTAAAAGAAATTTTGCCGGAAAAGAGGATATAGAGAAAATGAACCGAATTGACGGAAGAAACTTTGACCAGCTGCGGCCGGTGAAGATCACTACCGGCTTTGTGGACTATGCGGAGGGCAGCGTTCTCATTGAGTGCGGCCATACCAAGGTGCTCTGCTGCGCCAGTGTGGAGCAGGGAGCGCCCCGGCACGTGCCGGAGGGCACCGGCTGGGTGACGGCGGAGTATTCCATGCTG
>ENA-OURU01001550-OURU01001550.1-human-gut-metagenome-genome-assembly--contig:-NODE-1550-length-27458-cov-5.690253_pt1 | contig 27458 bp, 19 predicted proteins | sample MGYA00242137_ERZ509064 | MGnify/ENA primary metagenome ERZ509064 (study PRJEB26280, sample SAMEA2338777) | human gut metagenome | biome: human gut; feature: human-associated habitat; material: faeces...
AAATTTCTCTCTCATAAGCACACCTCCACTTCTTTAGCTTCATTATATTGGAAAGTAGGGGAAAGGACAAATCTGCAAAAAGGGACAAAAAATAAGCGTACCACTATTTCTAATGATACGCTTATCGTATTTAACTGTTAATCAAGGTCTATGAATACCCTTACAGTGGTATCTCTCCACTGATTTTTCCTTACATACTGTCCGTTAGCCTTTCGATAGGCTGCTGCCTGCTCGAAACTAAGCGGCAATTCAAAGGAAAGAGAACTCCTACCTATTTGCAATAGCAGCCTGAGCTGCTGCCAAACGAGCGATCGGTACACGGAATGGTGAGCAAGATACATAGTCCAAACCAATCTTATGGCAGAACTCTACGGATGAAGGATCTCCACCGTGCTCTCCACAGATACCAACATGAAGCTTGTTGTTTACCGGCTTACCTAACTTGATAGCTGTCTCCATCAACTTACCAACACCAGTCTGGTCAAGCTTAGCAAATGGATCGTTCTCGAAGATCTTAGCATCATAGTAAGCATCTAAGAACTTACCAGCATCATCACGAGAGAATCCGTATGTCATCTGTGTCAAATCGTTAGTACCGAAGCAGAAGAAGTCTGCCTCTGCAGCGATCTCATCTGCAGTAAGTGCTGCACGAGGGATCTCGATCATTGTACCAACTTCATAGTCAAGCTTAACGCCTGCAGCAGCGATCTCAGCATCAGCTGTCTCTACTACTACCTTCTTAACATATTTCAACTCTTTTACTTCACATACAAGAGGAATCATGATCTCCGGCTTAACTGCCCAGTCAGCATGTGCTTTCTGAACTTCGATTGCTGCACGGATAACAGCCTTTGTCTGCATCTTAGCAATCTCAGGATATGTAACTGCAAGACGGCATCCACGATGACCCATCATTGGGTTGAACTCATGCAGGCTGTCGATGATAGCCTTGATCTCTTCTACGCTCTTGCCCTGTGCATCAGCAAGTTTCTTGATATCAGCTTCCTCTGTAGGAACGAACTCATGCAAAGGTGGATCCAAGAAACGGATTGTTACAGGGTTACCCTCAAGTGCCTCATAAAGAGCCTTGAAGTCAGACTGCTGATATGGAAGAATCTTCTCCAATGCAGCTTCTCTCTCTTCTACAGTATCAGAGCAGATCATCTCACGGAATGCAGCAATTCTGTCTTCCTCGAAGAACATATGCTCTGTACGGCAAAGACCAATACCCTCAGCACCAAGCTCACGAGCTTTCTTAGCATCTGCAGGTGTATCAGCGTTTGTACGAACCTTCAATGTTCTGAACTTGTCAGCCCACTCCATAACGCGGCCAAACTCACCAGCGATCTGAGCATCTACAGTAGGAATCAAGCCTGCATAGATGTTACCTGTTGTACCATCGATAGAGATTTCAGATCCCTCTGTGAATGTCTGTCCAGCCAATGTGAACTTCTTGTTCTCCTCATCCATGTTGATATCGCCACAACCGGATACGCAGCATGTACCCATACCACGAGCAACTACGGCTGCATGAGATGTCATACCACCACGAACTGTCAGGATACCCTGGGATGCCTTCATACCTGTAATATCTTCTGGAGAAGTCTCAAGACGAACTAATACGACTTTCTCTCCACGAGCGTTCCACTCTTCAGCATCTTCTGCTGTAAATACAACCTTACCGCAAGCTGCTCCAGGAGAAGCTCCTAAACCTTTTCCGATTGGTGTAGCAGACTTAAGTGCTGCAGCATCGAACTGTGGATGAAGCAGTGTATCCAAGTTACGAGGATCGATCATTGCTACTGCCTCTTCCTCTGTCTTATGTCCTTCATCTACTAAATCGCAAGCGATCTTCAAAGCAGCTGGAGCTGTTCTCTTACCATTACGGCACTGAAGCATGTAAAGCTTCTTGTTCTCGATCGTAAACTCCATATCCTGCATATCATGGTAGTGATTCTCAAGTGTCTCACATACCTCTAAGAATTTCTTATAAGCCTCTGGGAACTCCTGCTCCATCTGAGCGATTGGCATTGGAGTACGAACACCGGCTACTACATCTTCACCCTGTGCGTTCTTCAAGAACTCACCCATCAACTTGTTCTCACCTGTTGCAGGGTCACGAGTAAATGCAACACCTGTACCAGACTCATCGTTCAAGTTACCGAATACCATAGGCATTACGTTAACTGCTGTACCCCAAGAATAAGGGATATCGTTATCACGACGATATACATTTGCACGAGGGTTGTCCCATGAACGGAATACTGCCTCTACTGCTAATTTCATCTGCTCTACCGGATCAGATGGGAAATCTGTTCCTAACTGGTTCTTGTACTCAGCTTTGAACTGCTCAGCCAGCGTCTTAAGATCTGCTGCTGTCAACTCAACGTCGTACTGAACACCTTTCTCTTCTTTCATCTTGTCAATGAGCTGCTCGAAATATTTCTTACCAACTTCCATTACGACATCAGAGAACATCTGGATGAAACGTCTGTATGAATCATATACAAAACGCTCGAATGTTGGATCTGGGTTACCAGCGATCATGGATGCTACTACATCATCATTCAAACCAAGGTTAAGGATTGTATCCATCATACCAGGCATAGAAGCACGAGCACCGGAACGAACCGATACTAACAATGGATTCTGAGCATCACCGAATTTCTTTCCGTTGATCTCTTCCATCTTCTTAACACCGTCCATGATCTGTGCCATGATCTCATCGTTGATCTTACGGCCATCCTCATAGTACTGTGTACATGCCTCAGTTGTAACAGTGAATCCCTGAGGGATTACGTCTGCACCAAGAATGCTTGTCATCTCAGCAAGGTTAGCACCCTTACCACCAAGCAAGTTACGCATAGTCATGTCGCCTTCGCTAAACATATAGACCCATTTGTTTGCCATTGTCAAGTTACCTCCTAATATAATATTTGTTGCGAATGGGCAGAATTTGCCCATAGTTCACTTTATCGCTACTGCTTAGTATAACATACTTGCTGTCATTATGAAAAGACCTTTTTTGATAAAATCCGTCTTTTTTTGTCTTTTTTCATAAAATTCTTATGATCTGTTGTTGTTTCACGTTTGCTCCCGTCTAATTTACGTTGGCTCCCGATTATTGCTCATCATCGTCTTCGAGATCGTCATGCATATATTCACGGTTCGTAACACGTTTTTTGTCACGGTTTTCTTCGATCAATTTAGAAAGCTGTTCCTTAACCTGTACCGGATTTTTGACGTTGACCAGATTAAAATTACCCATAGTCTTATCCGCTGATGATATTGCAATCGTTCCCATCCCAAAAATTTTCTGTAGCAGCGTGCGAGATAACGATATATCCAAAATACGATATAAACGCACCTCGTCCTCCACTGTTTTCAATAATCCTGTTGTCACAAACAAACGATCTTCTGTAAATGCATACTTTGTGAATGTCCAAGGCAGACCTAATGCATTGCGCTTACGCGCACTCCATAAATAGTTCATTCCTGTTTCTTCCATAATTTTTTTACTCCTTCCTACTACTTAAAATAGTCATTCCCTTTTATGGTTTCCGGCTGTAAAACCACGCTGCGAATCGCGACGTCACCGGATACCTGCAACGTTAATTTGCATGTTTTATGCAGATCAACGGGAAGCTTCACTCCCTTGGTATACGCAGTATAAGGAACACATTTTCCATTTAAGTGTCTTGCCATTTCTGCTGCCTGCTCCGCTGAAGCACACTCTTCGCCAAGCTTTCCTGCAGTCTGCTCCGCTGAAGAACACTCTTCGCCAAGCTTTCCTGTAGTCTGCTCCGCTGAAGAACACTCTTCGCCAAGCTTTCCCGCAGTCTGCTCCGCTGTTCCGAGTTCTTCCCCGGTATTTCGCCGCGTTAAATGCGTTCCACTTTGGAATACTGCTATTTCCTGTCCATCAACTAATGCACGAACCACCCAAGGTGCTTTACGTTCCGGCCATTCCTGCACCGTTACACAGATTTCATTATTTTTTCCCGTTGGCAGCTCTGTGTCAGCAAACGTCAATGTCATTTCGCGATCTCGGCGATCCGGTGTGGCAAGGCTGACATCTCCTGCCGGAATCCATACATCTGTCCTTGACGCAATCGGATTTCCTTCAATCAGTTCCACATTTGACGATGTGTCGAAATACTCTGCATAAATCGGTTCTCCAACGTGGCGAACACCACGGGTGACTCCCCGCAAAGAAATCTCCTGCCGCAGCGGCAGATTTGCGCTGGATGCCCCGGCAAAGATTTCGTACATTCCGTCTTCCAATACCATTTCACGGCTGATGACATCGAAATATTTCATGCGATCCTGTGGGATATGGAACGTTACTGTACGCTTTTCACCCGGTCTGATCTGCTTAACGCGCCTAAAATCAATAAGTTGTCTATGCGGACGTTTGACAGCCGGCTGCACTTTGTGTCCGTAAATCTGTACAACTTCGTCCGTAGTATATCTTCCATTATTACTAATTGTTACATTGACAAACAATTCTGCCATGTCACGACTGACAGTCATCTTTTCATAGCGGATCTCTCCGTATGTTAAACCATGTCCAAATGCGTAAACCGGCTTGCCGTTGTAGTACTGATAGGTACGTTCCCCTTGTATAATGTCATAATCATCCATATCCGGCAATTCCGCTTTTTCAGAATACCACGTCATTGGCAGACGTCCTGCCGGGCTTTCTTGACCAAACAATATATCTGCAAGTGCGTTGCCAATCTCCATGCTTCCGGTTGCACTGATCAGAATAGCCGGAACATTCTTCGCTGCCCAGTCCAAGGCAAATGGCACACTGCTTATCAGCACCAGCACAACATTTGGATTGACATCCGTGATCTCTTTGAGAAGGCGGCTCTGATATGGCGGTAAATTAAGATCTTTACGGTCAATCTCCTCTTTCCCGTTGATCATTGGATTTGCTCCCAGAACCAATACCACCTTGCCGGAACATGCCGCAAGCTTTTTGGCTTCCTGAAGCCCACTGCGTACCCGTTCGATCACGATCGGCAGTCCGGCGGTCGGCTCCACACTATGCTGATCCGTTGTACCGGCTACGCCGATGCGGTCATCTAGCACTTGATCCTCTCTCTTTGCTACGCCCAAACGCCCAAGTTCATCAAAGCAAAGTGCCGCTCCATTCCATGCACTAATGCTGACATCCGCACAAATACCATGCTGTTCTGTAATAGCAGCTTCTGCCGTCTGTACATTCGTAAGATGGAAAATTTCTTTAACAAACCACCCAAACGGCTCATCTTTGCTGGCTGTGACAAGTCCTTCCTGTCCTTTTGCAAAATCATCTTCCACAGTAAGCAACTTACCGTTCTCCACAAAACGGATCGTCACCTGCTCATCGTCCCAGCATTCCAATTCAAAGAGTGCCGCATGCTCGAAATTTGCACGACAAACTACACCGCCATTGTCTACGCCAAGATAGCTGCCATCTGCCATACCAATATGTGCCTGTAATGCCGCACGTTCAAATGCCACATTGCTCTGACTTCTTATTCCATCCAGTGGTGTGACGAAATACGGCGGTATTCCGGAATACCAGTCTTTGTACCATACGTCTGCCAATGGTCCGATCACTGCGATATCTTCTTCCGGGTCGAGTGGCAGCATTTGTTTATTTTGAAGAAGCACCATTCCCTCTGTCGCCATCTTTCGGCTGACTGCCTGATTTGCTTTGGTGCCAACATCTTTCATCCCTACGGATGCATAAGGATTCTCCCCTTTGGCATCAAAAAATCCCAAGCGGATCAGCGTTCCATAATGGCAGCGAAGTGCCGGCGTCAGATCATCTGGCGTGATCTTGCCATCTTCCAATGCCTCACGCACTGCGTTCCAAACCATTTCTTCGCTGTCTGTGAAACAATCAATACCGGCAGCTAAACCTCCTACGATCGTATCTGCATGTGTTGCATAGTAGTGATGGAAATCCACCGTCTGTGAAACATCTCCACCATCACATACGACATGATGCAGTCCCCACTGATCTTTTAGGATTCTTTGCACTTCCGGATTGAGCATTCCCGGCACGCCGTTAATCTCATTATATGCAGTCATCAACGCCTCTGCCCCATGCTCTTCGATCACCTGACGAAATGGTTCCAAATAATACTCCCATTTATTTCTTGGAGAAACGGTCGACGACTTCCAAACACGCCCTTCCTCCACATTATTAGCATAAAAATGTTTTAAGGTTGCCGCCGTAAGCAGATAATGATCATCTTCTCCCTGCAATCCCTCGACATAGGCTCCTGCCATTTTTCCGGTCAGCAACGGATCCTCTCCATATGCTTCTTCCGTACGACCCCAACGTGGGTCGCGCTCCATATCGATCGTAGGTGCCCACACGCTAAGACTGCCTTTATGTTCTCTGGAATACAGTCCTCTCACCTCTGTTCCGACAACTTTTCCTGCTTTCCGGATCAACTCTTCATCAAACGAAGCACTCATGCCAATAGGATTTTGAAAAATCGTTGTGAGATCCGGCTCATTATCATCAAATTTTTGATCATGACGCGCCTGCACGCCATGTGCAGCTTCTCCACCTACTTGAAAGGCCGGAACGCCCAGCCGTTCGATCTCGGGATTGCCGGTTCCCATACTCTGTATCTTTTCCTCCAAGGTCATCTCTGACAACAAATAATCCAAGCGCTCCTCTATGGACAGTGAACTGTCCCACAGCGGCGTATCATAATATGTTTTACTCATAGCAAACCTCCGTTTCTTCTGTATCATACTTCGATATTTTCAAAAAAGGGCAGCGATACTTACGCTGCCCTTATATTTATCAGGACTTCGATCCATTCACCAAAACATCTTTCACGATAGTAGTCCTTAAAACTCAAATTTGTCTGCAAAATATGCCGGAAGATCTGCAATCTTCACGCGCTCCTGCTCCATCGTGTCACGGTCACGAACGGTAACTGCACCATCTTCCTCAGAATCAAAATCGTAAGTAATGCAGAATGGTGTTCCGATCTCATCCTGACGACGATATCTCTTACCAATATTTCCACGGTCATCAAATTCGCAGTTGTAGGTCTTAGAAAGCTCTTCGTAAATCTTTGTCGCAGACTCGCTAAGCTTCTTAGAAAGCGGAAGTACACCGATCTTAACCGGTGCCAAAGCCGGATGGAAATGAAGTACTGTACGCACATCCGGTTTCTCCTCTGTACCGATATTTTCTTCATCGTATGCACCACACAAGAATGCCAGTACCACACGATCAGCACCCAATGATGGCTCAATAACATATGGAATATATTTCTCGCCCTTCGCATCATCAAAGTAAGACATATCCTCTTTGGATACATTCTGATGCTGTGTCAAGTCGTAATCCGTACGATCTGCGATACCCCAAAGCTCGCCCCATCCAAATGGGAACAGGAACTCAATATCGGTCGTTGCCTTACTATAGAAAGAAAGCTCCTCTTTCTCGTGATCTCTTACACGCATCTCTTCTTCTTTCATGCCAAGAGATTTCAGCCAGTTAATACAGAACTCTTTCCAATATGCAAACCACTCCAGATCCGTATCCGGCTCACAGAAGAACTCAAGCTCCATCTGCTCAAACTCACGTGTACGGAATGTAAAGTTACCCGGTGTGATCTCGTTACGGAAAGACTTTCCGATCTGTCCAATACCAAATGGGATCTTCTTACGGGATGTACGTTGTACATTCTTAAAGTTTACAAAGATACCCTGCGCTGTCTCCGGACGAAGATATACGGTATTCTTCGCATCCTCAGTAACGCCCTGGAATGTCTTAAACATCAGGTTGAACTGACGAATCTCTGTGAAATTCTTCTTGCCACAGCTTGGACAGCAAATTTCTTTTTCTTTAATATAGTTTTCCATCTGCTCGTTAGACCATGCATCAACACTGCCTTCTATTGCAATGCCATTTTCTGCCATGTAGTCCTCGATAACCTTATCTGCACGGAAACGTTCATGACACTCTTTACAATCCATCAACGGATCGGAGAAGCTTCCCAAATGACCGGATGCCACCCATGTCTGAGGATTCATCAGAATCGCGCAGTCAATACCTACATTGTAAGGATTTTCACGAATAAATTTCTTCCACCAAGCCTGCTTTACATTATTCTTAAGCTCAACGCCTAAGTTACCGTAATCCCATGTATTCGCAAGTCCGCCGTATATTTCTGAACCTGGATAAATAAATCCTCTTGCTTTTGCCAATGCCACAATCTTGTCCATAGTCTTTTCCATAATGAAACCTCTTTCCTGTATATTGCGTCATGCTCCCTCATGAATTCTGCCATCCGGCTTAATACACGGCAAGCACATTCTAATACAAAAATATACCATCTCAAGACAATTATTGCAAGTAAGAATCACTTCTCGCTAACTTCTGCACGAAAGTTCACTTTTTTACTAACACACGTTTATACACCCAACATAACGCTTATTAATTACACAATTCTCTTCATCGTGCCGCTTTCCATTTCATATACTTCATCGCATAAAATATCAATATCCGCTTTGTTATGGCTGGCGATAAGGATCAATTTGCCCTGTTCCTTTAGTTGAAGCAGCAGCTTGCGGACGTCCTCTACTCCCTGTTTGTCAAGACCATTCATTGGCTCATCCAAGATCAAATATTTTTGATCTTCCATAATCGCCTGTGCAATGCCGAGACGCTGCCGCATTCCTAAGCTGTACTTTCGAACAGGAAGTCGCAGTCCCGGATCCAAACTGCACAGTTCCATGACACGGCTAAGATGCGCCGTGTCTTTTTTGCCGTTCAGTCCTGCAAGCAGCTTTAAGTTCTTAAGGCCAGAATAATAACTGATAAATCCCGGTGTTTCTATGATCACTCCCGCATCCTGTAAATAATCCATATCTTTTCCAATTTTCTTACCATTTGACAAAACTGCCCCTTTTGTCGGTAAAACAAACCCGCAGATGCATTTCATTAACATCGTTTTGCCACTGCCGTTGTTACCAACCAATCCATAGATCCTTCCCTCCTCCATCGTCAGATTGGCGTCTGACAGGATCGTTTTTCCCTTAATCTGTAACGTCACATTCTGTACTTCTATCATACTAATCTTTTATTCCTTTCTTCCACACCTGTTTTCATACTTTTCGATGTTTTACTCCTACTGTCAAACAAAGCAAAATCAGTATTATATCTATTGCTACAAAATACAAATAGGATCCTATGATCGGAAACGCCTGTTTACGATAATACTCCGAATAATGCAGCCAAGGAATAGTATGCGCCATAGGAAATAACCACTGTATTTGCGATCTGGCAGCACACAGAATCGTTCCTCCTACCACCAGAAAACCATCCATTATAATTCCAATCCCTTTATGACCAAACAAAGAGGACAGAAGTAATACCAGTGCTAATAGAAAAAAATACAACACAAGCAATAATAACGTCTCTCGCACAGCAACCGGCAAGGTCACCTGATTATATAAATTAATCGGTAATAGCTGCACCACTGCATCTCCTGTTCGATCAGGATACACAGACAGATATTTTGTAGTCGCATCGCTAAAATGAAAAATCCATTGTCCCTTTGGAATGATCAATATTGCTGTTGAAACAACTGAAAATATAGCAAACGACACTGCACTCATACTGGCAAAAATCAATTCCCCGCCTACCCACATTACTTTTGTGCATCGAATGCGATAAAATCTGGTGGATTCATCTTCTTGCGGATAATCTGCCATCATCGTTAAATAAAATAACGGCAAGATCAATAAAACCATTCCGGAATTTCCAGCCGCAATAAATGGCTCGAAATATGATAACTTTGCATCCATATCAATTGCGCACTGTTTCAGTGGAGTTATAATCTGAATATTGACAAAAATCAAAAACATCGCCAAAATAATCATCTTTGTACTTCGAATCAGTTTCTTATACTCCATACAAGCAACATTCCATGCTCCATACAATTTATGCCACACTAGCCTGACCCCTCCCTTTTTTCATTTTGCGAACAAACAAAAACACTGCAATTATATACATAAAGAGCATTAGACCAATTGTTCCAACTTGTGTTTTATCCCATTTTTGAATCAAGATATTACTTGGATTCGCCATAGACAACAATTGATTTAATATATTACCGTCTCGTTCCATTGCCACCATTTGACCTCTGGTAATAAACTGTTTCCAACCATAATGAACCATCATCGGCAAACAGATCAAAATATATTTATCCGTCATATAAATAGATAAAACCACCGCAAATATATTCATAAGAACTCCATACAAAAATGTTTTTATAATATAGTTTATAACAAACACAGGAATTCCCTCCGAAAATTGACTTGCTATATATTCCGAAACATCTTCTGCGGGATAACATGATAAAGATGGAAATGCCGCATAGCATATGATGCCATATACAATATTCGCAATTAGTAAAGTAATTCCACCGGCCAGCATTGCTGCAATCACTTTAGATATGCAATAAGATCTGTCGTTCTCCCGCAAAAGCAACTGCCTTAACGCACCGCTTTCCCGCTCCTCTGATAATACAAACAGATATCCAATACTTAATGCTGCCGGAAGAATTAACGGGACCCATCCATTTATACTATTCGCCCAAATAGTCAACCAATTCATTTCAATATTAGACAGCACTTCCTGTCTCTTTGGCAAAAAGAACATTTCGATCACTGTATAGGATCTGTAATCGCTATCCATATAACAAGAGCCAAGCAGAAAGCTAATAATAATGATCAAAATAGAAAACATGCCTATCGCAGAATACCCTATTTTGCGGCACTCAACTACCACCTTATTCATAATTTCTTTCCCCTACTTCCTAATATCTTTAAAGTATACATATCAAACGGCCATGCGCTTAATATTTGATACACAAATTACTACTGCTCTATCTGATTTCCATACATATACACGGCCCCTGTCAACGCATCGACATAAAGATGCAAATACTCTTGGTTATTGCTATTTTCCCCTTGAAATTCCCAACAAGGAAAAGCATAATAATCCGGAGTCTCGTTTTGTTCTTCACCAAAAGCACATTTACAATATACAAAAGCCACTCTTTTTACATTTATTTTAAGTTCCGTCGCCATCGATTTTTGCAAAATAGAGACAGCTTTTTTACAATCTATAATAGAATCCTGTTCTTTCCCTATTTTTTTTAACGAATTAGACTCCGACTGACCAACATATGCACTGACTGTCTGATCATTCACAACATATGCATGCTTTACATCCGGGGTCACCTGATACCCGTCATAAAGATTACGTTGTCCATAATCTCCATACGCAAACGGAATTCCCTCATATTTGCGACGAATTGTATAATCATATCCATACTTGTTTTTTAACGCAAATACCGATACTTCCGGTACATCTATCGTTACTCCTTGAGCTACAGGAAAATATTTTCCTTCTTCAAAATATCTTTTTGCGATCTTTGCACCTTCGTCTACTGTTACCTTCCTTGATAACAACTCCCAAGATTGATCCTTCATTTCAGATACAAAACCTTCTGCTTTCACATCTTCGCTATTAGATCCCAGCGCATCCAAACCAGCCATTCCATTCGTGCCTAAATATTGAGTGATAACACCATCACTCATCGAATAAATCCCTGCGCCCATCTGTATATGGCATTGATTGGTATTAATAAAAAAACCACTTCCCGTCTTAAAATCCGGATAATGATCAGCCACTGCCGGCCAATAATCTGGTGAATCTGTATTCTCGTCAACATCATTATTTGGATATTGTCCACTCGCATCTCGAATTTCTTCGTCTGTATTAATGTCTTCCTTATGAATATCTTTTAACCATTGTTTTATCGTATTAACGCTTTGTTCAGGTGTGACATCTAATATCTGTTCCTGCAATAGCGAAACACTTTTCACTTCATCGATCGGTTCAAATTTGCAATTTGAAAAGTCTAACATTTTATTTTCTTTTTGTTTAATGGTTGAAATGTCTTTCTGATAATTAGCATTGCATTCTTTAATCAATGTCCTATTCTGATAAATTGCTTTTTGATAGTTACCCCAATCAAATTCCGCCGAATTTTGTTCCATCGGTTTTCTGTCATCCTCAGTGTTTTTAGGCTTCCAAAAACTACACCCTGATAATATTATTGATGTGATCAGCAAGCAGCCGATAATTCTCTTTTTCATACCCTTCTCCTTATTTACACATCGACAGCAATTATATATCGCTATCGATGTGCTATTGTTCTTGAACGACTTCTAACAAATCTTTAGCTATTTATGTAATTTTATAACACCTGTCGATGTACATGAATAATCATAATGAGCTAAAACTACAAATTTTACATCTCCAGTCGAACTTTTTTTCATTTTCCACGCTCTAGTTTTTCCTGTAGTTGTCACGTCAATCGTATTCATCCCGCCATTCGAATTGGATTTAATCGTTAATCTCCGGCCATTTTCTCCTGATATTTTTTTGCAGTTTCCAATATAACCACCACTATAGTAACCAAGACATAGCACATCTCCCTGATTACTAATTCCATTTGGCACATGCGGAATATACTTAATTGACCACGTGTCTGAGGTGGCTGCCTGCACCTGCGTAATAGGAGACATTACTAAACATCCCGCCAAAGCTACACTTGCTAACATTGCTCTAATTTTTCTCATATCGAAACTCCCTTCCGTATTTTGAATTGATAAAATTATCTGTACCATATTATCTATTATTATGCTTTTATGACTTTATTTTTACCTCCTTTATGTATTTGTCACATTTATAGCATTAATAATCCCATCTTACTTTTTAAATATCATTGAATTATTAACTGTTAATATAAGCATCAATATCACTTCTTAACCAACTACGCTTATATATTTAATGAATTATTTAGTTGAATTTTGTTGCTATTTTGAACTTGTTTTACAGAATATAACTTATTCATATTAAAACATTTAAAAATTTGTATACTGCCCATTTTTAACATGATTCAAAAGATTTGTTCCTACATCCAAACATTATTATTATCAATAAACCAGTGCTGTTTCATGTTATAAAAAAAATAATATGAAATCCTATTCAAATATTCTTTTGACAGTACAGTTCCAAACAACCGATTCTATTATAACATATACAACCATTGAGCACAAGATATTTATTGTCATAGGATAGTGTAACGTCACATTCTGTTTAAGATTTATTTAAGAAATGCTTCAGATTTGAATTGATGTGGCAGATATCTGCCAAGATAACGTTTCATAAAATGTGTGAGCTCGCGCAAAACCTCCTCGGATACCCCGAACGCATAAAGTTTGCTCCATTCGCTGGTCAATATGTATTGCAGAGTGTAGAGTGCATCGGAGCTTAACTGTAACGGATAGGCATCTTTTGTCGTCTTATCCTTGGCGGCGCAGGCCGGACAAAGAAGTCCTCCCGCCTGTAAATATACGGTGTTGACTTCTTTCGTACCGCAATGCAGACATTGAAATAATTCCACCATCTCGCCCTCGATCAACATAAGACGCAGTTCATAGATCACGCGAACGAGTGGAAGTGTCATTTTGCCATGCATGACAGCGCGCAGTGTGACGTATAATAACATAAGCTCCCTAGAAGCTTCCACGCCTTCTCTGGTGAAATATCGCGCCATTTCTCCAAAATAGGAACAATAACATAATGCATCGTAATCCTGTGCCAATTCTCCAAACTGCGTCTGAATGGAGCCACTCTGCAGACGGTAAGAATCTCTGCCGGGATAGAGCGTAAAGGTACCAAAGGTAAAAAGAATCGTACAGGCAGACAGGGCGCTGTTTGGTCTTCTTGCGCCCTGTGCAAATGCCGATATTCTCCCTCGTTCTCTAGTGAGTATCTCTACCCGCCTATCGTACTCTTTCAGCGGTGATGTCTGTAAGATCATTCCCGTCACCGTTATCGTCTCCCGCATGTTTTGCTACCTCCTGTGGTGTCCCATTGTCGCCACGATCCCAGTCTCCTTCACCGGCATTTCTCACACTGCCACTCCACATTACGTTTTCTGCTAATGCCATGCCGAGTGCGCTTCCATCCATCATATTGCCTGCGCTCATCTGTCCCGCCTGTCTGCAATACGCCAGATAATCCGCTACCTTTCCCGTTTCCTCAAATTGCTCCCATTGCTCTTGGTACTCCATCTTCTCACCATGCCTTTCTTAAGTCTTTCTATTAGCATGGTAATTTCATGGGCTCTCTATTCTGGAAAGTATTGCCGTCCCAAGAGATTTCGACTTGCTAATAAGTCGAAAAAAATCTCGTAATCACTCTTACATCGACCGAACTTTCTGCCGAAAAGTCCACGTAATCGCTCTTACACCGACCGAAGTTTCTACCTATAGATCTTCGTAATCTGTTTTTCGATAGCCAAAATTTTTGATCAGGAAATCACTGTCTCGCCAATCTTTTTTGACTTTGACCCACAGCTTAAGATTCACTTTGCAGTCCAGCAAAGCTTCCATATCGGCACGCGCCTGTGATCCGATCTTTTTGAGCATGGCACCCTGTTTGCCAATAATGATCCCCTTGTGTGAATTGCGCTCGCATACGATCGTCGCATCAATATCAATAATATTGCCATTCGGACGCTCGTGCATACGATCGATCGCAACGGCAATACCATGTGGGATCTCATCGCTCAAATTGCGCAGCGCTTTCTCTCGGATCATTTCCGCAACGATCTGCCGCTCCGGCTGATCTGTAATCGTATCCTCATCATAAAATTGCGGACCTGTCGGCAGGTATTTCATCATTGCCTGCAGCAGATCATCGGTATTCTCGCCCTTCAGAGCAGACACCGGAATAATCTCCGCAAAGTCCACAATATCTTTATATGCTGCAATAAATTTAAGAATTTCCGCTTTTTCGACGGTATCGATCTTATTAATAACCAAAAATACCGGCGTCTTTACGCTGCGCAACTGCTCTGCAATATGCTGCTCGCCGGCACCAATAAACGTGCTCGGTTCGACCAGCCACAAAATCACATCGACCTCTTTCAAAGTGCGTTCGGCAACGGACACCATATATTCGCCCAGTTTATTTTTCGCCTTATGAATACCCGGTGTGTCCAAAAATATGATCTGCCCCTCATCGCACGTATAGACAGTCTGGATCCGATTGCGCGTTGTCTGTGGTTTGTTGGAGGTGATCGCGATCTTCTGTCCGATCAACCGATTCATCAACGTTGATTTTCCAACATTTGGTCTTCCGATCAGAGTGACAAACCCTGATTTATAATTGTTCATCTTGTCCTCTCTTTCTGTGGTAACAAACCCGTATCCCCGAACAATTTCGCCTTTCAGCGTATTGTTCCTGTCCTCTTACTGCAACGGCTCTATGCTCTCAAACAGCTTCTCTTCCTCGGCAATTTTCTTCTCATTACCGATCACACAGATCACGCCATCACGGATCACTTCTCGCACAACGTCTGCTGTCTGTCGAATATCCTCTATATCGCAGTTAAGCACCTGATCACGCTGTTTCTGCATCATTTCTTCGGTCACATTGGTCAAATATGCAGACAAAGAACGTTTTCCCTTCATATATGGTGTGAGCGGTGTATCAATACCACTGATCGTACCGATGATCGTTTTGGTTACTTCACGCTCTTTCGCATCATACTGTTCCAAATACTCTGCTGCATGGCGATACACCTCTAACGTTGCTGACAGATTTGGATCGCGGTATGATGTGAAATATCCCTCCCGCTCCCTGTTAAAGCGGCATCCTACACCGTAAGCGCCACCTTTCACCCGGACTTGATTCCAGAGATAATCGTAATTTAGCAAGTGACGCACTACCTGTAAAGCGCCGTTATTGACTTCTTTGACATTATCAAACTTGCCGGCGATCGCAACATACTGAATCTCTGCCGGTGTGGAAAACGCCTCCGAAACACGTTTTTGCTCACCACCAAATACAGACAAGACAGCGTTAGATGCTTTGCTATCCGCAGCTTGGAACGCATCAATGCGCTCTAAGAATGAACCGATCTCTTGCTCCAAAGCACGATACTCTTCTTCTCCACCCGTGATGGAGATCAACATATTATCTTTGCGAAGAAGCATATGCAGCAACTGTCTGCAGCCTGTAATCAATCGCTCCTTTTCTTCTTCAAAATGCTCATCTAACTGTACCAGATATTGATAATATCCCATACCAACCGCACGGTCGTTGACATAAGAACTCTCAGACACTGCTGCCATCGCTCTTCCCGCTGCCGCCTGATGTCCGCTCGCCATCAACTGCACTTTCAAACGGGAGCGGCTTTCTGCAACTACCTCACGAAGATGCTTTTCATCATCAAAAGAGGTATCAAATAACATCTCTTCGATCAGCCGCAGTGCATTCGCTAACTTGTCAGTAAGCACTTTTGTCGTTACGGAGAACTTCACACTATATACGTCACTCTTACCTGCCTCGCAGTATACTCCCACATCCGTGGAAATACCACCGGTATAAAAGTTGGTTTCCGTATCAAACTCGCGGTAATTGTGCTCTTTCGTATCCATATAACCTAACAATGTTGTCAAAAAGCTCATCTGCGGCATATAATCTTTGCACGCATCTGCATCAAACAGCATTTGCAGATATACAATATTGTTGGTATGGATCTCGTGATGCAAGGTCTGCACACCATGCAATTCTTTCATCGTATTATGCAGTGGCTGAATCGTCTTTTTGATGTCCTCTCTGGACAACATTGGGATCATTTCAAGCACTTCCTTTGGAGATGGCTCTTCCTGATAACGTTTCAGCGCTTTCGTCTGCTCGATCAACTGTGTGATCTGCTCCTCATTTAGAGAATCTTTATATTCCTGCAGTTTTTGAGCTGTTTCCTGCTCTAAGCGAATGGAAAGTCCCGGCTCCGGAATCATCTCCACCCATACTGCATGCTCATTGTCTAACAGATACTTCTGGATCAGTTGCTCATAATATCCGGTTCCGATCTGCTCTCTCAAAAAGGTATAGCAGCCCTCATACTGCAAAGCATCATATGGCATCTCATCGTCATAGAGCCATGTACGAAGCAGCTTCATTCCATACAGCAGTCCCTTTGGATAAGAACCAAAATCCGCTTCTTTGTCTTTAAACTCCATACCGTTGATCGCCGCTTCCAAATCTTTGCGGTTAATCCCCTGATCTACCTGCTGCTGCAATGTTGCCCGTAGCACCTCTGTAAATTTATCACGCAGACCCGGTTTTGCATTTTTGGTATAAACCGAAAAGGTACTTTGACGCATAATGTCGCAGAAATCCACGTCTACGTCTGTACCGATACCTGCATCCAATAATGCCTGCTTGAGCGGTGCGCCCGGCTGTTGTGCTAACACATAAGACAATACGTCGAACGCTTTGCACGTATTGACATCCAATGTAATGTCAAGCGCCGCACCATAAGCATAATAATGTTTCTCACTGCAATCTGCGTCCTGAGCCACTGCATATTTCTTTTCTAACACTTTGTGCTCAGCAAATGGCTTTTGCAGCGGGATCTGCGAATCGATCGTGATCGCCGGGAAATTGCTTAAGTAATTAGCGTCCATCCACTCTAAGCGCTCTGTGACATCCATATCTCCATAGAGATAGATATAGCTGTTGACCGGATGATAATACTGTCTATGAAAGTCCAGATAATCTTCATACGTCAGATTCGGAATGTCGCGCGGATCACCACCGGACTCATTGCCATACGTATTATCCGGGAATAAACTATTCATTACAAAACGCTCTAACACGCTTTCTTCCGATGAAAATGCACCTTTCATCTCATTATATACAACACCATTATACGTAATGTCATCCTCCGGAGACTCTAATTCATAATGCCAGCCTTCCTGCTTAAAAATTTCCTCATGCTCGTATATATTTGGATAAAATACGGCGTCCATATATACATGCATCAGATTCTGAAAATCTTTGTCGTTGCAACTTGCAATCGGATATAATGTCTTGTCCGGATAGGTCACGGCATTTAGGAACGTATTGAGCGAGCCCTTTACCAACTCTACAAAAGGGTCTTTGGCCGGGAAACGCTTGGATCCGCACAATACCGTATGCTCAATGATATGTGGAACGCCGGTCGAATCCTTTGGCGGTGTACGAAAACCAATACTGAATACTTTATTGTCATCCTCATTGCTGAATACCAAAATTCGCGCGCCACTCAAATTATGTTTTAACACCAACGCAAAACTGTCAAGCTCTTTCACATACTCTGCCTTCTGTAAGGTATACGCTTTCGGGATTGTAAAATCTTCTGCTGTCTTTAATCTTGTCTCCATTCTAGTCCTCCATCAATTGTTCAAATTTGCCATATGCTTCCTGCCAAGCTTCCTGCTCCTGCGGCAAATACGTTTTCGTGTCAAACGACGCAGCCAGTATATCACATTTTTGCTGTGCCGTGTCATAACAGTCAAGTGCCTTAAACTGTGCCATGACATTGCCAACGGCTGTGGCTTCGCTCGCCCCGGTAATTACCGGAATGCCAAGTGCATTTGCTGTATATTGATTTAACAACTCGTTCTGCACGCCACCGCCTACAATATATAACTTTTCTTCCCACGTAATATATGGTTTCAGGGACAAATACGTCTGCTTGTATTTGAGTGCCAGGCTCTCCAAAATGCAGCGAACCAAGGCACCATCTGTCTGCGGTATCGGCTGTCCGGTCTGCTTACAGTATTCCCGAATCTTAGCCGGATAGTCTCCCGGCTGCATAAAATCATCCGGTCTTATAAAGCTTTGCAACGGCTTCTCCTTGGCCGCAAGTTCTGCCAGCTGCGGAAATGTATACTCTCTGCCTTCTGCCGCGAAATTACGTCTGATCTCCTGCTGCATCCACAAGCCGATAATATTTACCGTTGGACGATAACCGCCATCGCTCGTTCCCTCATTGGAGATCTTATCGCGTATAATGTTATCCCCCGTAAGCATCGTCTTCGAGGAAATACCCATCAAAGACCATGTGCCGCTGGACAAAAATGTATACTGTTCTTCCTCTGCCGGAACCGCCGCCACCGCACACGCAGTATCGTGTCCCGGTGCGGATATAATATGCAGATCCTGCTGTTTTGTCTCTTTCGCAACATCTGTACGCAGAGTTCCCAGATCACGCCCTGCAAGATCCACCTCTGTAAACCAGCCCGGATCAAACTGCAGTTTGTCGAGCAATGGCTTTGCCCAGCATTTTTGCTCCATATTATAGAGCTGTGATGTCGAGGCAATTGAATATTCCGTATGTTTCACACCGGAAAATAAATATTCGATCAGGTTCGGCATCATTAGGATCGTGTCCGTCTGTTCTAAGATGGAAGGCATGTGCTTCTTCATATAGTATAATTTATAAATCGTATTATATGCCAAACTGGCAATTCCGGTCTGTCCAAATGCATATTTTTCGCCATCCAAAACAGCCGCTTCCAGTGCACCGATCGTTGACTCTCCGGTCTGTCCATTTGGATGCAGTGCGATCAGTGCCTCCCTCATATTGGCGTCATCCAGTCCCGGATCGCGGTAACTGCCCGGCATAGCAAGCAGATCTCCTTCCCGCGACAAAAACCCACAATCCACGCCCCAAGTGTCAAAGCCGACACCGGACAGATCTTTGCCGCTTTTACGCAGTCCATTCTTCATCTCATCCATTAAATGCAGTAAATTCCAGTAGGCATGACCGTTTAACATGCTGAAATTATGCGGAAAACGGTGTACCTCCTCCAAGGTGATCTTCTCACCGTCAAACCGTGCCAGCATACCACGCCCGCTACTTGCCCCAAGATCAAACGCCAATACATTTTTTGTCATATTTTCTGTCCTCCATGATCATAACTCTTCCTCCATAGGATAACACTATCAAAGTTCTATCTGCATCAACCGTCTATACATGATTAAACTCACGTACATACTTTACAAATTCATGCTCCGGTAACGGTTTTGAATAATAATATCCCTGTAGATAATCCCCCTGCAGCCGCCTAAATATTTCAATATGTTCTTCCGTCTCAATTCCCTCTGCAATAACTTTCTTACCCTCATTTTTGATAACCGGCATCAGATCATCCAAAAACTGATTGCCGCCTTCGCCATAAGACCATACCAGACTTTTATCAATCTTTACATAGTCGATTGGCAGCTCCAAAATACTCAAAAGAGTAGAACAGCCTGTTCCGAAATCGTCTAATGCCACCTGCATGCCAAACTTTCGAAGCCTGTCTAACGTACGCTCTACCGCTTGAGGATCCTGAAATTCACTCTCTGTAATCTCCAAATGGATCCGTTCCACCGGAATGTCATATTCTGCAGCGATCTCAACAAAATCCTCTGTCAACCGCTCGTACTGACATTGTCCCGGCGAAATATTAACATTCATATATTCGATCCCATAATCAAAAATATGATTTTGACTGGCAAAAATACAGGCACGCCGGAAGATCAGCTCACCTAATTTCAAAATACAGTGATTCTCTTCCGCAACATGAATGAAATATTCCGGATTGATAAAGTTGCCTTCCTGATCTTTCATTCTGCTAAGCACCTCTAGCGAAGTGATCTTATCCTGTTCCAATGAATATACCGGCTGCATATGAATTTCCATTCTTTGATCTAAGATAGCTTCTTCAATATAACGCAGCACTTCTCTCTGTCGTTCGGTTTCTGTCATAATATCATAACGCAGAGTGATCAACTCTCCCTGTTTATGATGCGCCTTGTGATCAGACCTTGCATAGTGGATCCATTGCACTAATTTTTCAAAAGACGTATCATCGCCTTCATATGCCAACAAATAGTAGCAATAGTTCGTTTTGATCACTTCATCCTCAATCTCCCACCGTTTTGGCAGATAGGATAAAAAGAGTTCATGCAGACGCTTGATCTGCTCTTTGTCTCGACAATGGACTGCAAAGGTCGAGGCACCAATGCGATACACCGTTGCCTCCCGCTTTGTCCCTGTATCACGCAGTATTTCAGATATATTACTTCTTACCTGAGCCAGATTCTCATACTGATGTATACGCAGCAAAGAATTGTATTCGTTAATACGAACCAGCAAAAAATTGGCCGGCTCCCGGTATTGTACGCATTCCCGCAATATGTCAAAAAAGGCTGTCTGATTAAATGCCCAAGTCAAACGATCCATGTAGAAATCCGGACTCTGGAACAACAAAAAATACGCGAAGATGATAACTGCCAAGATGGGATACACAAAGCGGCAGCAAAAGATTCCAATGTGCTGCAGCCCAATTGCTCCAACAAACACTATATTACAGAGCAAAAAGAAACCTTTCTTCTGCTTGCCCATCTTTTTTTCATGCAAGAGCAGATAGATCATGGCACTCACCACATACACTACCGTGATTCCTTCGGTAATACCGGAAACCGGAATCCCATGAAAAACATACTTTCCATTGCTCCAAGAATTACTCTGTAAAAATGGAAGTACAAAGCAAACCGCAGCAAGCACCACCATCAAAATGCTCATTGAAAATATTTGCTTATTATGATAGTTCGTCAGATACGCCAAACTCAAGAAATACAGTACGTATGCTGTGATCAACAGATAAAAAATACTGCCATCTAACGCATTGCATAAACGTTGTGTATGTACACTGCATGTTATCATTCCGCTATTGATCAAACCACAGAGCCCATCAATAAGATTCCCGGCGATCAACAGACATACATTACATAAAAACAGATTGTTGGAACGCGTGCGCAGTCTCTTTTTGCCGACAATACAGCACAAAAGCAAGATCATTAACAACGAAGCTCCGATCTCATAATGCACATTATAAGGTATCATTTTCATAATGTACATCCCCTCCTCTCCGTCTGAGCCAGTCAATCAACTCATCTTCTTGCATATACGGAGTCATCGACTCACCCTGCACGCCTGTCACGCCCATCTCCCGAAACGTACCAAGCGGCATACTGTAATCTACGCCATCCAGAAAAATCTGCCAATTCTGTCTACGCAGCATATGTACCAGATGCTTTAGCTCCATCTGACGATCCTGCATAAAACGTTTTGTCATGTTTTGATGAAACTTTGCCATGTCAAACGGCAGCGCTAACATATCTTTAAGGTTGCACACATTCATACCGAATTGATCCAACAATACAACAAATCCCTTATCGCGCAAATACTGAATATTTTCCTTCAGAATATTTTCCGGCAACGCCTGATCGACATTAATCTCAATAACTAACTGCTCCGGACGTATCTGATGAAACAGCAATATATCGCAATACTGTTCGATCATTTCCTGTGAACTGATCTGCATCGTTGTCATACTAATATGAAGACGCCTGATACCCTGTTCAAAAATATAATGTTTCACAGCAAATCCTATCACCCGCTCCAAGCAGTACAATGTAATTCGATTGCCATTGCCATTTTTCTCGGCAAGTCTCCATATATCACTTTCTTCCAAATAGACTCCGTCCGGCATAGCAAGCATAACCTTGATTGCCAGTCCGGCAACTTCTCCTGCCTCCGTGTCATAGATCGGCTGAAAGCGGAATAAAAACTCATCTCCGTTTGTCATCTCGTTCAATCTGCTGACAGCTGACAATTCTCTCTGTAATAAAATCTTAATATCACCCTCGTAACAAAGTACCTCCTCTGAAATAGACCGTTCTAATATCACATGCCGCAGTCCTTCCATGATCCGATAAAAATCACCGGCATTATACTCCGCATCGATGAACTGTATCATATAAAGCCCGTAGCTGACCGGAATATTTTGTCCGTTGATCCGAAGTACCTTCGGCATACTCTGCAGCAAATAACGACCTGCTTCCCACGCCTTACTATACGTTTTGAACACTACAACATACTCGGAATTATGGAATTTATACACACCACGTGCTTTCGTTGTGCTTTGCAAATAGGAAGCAATACGATTATGAACTATCGACAACTCTTGCTCTGAACACATATTCATCATACTGGACAGATTACGGATATTAACCGATACACAAGCAAAATTATCCTGATATCTTTCGTACTCTTCAACAACTTTCCGAAAGCCGATACGGGAAAAACAGCGCATATTCTGTTCCAAATGCTGATCCGACATATGCATTGTAACATAGTACACAATAACGAGCAGTGACAAAATAAAGTAAGTAAGTCTCCAGCGCATAGGTGTCATATATTGAAAATACATCGTTACCATAATGATCGGAACAGTCCATGTAAGAATAAGAAGCTGCTCTTTTGCAATCTTATGACGATATCGATAGAGGAAATATGCATCAGCCAGCATAAGTATTTCTGCACAGATCAATAACACTACCATGCCATAATGAATCTGGTATTGTCCTTTATGTAACCCATTATATTCAAAAAAGAAATGTGTCCATGGATTAGACAATAACGCAATATCAACCAACAGGTCAAACACTAAAAACACTGCACTGATGCCTTGATAAAATACATTGGCACATCCGAGCGTATTTAGTGTGTATTTATAAAACAACAGGCAAACCTGATATAGGCTAAGATTTACCACAGTGGCAACTACAGTTGCCATAAATAGAGCATTGCTGCCTACAACATATACACACGAACGTCCTATAAGATCCACGATCACCGTACAGATCGTCATGATCACCAGTAAATTAAACGTTCGGTTTCTCTTGATATCCAGCCATTTGTGACACGTATAGGACACCAAAATAAGTGCCAGTATCACGATCGACATCACCTCATAAGAAATTACATAATCCATCTTATTCTCCCATGCCCCTCATCGTCCGGAAACTCCGGACAATGAGTCGCTACATTTCCATCATCTCTATCCTCATATATTAATTATCATCCTTCGGCGAATAGATATGATACTGATCTTTTCCGTTCGCTTTGGAATAATACAGAGCACAATCGGCTTGTGTATATAACTCCGTAAAGCTATCTCCCATATCCGGTGCATACGCTACTCCAATACTGCTCGTGATCGATACACTGGCTGCATTGTCCGTATAAGTACGACGGTTGCCGGCACAGATTTCCTGTGCTTTCTTGCCGATAAACTCTAATAGTCCCTGCTCATCAAATGCCTGATAGGATACGCATACTGCAAACTCATCGCCGCCGAGTCTGCCAATGCAATCCTGATTCGCAAATACTTTATTAAGACATTGCGCTGTCTCTACGATCGCCTGATCTCCATAAATATGACCAAGCGTATCGTTAACATTCTTGAAATTATCCAAGTCGACCATATAGAAAATAACGTATTTATCGCCTCGGTTTTTGAGCATTAAAGAAACACGTTTTTCCATTGTCTTCTTGTTGAGAACACCTGTCAACATGTCATTCTCAGCCCGCTGAACAAGCTCTTTCTCTTCGCTTAATTCCTCATCAACATTGACGATTTTACCGACGAACGATTCATTAGCGCCAAACTCATTACGTTCCAGTATACCGACAATACGATACCATCTGTAATTTCCTTTGATGTTACGGATACGTACTTCTGTATTAAATTTCGTATCCTCTCCCTCCCAAAAGCTGCTCATGCGACCTCTCAGAGAATAATCATCCTCATGGATCCAATCATATATATCATACACGGCTTCTCCGGAAAGTTTGCCGATCTCTGTTCCAATGATGCTCTTAACATCACCATAAAACTCCATTTTGTGTGGACGAAATGTCACCTGGAACGATACACTCTGATCACACTGCTCTAAAATGTTATGTCGCTCGTTTTCTGTGCGAAGCTTAATATTGCGTACCATTATGTATGCAGACATAGCAAGAAATATCAAGATAAAGATCACAGATATGACGGTTAACACTATTGTACCCGTGCTAACCACACCGACCGTTGAGCCAAAGCTGTCCATCGGCATCGTCGTAACAGCGTACCAATTGTTGACACTAAGCGGTACGTACTGCGCCGAATATTTGACTCCGGCATGCTGATAGTCTACTGATGCGATCAACTGATTCTCCATGCGTTCCTCTAATTCATCCACCGAACTGACACCATCTAACACCTGACAGCTGTTCAAGTATGAGAAATGATTGCCACCACGATTTTTCAACATGGATTCATAGTCGTTATCTCCAAGCACATAATCGCCTAATCCGTTGACAATACAGAGTGCACCGTCTCCTTTGTAATCCGCTTCATTCAAGACAGTCTTAATTTCCTGTGTCAAAATCCCTGCTGTAATCGTCATAACTGTCTTGCCGTTCTTTTGAACCGGTGCATAAAAGCGCAATACTTCCTTATCGTCCGTATCGACCTCTATCGACGGCGCTACAACATTTTTTCCTTGCATCAGCGTATCATAAAAGGGCTTGTCCTTAAGATTGTCTACCTCATAATTTGCCCCACAGATCTTCTTTCCTTCGTTGTTTAACAGGCATATTCTGCTAAATTCATTCTGTCCTACCAGAACTGTATGCAGATCATCAGGATCTGTGCTGCCAAGTTGCGCGATACAGTCTGCCATTGTATTGAGCAGTTCCACTCTATTCGTTAAATAAGAGTCAATATATTTGCCATAGACAAATGCGTTCATGCCCATGTTCTGCTCTGATAAGTTGCGCCGCACATTAACCACTTCACCGGCGATCTGAACGCCTGTAACAATTGACAAAATTAATGAGATAACCAGCACAGCAATGTAAACCCATTCCAATTTAATATGCTTTTTCATATGCTATCATATAGCTCCTCTCGTGTTTTGCCACCCAAGTATATACATCCCCACATATATACACATTCTTTGTTACAGCTTCGACTTTACAAAGCTGCACATAATTATTTACAGTATACTCTTTTTCTGCGGTTTTGCCAATATGCATTGCGAGCCCGATAAAGAAAAAGGTTTCACAACGCCAGGCGCATCATGAAACCTTTGTATCACACTATATGTAGTTATGTCTCGCATCTCAGTCAATGTCTGCCCCCGACCTTTTCCATTCATCATAATAAATATCTATATACGGACTATGGTTTGTTTTATCTTCATTCCACAATTTCTGAAATATCTGCACCCTGTCGTTTTTCCAGAAAACTTCGTAATCCGCTGGTCCAAATTTGTATTTCCTGACCTGCTTCAAAGTATTGTATCCTGTTTGGACATAAATAATGCTATGTTGCTTGCTTTCCTCTGGATTTGAACCAGAAACATACACTTCCTGTATACATAATACCCAATTCCCACCGGGCTCTTGCTGTTCATAACGGTAGAAATCACCAAAGCCATCATATGTTCCATCATTGTCCATGCTTTCCAGCCAGATTACAAAAGAAGTCCCTACAGCCACATGCAGGACAAACAACAATGCAAATAAAACAACGGTTCGTATTTTCTTTTTCCAAAAAATAAAGAAAACAACAGGCATAAGGATAAAAATATATACGCCCATAAATATACGCCAGACAAGTAGGTAACATGTTTGCCATAAAAACACTCTGTAAGTTTATTATAATGAACAACCTGCCGTTTCTGACTGACCCAAAAATAAAGACAGTCAAAAGCAAATAGAAACAGAACAAAACTATATGCACCCAAACAGCCTATTTTCTTAATCCTGCCATTTTTTTCCATATCTTTTTATCCTCCTTATACTACTCTGCATCATCCCCCTTTACATTACCTTTAATACTAAGCAAAGAGTTAATCAATTCAGGATCAGGTAAAGCACCAAGTGCACCTTTTCTATATTTTTCCATAACATCCGTCGTATCCCTCACTCCCTGCTGTGCAGTAAAATCAGCAAGTGAATATACATATACACCTTCCTCATCTTTATGCACAAACCAAATCTGCTCCTTCCGGAACATTCTCTTGCAGTCCATAAGATTTATATCATGAACTGTAAATATCATCTGTGCACTTGTATTTAATTCATTATTAAACATCGCAACAATCGCCCTTGTAAGCTTAAAATGAATACTGCTATCCAACTCATCCACCACTAATATTCTGCCCTGTTCAAGTGCTTCAATTACATAACTGGCAATAGCTGCAATCTTCTTTGTTCCTGTGGAATCAAACATCATACTTGGTACATGAACACCTTTATATGTGGAAACTAACCTAATCTGATCCATAATATTCTCCGGAATATCAAGCACTTTCTCATCTGGCTTTTCATCCCCTTCTCCAGTTTTCAGTTGTATCTTATCCATATCCACATATTCAAAGTTATCCATATACAGGTCTGCATTTTTTATAAACTCAACAACCTTTTGCTGTAACTGATTCTTATTTTTCATGAGTTCAATTGTGTGTTGCATAGGTATGTTATTCATATTGATGACATCAATTTTTTCTGCAAATCCGACAAGAATCTGCTTCATCTCGTTGACATGTTCAAATTTACTTGTATCTACTACATAGCATAGCAAATTATTCTTCGATACAACTGAAATCATATTCTGAACAGATT
>ENA-OURU01001564-OURU01001564.1-human-gut-metagenome-genome-assembly--contig:-NODE-1564-length-27292-cov-8.566876_pt1 | contig 27292 bp, 24 predicted proteins | sample MGYA00242137_ERZ509064 | MGnify/ENA primary metagenome ERZ509064 (study PRJEB26280, sample SAMEA2338777) | human gut metagenome | biome: human gut; feature: human-associated habitat; material: faeces...
CTTTGCACTTTTGGGCATCTTTGTTGGTATTGGGGGTAGTGGTTTTGTCGCCGCAGTCGGGCAAAAAGCAGATGGCCGCGAAAAGAGGGGCGGAATGGAGAACAGAAGACAGCAAGAAACTTCCAATCATAAAGATTGGAGCGGTAACAAAATATCTCAATATATGTTTGAGCAAAAATTGCATGTTTGTTTCTTTCTCCGCGATAACAGTAGACAAAATATTAAAGCATTGTAAAACACCTGTAAAAAAAGCTTAAACGACTCACTATATAAGAATAATGGTAAAATATTTTTCCGAAAATTGCAATAATTAATTATACTCCCCTAAGGAAATTTGTCTATATTTGCGCTGAGGTGGTTTTAGAAAAGTTCGCCCTGAAGCTTTTCGCTGTCGAGGACTGACATGGCTTCTTTGATAATCGGAATGGAAACAGCCCGTTTGCGGGAGAGGGAAATGCGGTCGGTTTCTTCGACCAGTTTGCGGGCGTAGGCAAAAGAACGCTGCATGTTGGAAACGATATAGTTGACAACTTCCGGCGTTATGAAAATTTGGCGGTCGGTAAATAATTTTACCAAAAGGCAGGACAAAAGGTCATCGTCCGGCGCCTTGATTTCAATCGCCGGGACGGCATTGAGCCGGGATTGCAAATCAGGCAACGGAAGATTCAAGCGGGCGGGGGCGATTTCCGAAGTGAACAAAATGAAACCGCCTTCGTTGCGGTAGAGGTTATAAAGATGAAACATGGCCTCGTTGTTTATTTGGCGGCAGAGGTTTTCGACAATCAGGCAGCGGTGCCGGGAGAAGAGTTTATGCGGGGTTTCCAGCCTGACGTCTTTGGCTTGGATTGACGGAATGCGGTAGGGGTAATTGTCGTGGCGGGAAACGTTATTGGAAAAGACATTGGCCAGGTGCGATTTGCCGCAGCCCTCGCTGCCATAGATGCAGGCGGCGAAATACGGCCAGTCGGGCCAGCGGTCGATCATTTCTACGGCTTCAATATTGCACTCGGCAACCAGAAAATCCTCTTTGTCCAGGCTGGGACGGTGCGGAAATTCTATAGGCAGCTGGCGAATGACGTTAGAAGTGGGCATTGGCGGTTATTTCCCGGGTTGGTTTAAGACATCGAAAACTTTTTTGGTCAGATCGCCGAGGCTGAACGGCTTGGCAATAAAGTCAAAGTCATCAGAATTGCTTAGGCCTTGGCGGGCAATTTCTTCCGAATATCCCGAAGCCAGTATAATTTTGATGCCGGGGATTTTTTCTTTGACAATCGCGGCCAGTTCGGTTCCGCTCATGCCCGGCAGCATCATGTCGGTGAGCAAAAGGTCAAAACGGCAATCTTTCTCTAATTGTTCTAGCGCATTTTCCGACGAATTGCAACTGATTATGTCGTAGCCTTTTTTCTTCAGAGCCCGGACGGCAAAAGTCCTGACCGAATCTTCATCTTCAACAAACAAAATGCGAATCGCCGAAGCCGTTTCGTCTTTTCGGTTGTCAAAGCTGCGGTCGATCATGGAGACGTTGAGGCCGAAGATCATTTTGCCGTTGGCGGTCGTTATCGGGCTTTTGACGGTTTCTTTGACGGTCAGAACCGGGGTGCCGTCGGGGGATTTTGCTTCATGTTTATCCGTTGCGGAATCGGGTTCGTCTGCTTCGGCGTTGCTTTCAAAACGCGGGAGGTAGACGGAAAACGTCGTTCCCCGTCCGACAATACTGTCTACTTTGATAAAACCTTCGGTCTGGCGCACAATGCCATATACCATTGCCAGCCCCAGACCTGTTCCCGAGCCGACGACGTTTTGCTTGGTGGAGAAGAAGGGGTCAAATATCCGGTTGAGGTTTTCGGGCGGTATGCCACAGCCGGTGTCGATGACGTCAATAACGACAAATTCGCCGGGCTTGATGGTGTCGGCGCCAAACTGGTACGGTTCTGCCAATGTTTCAACATGGGTATTGATATTGATGGTGCCGTGTCCGTCCATGGCGTCTTTGGCATTGATGGCAAGGTTGAGGATAACCTGCGAGAACTGGGTCGGATCGACCCGGACGAAGCCCAATTCGTTGCTGTGATAAAATTTGAGGATAATTTGTTCGCCCAAAATCCGTTTGAGCATCAGGCTCAACTCGGTAAACTTTTCGGTGATGTCGATTAATTTGGGTTTCAGCGGCTGTTTGCGGGAGAAGGCCAACAACTGGCGCACCAGTCCGGCCGCCCGGTTGGCGTTTTGTTTGATTTGGGTCAGATCCGAGAAAGAGGGATCGCCGACGCCGTGACGCTGCAACAAAAGGTCGCAAAATCCAATCATGGCGGTGAGCAGGTTATTGAAGTCGTGGGCAACGCCGCCGGCCAGTTGTCCGATTGCCTGCATCTTTTGCGCTTGGGCGAACTGCTGTTCAAGGCTTTTTTGTTTGGTAGCGTCAATCAGGTAGATGACCAGTCCGTCGCCGCTGTTGCCGGCAGAATAGAATTTTTGCATCGGGCTGATATAGAAGGAAGCGATTTTTTCTTCCTTGTCAAATTTAAGGTGGGCATCGATGCTGGCGGAAGCGACGGTACCGGCGGCGACTTCTCCGAAGTCTTTTTGGGCTTTGGCGCTGTCGTCGGCGGTCATGTGTTCAAACAGGCTGTGCCCGCCGAGCGTTTCGGGTTCGTCATGGAGAAAGCCGGCGGCGGTTTGGTTGCAGGTTCGGATTATTCCCTGTTTGTCGGCAAAGATAATGCCTACCGGCGCATAGTTGAACAACCAGCTGATTTTATCAAAGGCGGCATTCAGTTCGTTGCGGAGCTGCCGGTTGTCCGGGAGGCCGGAAATAATGACGCCGCGGGTTTTTATCTGCTGGTTTTCGCGAAAATTTTCATGAAAAACATAGCAATCAAGCACTTCGTTTTCCGGAGTTGTAAAATAGATTTTTCCGTTCCACGAGGCGCTTGGTTCAGGCAGTTTGGATACCGGGGACATAAACTCGCCGAGCGGGCGGCCGAGCAGCTCTTCGCGGCTGCGTTCCAGAGTTTGGGCAAAAGCGTGGTTGACGTATTCGATTTTGTGCTCCCGGTCAATGACATAAAGGCCGACGGGGAGGTAGTCCAAGAAGTCGTGCAGCGATTTGCGCTCTTCATGGAAAATCTGTTCCATGTTTTTTTCGGCGGTAATATTTTTGCAGTTCCAAAACAGATAGGTGTCTTTTTTGATGGCTTTAATGGAATAAGGGCCTTCAAAAATATCTGCTTTTTTCAGAAAAATGGGGCTGACGCTGACTTCAAACCATTCTTCTTCATTAAACAGGTGAGGCGTGTCGGTATGAAAGCGCAAGGCGAGGCTGACGGTTTCGCGGGTCAGGTTTTCGCAGGCGGCTTTGAGCGAATAAAGCGCTGCTTTGTTGCTTTTTCCGTCGGCGAGGTTGCGTTCAAGGAATTTGAAAACGCAATCCTGTTTGAACAGGTCTTTGGCGCGTTCGTTTTCGATGACGGTTTCAAGCAGTGAGTTTTCAATCCGTTTGGCTTTAAATTCGTTTTTGATGATTTCGTTGGCAAAACCGCCGTAAGTCATGGCAGCTTCACCGTCGCTGATGGTTTTGAGCGTCAGGTAAATGCACATTGAGCTGATGAGCAGCATGGCAAAAATCAGGTAAATCCGGTATTCGGGCCAGAGCAGAAACAAAATAACGTTGATTGTCAGCAGAACCAAGGCATAGGCCAGGGAGATCAGGCGGCTTTGGAGCTGTTTGTCCGGGCGGCGGTTATTTTTTGAGCTGCATAACATATCCGATTACCTCTGCGACGGCTTTGTAATGTTCAGGCGGAATGGTTTGGTCCAGTTCGGCGCTGGCAAACAGGGCGCGAGCCAGCGGCGGGTTCTCGACAACGGGAATTTCGTGTTCTTCGGCGATTGCCTTGATGCGAAGAGCGATGTTGTCGATACCTTTGGCCAGAACGACCGGCGCTTCCATTGTATCCATTTTATATTCAAGTGCAACAGCATAATGCGTCGGGTTGACAATTACGACGTCGGCCTTGGGGACATTGTCCATCATCCGGCGGCGGGCACGTTCCATGCGGACCTGGCGGATGCGCGATTTGACCAGCGGGTCGCCTTCAACTTGTTTGTATTCGTCTTTGACTTCCTGTTTGGTCATGCGCAATTTTTTTAAGTGCGAATATTTTTGGTAAGCGTAGTCGGCAATGGCAATAACCAATACGGCGATGGCCACGCTGAACAACAGCAGAACGACAATATCGTGAATGAAACTCAAAATGCCGGACGTTTCCATGGTTGGAAGCAGTTCGAATTTTGCGAGGTCGGGGCGGATAACCAAGTAGGCTACATAAGAGACGACGATGATTTTGACAATGCCTTTCAAGCTTTCGACGACTTTTTTCATATTAATAAATTTGGGCAGGGCGGCAAAAATGTTCAGCTTATTCCAATCGGGCAGCAGTTTTTTAGGGGCATAGACGAATCCGGTTTGGGCAATGCTGGCGGCTACCCCGAAAATCATAAAAATTAAAAAGGGCAGAGCCAGAATTTTTAGGATTCCCAGACTGACGTTCAACAATAAAACGCGGATATGCTGCAAGTCGGTGGGAATTTCGGCGGGGTTTTCGATAAATTTGAATGTCAGGTTAAGATACCATTTCCCCAGATAGGGCAGGAGGAGCCAGACGACAATCAACATTCCCAAGAGCATGATGAAGCTTTTGGCTTCTTGGGAAATGGCAATGTCGCCTTCTTCTTTGGCTTTGGATATTTTTCGTTCGGAAGGTTCTTCCGTTTTGGAGGCTTCGTCGTCGTCTTCTGCTACCATGCGACACCTACTTTACAGGCGGTTGAAGCTCTGATTCAAAGTATCGGACAAACCAGAGAATCATAATCGGAAGAGTTAAAAACAACACGCCCAAGCCGAGATATATCTGCAAGGGCAAAGACAGAAAAAAGATATTCAACTGCGGCATCAGGCGGGAAACCAGTCCCATGCCGGAATAAAAAATAATCGTGAAGGCAATAAAGGGCGATCCGATTTTGAAACCGAGGATAAAACTCTGGTTAAGGGCATGGCTTAACAAGTCGGCCATATTGCCGGTTGGAAGCTCTCCTCCGAAGGGGAAGACCCGGTAGCTCTCAATGATTGCGCTGAGCATAAGATGGTGGAGGTCGGTGGCAAAAACGATGACAAGGGCTATCAGGCTTAGAAATGTTTCCAAGACAATGGACTGGGTTTGAAACGAAGGGTCAAAAATCTGGGCATTGGAAAAACCGGTTGCCTGTCCGGCGATGTTGCCGGCCAGGTTGATTGCCTGAAATATCATTTGCATGACAAAACCCAAAAAAATGCCGTAGGCGATTTCAAAAAGGCAAAAACGGATAATCTCATCGGTTTGTCCGGTCGGCAGGGGAATTTTATCGGCAATCAGCGGGGTGGCAACAAAGGTAACGGCCAGAGCAATACACAAACGCACCCGGGTGTTGACATAACTGCTCATAAAACCGGGCATAACCATGAAAGCGGCGCCCAGGCGCAGAAATACCAAAATGAAGGCATATATTTCCAGATTAATCAGCCGGGTCATCGGAATCACCCGCCGTTGACAATCCGGTCAAACAAGCCTTCGGCAAGGTTTTTCATTTGTCCGAACATGAAAGGAAAAAGCAAGATCAGGGTAACGAAAACGCCGATGATTTTGGGAACAAAGGCCAGGGTCATTTCCTGAATCTGAGTCAGAGCCTGGAATATACCGATAATCAGACCGATAAACAGGGCAACCAACAGGACCGGGCTGACAACTTTTATCAGGGTGAAGACCGCTTCGCGCGAGATGTCTAAAACTTCAACTTCATTCATGGGCAGTTCCTATTCCAGCGGCAGTTGTTTTTCAAAATAAGCATGGTTTTGCAAACCGGTCAGAAAAATTCCGTTAAAACCGGTGCGGATAATTCCCTGCAGATGATTTCCCAGCAGGCGGCGCCATTCCGGATTCCAGTATTCAACAATGAATGAGTCTTTGCTGACGTAAGACGGGCGAACCAGCCAGCCGGGGCTGCCGCGTTTCCAGGAATTTTTCCAATAATACATTTGAGAATCTGCTTCCGAGAGGTTCATTTCGGCCAGAACCAAGCGGGTGGTGCCGTTTTTCTTGAATTTTAGGCTTTGGATGTCCTCTGGAGAAAAAGCCTCTTTTCCGTGAAAAAGCGCCGGAATAACGATGACGTCATAATTTGAGTTTTGCAGGCTGCGGATAAAATCGTATGATTTGGCGTAGCGGCTGTCATCAGTCAAAATCAGGATGTTTTTGGCGTCTTGCAGCGAGAAAACGTTTTTGGCGTTTTCGCTGATAAGATGCCGGCGGCTGATGTTGTTGAATGCCAATTCCGGATTGATGAAACCATAGAACAAAACGTTTTCGCCAAAGGATTCCTGAAGCGCCTCTTCATAGTTTTCCACATCGGAACAACGATCGACCGCAATCAGCCTGAGACCGGATTGTTTGACGACATTGCTGAGTTTGCGGCTGCCGCAAAAAACATTGTTGAGAGCGATGCCGTTCAGTTTTCGGCTAAAGCCGGGCAGAGCTTCTCCGGCAATAGTGTCGTTGTCCTGATTGCCCGGAAGGCGGTACAGAAAGCTCGGGTCTTCATTGGGGTCACTATGGTTGCGCACCTTATTATAGCCTTCAAGGTGATGTTCCCAGAGGCTTTTGTTGAGCAGTTCTTCTCCTTCGTGAAGGACGATCTGAAAATCGGGGTTTTGGGCATGCGCATAGTCGACAAGCATATCAATATTTTCCCGCATCTTTTGGCGGAAATTGAGAATATGGCGCGGCGGCGTTTCGATGTCGAGGATTTTTTCTTCATGGGTTGGCGGATTGGCCTGAGAAAAACCGTATAAGCCGGCACCGGCATCAGAAACTGATGCCAGTGCAGCAATCAAACTTAAAGAAATATACTTTTTAAGTGTTGACATCGGCTTGGCGTTTTCCTGTTCTGGTTTCAATTTCGGCAACTTCCATGGCAATTTTGAACAAATCGGCCAGCATTTGTTTGGGATCTTCGCAAAAGCGGCTGTTTTCCAAGCGTTCAATATAGACGCGAAGCGTGGCGCCGCTGGATCCGGTTCCCGAAAGTCGGAAGGTAATTTTTTCGCCTTTTGTGAAGTCGATTACCAAACCGTTTTTGGTGGAGCTGCCGTCTACCGGATCGTTATAGACAAACGGAGCGGCTTGCTTGACGGTATGGGGGCCGAAAGTTTTTCCGGCAAGGGAGGGGAGCTTTTGTTCCAAGTCTGCCATCAGCTTGTCGGCAATCTCGCCGGAAATGCCTTCAAAATCGAATCGCATATAGTAGCTGCGACCGTATTTTTTCCAATGTTCCATGGTGATTTCTTCGACCGATTTGCCGGTGGCGGCGATAATGTTCAGCCAGAACAAAACTGCCCAGATGCCGTCTTTTTCACGAATATGGCTGGATCCGGTGCCGAAGCTTTCTTCGCCGCAGAAAGTGATGCGTTTGGAATCCATCAGATTGACAAAGTATTTCCAGCCGGTCGGAACGGCGTAACAAGGCAGTTTGTGCGCTTCGGCGACCCGGCATACCGCCGTGGAAGTAGCTGCCGATTTGGCTACACCGTAAATGCCGTTCTTATAAGCCGGAATCAGTTGATAATTGTCGGTAATGATTGCCAGGCTGTCACTTGGGGTAACAAAGAATTTTTGTCCGAGAATCATGTTGCGGTCGCCGTCGCCGTCATTGGCGGCACCAAAGTCAGGGGCATTGTCGCCGTACATGGTGTCTACCAGTTCTTTGGCATAGACCAGGTTAGGATCCGGGTGCAGACCGCCGAAGTCGGGCAGCGGCTTGCTGTTGACGACCGAACCTTTGGGCGCGCCGAGGATTTCTTCAAAAATCCGGAGGGCATACGGACCGGTAACGGCGTTCATGGCATCGTAACGCATGGTAAAACCGTTGGCAAAAAGTTTTTTGATGGCCGGAAAATCAAAAATGCTTTCCATCATTTCCACATAATCTTTTACCGGGTCAATAATTTCGATAACCATATCGCCGAGTTTCTGGGTACCGATTTTGGACAAGTCGATATCCGGTACATCCATGATTTTATATTCTTTGATGTTAAGCGTGTTTTTATAAATTGCATCGCTGACGCTGCTGGGAGCCTGGCCGCCGCTGGCGGTGGCATATTTGATGCCGAAGTCTCCGTCCGGGCCGCCGGGATTGTGCGAGGCGCTCAGGACAAAGCCGCCGTCAGTCTTGTTTTTGAGGATTAGTTTTGAAGATGCCGGGGTGGAAAGAAAGCCGTTTTGCCCGATAATCAGTTTGCCGATGCCGTTGGCAGCAGCCATTTTAATAAGCTTTTGAATTGCCACGTCATTGTAAAAACGCCCATCGCCGCCGACAATATAGGTCTGGCCTTTGACATTGCCGATGGTATTGAAAATACTCTGCAAAAAGTTTTCGATGTAATTGGGTTGGACAACGACTTTTGACTTGCGGCGCAGGCCGGCGGTGCCCATTTTCTGATCGGTATAAGGGGTAGTGGAAACAACTTTTAGCATGACATCTCCTTAGAATTAATCTTGACTTATGTCCATAGAATAACACCTCAAGTCTTAAAAACAAGAGGCGATTGATTAATTCAGCGACATATAAACAGATTATTCGTCCGGACAGATGAATTCGGCAAGGTTTTTGATTTCGCGTTTGGCTGCCAGATGCGACATGCTCATTTTCATCTTGAGCTTGTCGTGCGACATATCGAGAACCGTGAGCCCTTCCAAAAACAGCTCTTTGTAGATAACGCGGTCTTTCAGTCCCGGCAAAAAGCGGAAGCCGTATAGCTTGGAAAGCTTGTCCAGATAAGCGAACACCAAGTTTTTGTTGCGGGAATTGAGGCTGGAGAATTTATTGCCGACGACGATCCAGTTCAGGTACGGTTTACCGCGGGAAGCAAGGTATTTTTTGATGTCCCAGACAAATTCGGCATAGGGACCCGGGCCGCTGATGCGGTCTTGAGCAAAATCAATATTGGCCATGACACTCAGGTCAATCAGGCTGTCGGAAATCGGCGTTATCAACGTATCGGCAAACTTGTGAGCCTCTTCAAAGAGATAGTTTTTGTTTCCGGGCGTATCAATGATAATGGCGTCAAATTTACCGGAAAGCTGGCGGATATGTTGATTTAGCTGATCCAAAGAACGTTGATAAAGCGAGGGATTGCTCTCGGGAATATAACAAAAATGTTCCGGGGTCGGGAGATAAATTCCTTTAGCCATCCGAAAGTTTTTGCGGTTTTCAATATATTTGCTCAGGGTTCCCTGACGTCCGTCAAGGTCAAAAGTGGCAACACTAAAACCTTCCTGCAACAGTTTTATTGCCAGGTGCATGCAAATTGTCGATTTTCCGGTTCCGCCTTTTTCGTTGCTGACAACAATAACATGGGCGGATTTTGTTGCTGTATTATTCATTAAAATTTGTTAGCCAATACAAGTGGTTCGTTTGTTGATGCAACCACTATACAAGACTTATTTGATCTTTTCAAACGATTACATGCGTTATCCGCTTCATTTTTTGCAAAACCGACAAGCTGACTGCGGTAGATAACGGCAGACCCCTTTTGATAGGGTTGGATGTTGATGTTTTTATCCCGATAGCGCCGGGTGATTTCCTGGCGGACGGCGAGAGCATAATTGCGGGCTTTGGCATAGTTTGAGAAGGCGCCAATCTGAATTGCCCAGCTGTTTTCGGGTGTTTGCTGCTGATCGAGTTCGGAAGCGCCGTTTTGGGCTGCGGCGAATGTTTTTGAGGCTGCAACTTTATTTTTTTCTGCTGTCAAAAATTTTGCCGATGCAGCATTGTTATGATTTGCGGCAGCTAATTTTTCCAGTCCCATGTTCATTAACTTGGCAACTTTTCGGTCGCGGAGCTTGGCTGTATCGTGTCCCATGGTAACGGCGATGACGCGATTGCCGTTGCGTTCGGCAGATGTGATGATATTAAATCCGGCGGCATTGGTAAAACCGGTTTTCATGCCGTCTGCCCCTTCAAAGGATTTCAGCAGATGATTGTGCGTATAGTAGGTTTTTCCTTTGTAAGTAAATTTTTTTGCAGAAAAGAGCTTATAATATTGCGGAAAATGATGATACATTGCGGCACCGAGCAGGGCCATGTCGCGGGCAGTCGTTTTTTGGGCACGGTTGGGAAGTCCGGAGGCATTTTTGAAAGTCGTATTTTTCATACCGAGTTCACGGGCAACTTTGGTCATGGTTTTGGCAAAGTTTTCTTCGCTGTATCCTAACCCTTCGGCCAAAACTGTTGCGCAGTCATTGGCAGATTTGATAACCAGAGCCATGATTGCATCGCGTACCGAAATTTTTTCGCCGGCGCGCAAGCCGAGTTTGGAAGGAGAACGGTTGGCGGCGTTTCGGGATACGGGCAATTTGTCGTCCATGCGGATCAGCCCTTTTTCCAGAGCGTCAAAGGTGATGTAAAGAGTCATTACTTTGGTCAGAGAGGCCGGATAACGCAACTGATCGGCCGCCGAAGAAGATAAAATCTCTCCGGAATCGGCATCGATGATAATAGATGAAGTTGACGCTTTGGCCGGAACTGAAAGCAAGAAAGCCAAACTGCAAGCGGCAACTGCACATTTCAAAGATGAAAACAGTTGATTTATAACGGTATCTTTCATTTATTATTGCTCTTAACCCATTTACTTTTATGCGTACTCTACGCTGAAAAAGAAAATAAATTATTAATTTTTTTGGCGCAAGATAAAAAAATTAGATAATTTGTCTTGACTTTATTGCCGATTGTTTGTAAAAGCAGATAGTCGAAATGATGGCGAATGTAGCTCAGTTGGTAGAGCCCCGGTTTGTGGTACCGGTTGTCGTGGGTTCGAGCCCCATCGTTCGCCCCAGATAAAAATAACGCACCCGTAAAGGGTGCGTTATTTTTATCTGGAAGGCAGGGGCTCGAACCCGGAAGGGCTCGCTAAGCAAAAACGCCAAAGTATTGGCGTTTTTGTCTGCAAGAGCAACGTAACATCTTGGTGAAGGAGGGCGCGACAGCAACCGAAGTGAACCTAGATGCTGTTGTACAAGCTGTCGAAGACAGCGCAGCCCCATCGTTCGCCCCAGTTCAAGCCTTAGGCCTTCCTAAGGTTTTTGATTTTTAAATGATTTTGTGAAGTTTTCAAGAATACTCAACCGACTCGAAAAACGATGTAAAAATAAGTGATCTTTTGCACAGATAAAGTTAATTTTTGGTATGAGTAAAAAAGTGTAAGGTTTGTGTCGATAATGTATCTATAACAAGGAAGATGATAAAAGAGGGGCAATTTTATTGGAAATTTGTATAGATGCCGTTTTAAAGGGAGAAGAGGGTTTTCAGTAATTCGGAAAAGGTATTGAGTTCGGTATGAGAACGCAGATTGATGCGGTCTGAAATTGCATAGCATCCGCTTTTGTGGTCATAGTAGATCAGCCCTTCGGAAAGCTGTCCGATAATAATTTTCTCGGCAAAGAAATTATATTTCATAAACCGTATATTTACGCTTTCGACGTCGGGGAAAATGTATCTCTTTTCGAGGCGTTCGTGCGGTGCGGCGCCGAAGAATTCCATTCCGTTATAAATCAGGCCGTCGGTGGTGCTCAAAAATTCGTAATAACTGTCGGGAATGCTGCTGCCGATGCTGGTTTGGAAAAATTTGTTAAGGTGGCCGAGGTCGTGAGACGAAGCCGGCGGAAAAGTGATGATATTGCCGCGGCTACGCAAGGTTTCCAGGCATTTTTTAACCATGATAGATTCTCCCGGGAAAAACGGGAATAAAGATTTTTCGGTAGGTTTGCAGAAAATTGTTTTCTAGCTGCACATCGATGATTTTGTGCAGGTTTTCGTGGGTAGGGTGGGTTTGTACCAGCGCAAAATTGTTGATATTGACCATGCCTCCGAAATCAAGCGGAATTTTTAGGTGGGTATTAAAATTTTCGGGACTGATTCCCTGCTGCAATATTTGGATTTCTTCTTTTCTGAGACCGATAGCCAGGCATTCGTCCTGGCAGCGGTTGCCAAGCAGTTTCAGAAATTCGGGGCGCTGTCGGCTGTATTCGGCGTAGCAAAAGTTCATTTCGTCCCAGCTTTTGGGCGTTGCAGACTGCAGGGAGAGTTCTATGCCGGGCAGATTTAAAACTTCCAACAATTGCCGCAGTTCGTTTTCCATATCTTGCGGAGAAACGGTCTGAGGGGTATCAACAGAGGGAAATTGTTCATTTTCGGGGTGATGCAATTCACTATAATTTATCGTTTCTTTGTATTCATACAGCAAATCATCATAGGCATCGGCCAAAGAGTTGAACGCCTGTGTTTTTTTTTGAAGCTTATGCCGGGTCCATTCTAACATGTGCAGGGCTTTCCCTAACGAGAAAGTTCTTCATCCGTAAATTCGGATTCATCAACATCGTCGTTCTCGTATTCTAGTCCCAGTTTGTTCAGCATATCGTCATTGATGTCTTCGCGCTGGGCGACAATCCAGTCGGGAACGTTCGGCGCCGGCGGAAGTTTGGACAGAGCCAGCATCTTTTTATCCAAGTAATAACGCGGAGCATCGGCCATAATCGGACGGTCGATAAAACTTTGCATTAAAATAACCTGTTTTTCGGTCGGCAGGCTCAGCAGTTGAGTCGTACTGATGACCGAAACACCCTGCAGCTGGTAGGTAACATTTTTGGCAAACGGGTTGGAGTTTTTGCTCATGCCTTCGCTCTTGGAATAAGAGTTGGTTTGGACGGTTTTGTTGCCGATCATTTTTGAGAATCGCTGAGCGGTGTTTTCATTGTTTTGGGACAAGATAACTTTGCAGGCGGTTGTGGAGATAACGGTTTCAAGGTCGTCTTTTCCGTATTTGCCGGAAATCTGTCCCAGGTCCTGTCCAATCAGCAAATAGGATACTTTCTGCCCGCGGCCGACGGCCGGCCCCTCAATAATCGCTTTCAGCTTGGGCATGGTCGGAAACTCGTCCAAGACAAACAGCGCCGGATACGGTCCCATTTGTCCGTCGGTCTTATTTTTGAATTTGGGCGGGTTGGCAATCAGGTAGGAAGACATCAGGTCGATAAAAGTTCCGGAAATGACGCTCAAGGCGCGGGCATCAACCTGGTTGACCGAGAGGTAAACCGAAATCGGTTTGAATTGGCCGGTAACCGGATCTTTCATGCCGCGCAAATCTTTGAATTGGATGTCGCTGAAGCTGGTACGGGAAACTACGGCCGAGTTCTTGAAGATGCCAATGCCGGCAAACGCCGTTGAAAGCACGGAACCGCGTTCTTTGTCCGGCATGGAGCTGAGCTGGCTGAGTTCTACGATACAGCGGTTGGAATAACCGAATTTGCGGGCTTCGGAGATGGCTTCTTCGAGCAGGTCGCGCATGGGGTCGGCAAAAGCGGCGGACTGGTCGCCTTCGTCCATACGGCGTTTGATTTCCTGCGACTGTTTGATTTGGGCTTCGGTAATCCATTCCAAAATCATGGCGATACAGGGTTCGCGGCCAATCCATTTTTCCGGAAGCAATGCCCAGGTTCCGATGGGAAGGTAGTTGTCGATTGTCAGGTTTCCGGTCCGCAGGTTTTGAAGAGCCATGTTTTTCTGCGGATCTTTCATTTCTTCATAGTAGCCTTCAAGAACCTTTTTGTCTTCGGCATCCAGCTTTCCCTCATAAATCCGGCCGATAAAATAGTCATTGGCGCGGGCTTTTTCGCATTTGAATGAAATAAAGTGCAGAAATCCCGTCAGAGCGGCTCGTCCGGTCTGCGACCAGTGCGGGTCGGCACCGCCTTTGGGGTCTTCAACCAAGATGTTGCACATTGAGTCGATATACATATCGCGATCCGGACCGGGGTTGGGCAAGGCATTGGGCGAGAGAGGGTTCCAACTGGGGTAATATATTCCCTCCGCCGGGTTGTCTTCAGCGCCCCAGTTGATGACAAAAACTGGTCCGACCTTGGCGCGGGCGCCGGTAGTGTTGTAGCACAGTTCGGGTTTGGGGTCGTTGACGACGATGCTCAAGCCTTCGGAGTGAAAAATCGTCGGGATTACCACTCCGGCGGTTTTACCGGTTCCCGGAGGAGCGCAACACAGGCAGGACAGGGTTTCGCTCATGCGGAGCAGGTGGCCCTTGAAACGTCCGACAACTATGCAAAATCCGTTGAGCAGTTTCATTTTTTTGATGTCGGAGAGGTCGGCCAGGCGGGCAGAACCGTGAATATTGGACTGGAAACGGTACGGGTTGCTCAGGATACCGACGATAATACCGGTCGGTAAGGCAAAAAACGGAAGAATCGGCAGCCACAGCCCCAAAGAAAAACCGTCGCTGTTGGAGGTGAGGCGAGCAAACCACTGCCAGTAACTGGTCATGAGATAGCCGGGATTCTTGGTAATATAAACAAGAAAGTTCCATGCCGTTTCAAGGGACTGCTGCGAAATGCCCTTCATCAGCAGGTGTCCGAGCGGGAGTGATATCACCGCTAAAAATGCGGTAATGAGGAAAGTGAATATAAAAGTCAGCGCCATCCAGCGGACAGCGTTGTTATATTCTTCCCATTCTTCGCCTTTTTTTTCGATGGCCATTTTTATTCCTATGCGATGTTGCGAACCAGTTTCTTGATTTTCTCAAAGCTGTCCTTATCAATCGGGGTTTCGACTTCGGACAAACTCTTTGAGAATAATTTTAATTCTTTTGGCGAGCCTCTGTCAATCCTTGTTACAGATATATTCATATTATTCCAGATTTCGAACATGTCTTCGGCGTTGATGATATTGCCGATTTGGATGACGACATAAGCGGACACTTCATATTCAAGCCCGGAATCTGCCAGTTTGGCGATGAGCGCCTGGCGGGCGAGGTCGACCTTGCGAACCGGGGAGATGCGGTGTGAGCTTTCTGAGAACCATAACGGTTCTTCATCGTTGAAGCGTTCTTCGTCGGCCAGCCAGTCGCCGCTTTCTTTGTCGAGCAGGCAGAGGCAGATTTGGTTGGAAGAAACACCGATAAAGTCTATCAAATTGTTTCTGACGGTTGCGCTGGTAATGACTTCCCAACCTTTTTGCCTGATGATGTCTAAAACGGAATTGCCGCTGCGGGGTTTGCCGGTTTCGGCCGGTTTGGAAGCCGGCAGATTTTTGGCGTTTTTATCGTTCTGCTGTTTATCAACTGCTTTTTTGCCATTTTTCGGCTGGTCTTTGTTTTTAGCGCGCGGCGGGGTGCTGTTTTTTTCTGCCGGCAGCGGAGCGGGAGCGGCCGGAGCGGGAACCGGTTCCGGTTTGTCTTCAAAAGCGTCAAAATTGAAATCAAAGTCTTCTTCATCGTCAAACTGGAAGAGAGAGTGGTCAAACTTGTCGGCAATCGGTTCTGCGGCCGGCGCTTTAAGCGGCAACGGCGCCGGCGGGATAGGTGTCGGCTGGGGAAGCGTTTTGATGGGTTTTGCGGGAGCCGCTGCTGCCGTCTGCGGCTCGTCGTATGCGGTTTCGCTTATTGGCATTCTGAGAGCACGGGGGCGTATTTCTTTATAAGATTTTTTCTTTTTGACCGCTTTGATGCTGGCCGTATTTTTGATGGCGGTAACCGGTTTGGCAAAAATTTTATTAAAGAGTTTGAGCGGCAGCATAAAGACGGTGCGGAAAACTTCTTCCCAGGGCAGCAGGCACAAAGCGGCCCAGCCGGTCAGCAGCAGCGGAATAAAAGTCAGCAAAATCAGAATAAAAGCCCATTCTTTCGGCGAGCGGATAACCACGCCTTTAAGCCAGAGTTCCCAGGCATAGTTCCAATGGTCGCTGTTAAAAATGTCAAACCGCCAGTTACGCAGCATAATAACCCGGACGCCTTCAATAAAGAAGATGCTCCAGCATAAGCCGACAATCATGTTGCGAACCAATGTTAACAGCGGTTTCAAAGATTTCTCCCAATTCTTCCAGTATATTATCTCAAATTTATTAATTATTTTTTTATTTTGTACGATTATTTGTTGCGGCTGGCACTCAACTTTTCGCTGACTGCACGGCGGACTTTGTCAGCTTCTTTCCATTCAATCGGTTTTACGGTTTCGGTTTTCAGTTTCAGCTCTTCTTCAATTTTTATGCCGGTTCCCATGTTTTTTAATAAAATCCGCGGGCTGCCTTCGCCGTATTTGCGGATAATAAAACGATTATAGGCGGTCAGCGGCCAGAGCAATATTTCGATGTAATTCCGGTTATACAGATATTTCCAGCCGGACAGCCAGAGCGGAACCAGCATTAAAAGCGAAAACAGGAAAAGATAATCTTTTCCGTTTTTGATAACGCCGCCTTGCTTCCAGAAAATGTTTACGGTTTGCCAGTCGGCCGGAGACAAATAATCAAAATTCCATATATAAATCAGCAAAAGATCCGTGACGAAGATATAAAAATAGCTCCAAATAACTCCGACGACAGATGCTTTCAGCAGTTTTTTTATCATTAACGTCCACCTTGCTGATAGGCCGGGCGAAACTGGGTAACATCTTTTTGCCGGGTGAAGTTTTGGCGGACGGCGTTAAGACGTTCCCGCCGCAGGTTGTTCAGCTTCGTGCGGTTTATGAGGTCCTGTTCGGCTTGGGATATGGGCGAGGTCAGAGCTTCCTGTTCTTTGGAAACGTTAATGATTTCTTGGGCAAAATTGTTCAGTTCGGTTTTTTCCCGATAGGGGGATTCTTTGCTGATGACGGTCAGTTCGTCAATCTTTTTCAAATATTTGTTAGGAGCCGGCGTATTTTCGACTTCATTATATTGATAGTTATTTATTTGTTCGTTAGCATGTTTATAAGCTTCAATTGACAGTTTGCCGAGTTCTTCCGCCGCTTTGAACGGATCTTTGCCGGCGGCTTGGGCTTCCTGCATATAAGCCAGATAATCCGCTTTGGCTTCGGCCTGATATTGGGCAAAAACTTCCTTAGGATCTTTTTTGGGTTTGTCCTGGTTTTCGGCTTTTTCCTGCAACATTCGGGCTGTGGCTACGTTTGCCGAGTATTGCTGGGCGCCCATCAGCGTGTTAATCATCAGGTTGGCGGTTTTGGGAGCCTGTTCGGGAGAAAAAAGTTCCCTCAGTTGTTCAGAAGGGATGTTGTTGAGCGCTTCAATCGTTTCCGGAGAGATCTTGTTATGCATCATCTGATTGAACAAATCGATTTTGCCGTCATGAAGCAGGCTCATTGAAGCCGTTAACAGCTGACGGCTGCCCGGAGTGTTGAATTTTTGGCTGTCATCTAGTTCTGCACGATGCAGTTCGTTTACGGTATCCTGAAATTTGGTGGTTTTGGTTTCCGGATATTGCCGCCAGCCACCTTTATATGGATTAAGCCAAGTTATGGCGTCTTTATAGTCTTTCCACTCTTTTTTAGCTTTTTTGCCGACATAATCAACGGTTGCCGTTGCTACACCGCCAACAACGAAAGAGGCGGCGTTGACAACTTTGTTGCCGGCCCAGTTCATGCCGGCTACGATGATATTGCGAAACATCCAGTCGATGATGTCGCCTTCTTCAAAAATTTTGCCGTTTTCGTCAGAAGGGCGCTGCTGGTCAGCGTTGCGACGTCCGGCATTAGCGGTTTTTGTTTTGGTGAGTTTTTCTTCTTCTTTTGCTCTTTGGTCGGGTGTTAAAAAGGCCTGATTCAACTCGTCGATGGTTGTGAATTTGCGTCCTTCGTCGATAACCGTGCTGTTTCTGGTTTGTCCGACCCGCAGCGGGCGCCCCTCGTCCACAGTAGTTTTGCGGCTGTTGTTTTCCGTATTTCCGCGGCCGCTCAGCATCTCAAGAGTTTGTCTATCAACCATGGATAATTCACCTTTCCATATTTTATATTTTCTTTATCCTAACATGAAAAAAATATTTTGTCTACATTTTTTCGCAAAAAATTAAGCTTTCAGTTTTTTCATATAATTGCCGATCTGACGGTTAATTTTTATGCCGTCTTCCGGCTTGCTCTTGATGAGGCCGAAAAAGCGGTCGGGGATTTTGTCGGTGTCGATTGGCGCATAAGTTGCCGGATTATTGACCAAAATTTGATAAGCGCCATCAGGATCTTTGCGAGCGGTTTTGAAATAGTTGACCACCAGCCGTTCGGCGTTAATCGGAAATTTTTTGCGTTCGATTTTTTCGATATAATTTTTTATTTTCTGGCGACGGGCTTCGTGTTCTTCAATAACCTGGCGCTCAATGCGCTTTTTCTTGGCTCTGATGCGTCGGGATTCGTAAGTAATGTCGCAGCTTTCCATTTCGATTAGGATTTCGACGTAGGAAATCAGAGCGAGTTGCAGAAGTTCGTCCGGGGTTTTTTCGGCAAAGCTGAGAAGGTCGTCATCTGCGGCATTGGGATTGAGGTTGTCCAGCTGCCCGGGGTACAGTTGCAGCATAATGCTCCAGCCGGCCAAAGCTTCGTCTTTTATCTGTTCGGCCAAACGCGGTTTATACCGCGGAATCAGCTGTTCAGGTATCAGACTGAAATCGGGGATGGGCATGTTGGCCGGTTCGCACATCATATTGATGGCGTTGACAAAGTTGTTGTAGGCGTTGTAAAGGGCACGTTCCTCGTCGCAAAGAGAGGCAACCAGCCGGTCGGTTTCGCTTAGGAGAGGCGGCTCAGACGGCATTGCCGGAGCCGGGGCAATATCCCGGGGAGACTGCGGAAGTTCGAAATAAGAAACGGCTTCCTCATCGGGGGCGAGCTTGTGAAACTGCCGGTCGGAAGTTTTTTCGGAAATTGCCGGAGCCTGATTTTTGGCTTTGGAAGGCTGCGGTTTCGTCTGCGGAGCCGCAGGTTTGGGCTCGGGCGTTTCGACGTCTTTCAGCTCGCTGCTGATGAATTCATTGAGCAGGCGGTCAAATTCGTCGTCAATGTCGGTACTGTCAATGGAGGAAGAATCGTTATTGATGAACAATTCGTCTTCCAAGCGGTCAAGTCCGGGGATTTTTTGAGAATTTTTTTCGGCCATGATTACACCTTCAGTTTATCTTAATTTCCTGTTGGATTTTCTGATTGTCAGGGGAAAGTATCAGAATGCGGTCGGACATGCCGCCGTCTTTTATCAAAATATGCAGTTGTCCGTCTTTTTCAAGAAAACGGGCAATCCGGCTGCCCTGGGGCTGGCGGAGGTTGAGTTCGGCTGCTGTCGGAGAGTTTTCGACATGGCGTCCGGCTCGCCGGTAAATCAGGGTCAGAGCCGATAGTGTTCCCAGAACCAGCAAAAAGGTCAGCACCGCGACCAGAAATTTGACAGCTTTTAATTTATCCATATCTTTATTTCCTTGCAAAAATCAGATTAGCCTGTATTTTATAATAAATTTTTAATTTTTCAAATATGAATATGAACGAGAACAAGATATTTTTCAGTCCGGCGGTGACGCCGGAGCAGCAGGGACAGCGTCTGGATCGTTTTTTGGCGGCATGTTTTGGGGAAATGTCCCGTTCGCAGATACAGCGCTTGGTTTCCGGTGGCAACCTTTCTGCCGACGACGGCCTGATTGTGGATAATGCCTTCCGGGTTCGCTGCGGCGACATTTATCAGTTGGAAGTGCCGGCGGCGGAAGAAGCCGATCCGGAGCCGGAGGATATTCCGCTTGACGTGGCGTATGAAGACCGGGATTTGATTGTGGTCAACAAGCCGGCCGGCATGACGGTTCATCCGGCTCCGGGAGCGCCCCGGGGAACGCTGGTGAACGCGCTTTTGTTTCATTGTCGCGATAACCTGTCGGGAATCGGCGGTGTCAAGCGTCCGGGAATCGTTCATCGGATTGACAAGGATACCAGCGGGCTGATTGTTGCTGCAAAAAATGATATTGCCCATCGCGGTTTGTGCGAGCAGTTTTTTGTACATTCTATCGAACGGACGTATTTTGCCGTCGTTTACGGTGTTCCCGCTCCTTTGGCGGGGCGGATTGAAGCCAATGTCGGGCGCAGCCCGTATGATCGGAAAAAAATGGCGGTTCTCAAGACCGGCGGCAAAGCTGCGGTTACCAATTATAAGACCGCAGAGGTTTTTGGGCAGGCGGCATCTTTGGTTCAGTGTAATTTGGAGACCGGACGGACGCATCAGATCCGCGTTCATATGTCCAGCCTGGGGTGCAGCCTGATTGGGGATCAGGTTTATGAAAAAGCCAAGAAGAGCGGTTTGCGTTTCAGGACGGAGGCCGAAAAGAATGCGGTACTGACTTTTCCGCGCCAGGCGCTGCATGCGGCAACTTTGGGCTTTGTGCATCCGGTCAGCGGAAAAGAGCTGCGGTTTCATTCGGATTTTCCGGAGGATATGGCTCGATTGCTGCGGGTTTTGCGCGGCGGGTAAAAGATTGTGCATATAACCAAAGTATAGGTTGCTATTTGCAGTTATTCAAATAAACTACCATTGAACTATTTTTATGAATATGAAGGAGTCCCAAGATGGATAATAAACTATTCGGACTATCTGGACTAGACTTCTCACCTGAACTGAATATGGTTCGTTATTTGCAAAGCATTCGGAAATATCCGATACTGGCACAAGAAGAAGAGTATGAACTCGCTGTCGAATATCAGAAAACCAAAGACAGCAAAATTGCCTACAAACTTGTTACCTCCCATTTGAGATTAGTCGTTAAAGTCGTTTCCAAGTACAAAGGATACGGTTTGCCGATGGCTGAGATGATTTCGGAAGGGAATATCGGTTTGTTGTATGCTGTTAACAAATTTGAACCGGAGAAGGGTTTTCGCTTTTCGACCTATGCTTTATGGTGGATCAAGGCATCGGTTCAGAAGTACATTCTTAATTCCTGGTCTTTGGTCAAAATCGGGACGACAGCGGCGCAGAAGAAGCTGTTCTTTAATTTGCGCAAAATTAAAAACCAGCTTAAGGTTATGGATGACCGTGAGCTTTCGGCCGACGTGCTTGGGGATATTGCCGCTTCTTTGGACGTGAGCGTGCAAGATGTTACCGATATGAACATGCGGCTGAAATCGCATGACGGTTCTCTCAATACGGTAATTGATTCTTCATCGGAAAGCGGAACGGAGTGGATGGATTTTATTGCCGACGGCAAGCCGAACCAGGAAGACATCCTGGCCCATTCGGAAACGATGCAGTATCGGCGCCGGTTGTTTAATCAGGCGTTGTCCTGTCTGAATCCGCGGGAGAAAGATATTTTGTTCAAACGCCGGTTGAACGAACGGGCGATAACTCTTGATGATTTGAGCAAAACTTATGATATTTCCAAAGAAAGAGTCCGGCAGATTGAGCTGAATTCGATTAAGAAAATCAAAAAGACGATTGCGGCAATGCAATAAGGGGGATATTGAAAAAAGCTCCCGAAAATTTCGGGAGCTTTTTTTTGATGTGAAATTATTTTTTTTCTTTGGCCGAGGCCTGATTGTTAAGAATTTCGTCTCCCCATTCTTCGGTCAGGCGTTCCAATTTGCGGTCGATGTTTTCGAGCCTTTTTTGGGCGGAGATACGCGAGAAAAACAAGAACAGGTTGGGCAGCTCGCTATAAACAATCAGGCCAAAGGCGGCGGAACTGAGCATGATAATCAGATTGAAAATGTTGCCGACGACCACAAAAGCATGCGTAAGCGAGAAATTGCCGATAATGTCAAGAATATAAACAAAGACGCCGGCGAGGTTAAAACAGCCGACGATAATCAGCTTGGAGGAATTTCGAGGGTCGGTGAGCAGAATTGTAAAGGTTGGCAGCATGCCAATCAGCAAGACGATTGTGAAAGGCAGGGTGGTCAGGAGCACAATCAGAAAGGTGATGAGGGCGCACCACTTCTGAAACGTAGACAGTTTTTTGAAGGCGTTGGTGCCGGATGACGATGTTGAAGCGTTTGTTTTCATTGTTTGACAATCCAATTAATGAGGTTGATTATCAAGGAGAAAGTCATAACGAGTATGGCAATGATGGTGCCGATGCGCAATGCGGTCTCTCTGGTTTCTTCTTCTATTTTGCCGCTGTCATTCAGCAGCCGGGTTTTGAGGGCAATCAATCCGTTGGTTTCTTTTACGGCCAGAACATATTGCCGGAGATCATTGTTGTGTGCTTCTTCATTTTCCAAAATGCCGTATACGTCCATCAGGCGTCCGTCTTTGGCGTAGCGGACGATTTCATGTTCAAGGTATTTTTGGTATTTGACGTTATGGTAGCTTTTTATCAGCGGAATGGAGTAGTTAATCAGCCATTGCGCCAGATGCGGAAGCTGAGCTGGTCCGAGTTTTTTCTGGATATCGGAATAGAGGTGGAGAATGCCGCTGATTTGGGTGGTCGTTTTGCTTGAGTTTATTTCGGTAAGGATGTTGTCGATTTTTTTGCCGAGTTTGCAGCGCAGATAGGCAATGATGATCTTATCAAAAGGCGCTGTAGTGACAACCTTTTCCGCATAGGTATTGTCCAGAGCTTTCAGAATCTGGGGAACCGAGATGACAAATTCGTCTCCGAACAAGGGGCTGCTGCAGGGCAGGTCGGCGTCGATATCGTAAATTATGCGTTCTATGCCGTAGCCGTAATCCTGGCGGTTGATGTATATTTTGAATTCTGCGGCGTTAACCGGCGAACGGGCATTGGTTTGCTCCATATACCAGGTTTTAATCAGATCATTGCTGAAAATGTCAATAAACGGTTTGAGGTTTCCCCTGTTCTTCAGCGCATAGAAGACCGCTTTGGCCATGCCGTCCGGGAAAGCGGCAACGCCATCGTAGCGAATCGGCGCGGCCGGATTGAGCAATATGCAGGTTTTGCAGACGATAATCTGGGGGAGGGTTCCTCCGGTTTCCTGCTTGAAGAATTTTTCGAGTTTGGAATATAGCTTTTCGTCTTCAATACCGCTGCGGACCCATTCGAGAAGTTTGCCGTTGTTAATCAGTTCCATGGCTTCTTGGGGATTGTTTTGCAAAGCGAGGGCAACGCCGGTCGGCGTATAGAACTTTTCGCCTCCGACAGTCAGCGATTTTTTCGGTGTTTCCGAATTGCCGGAAATCCCAAAGCTGTTGGGTTTGCCGTCCAGGAAGTTGTAGATTTGCGTATAGGTCCATCTTTCGTCGCTGTGGTCCAGCAGAATGCCTTTGAACAGGTTAACGTAAGGATTGGGCATTTTGTCTTCGGCGGTAAGAACCGAATAGGAACTGCGTTTGAGTTTGAGGCGCAAGACTTCCGGCGCGCTTAAATCTTTGAGCAGATCTTTGCGGTAGAGCATGCTCAGGACGGCAACTCCGGCGGCATAGATGTCTTGGGAATCATGTCCGTCACCGCGCCCTTCACGATCGGACATCAGGCTTTCGATTGTTTCATAAGCCGGCGGCTGATGAAAGGCAGGAAAGCCGGCCAGGCAGTCGCCGAGCATAATTTCCGAACAGGTTTCGTCTTTGAAATACATGTTGTCCAGACGGATGGCCCGATGGGTGAGGCTGTAACTTTTAAGGCATTCGAGCGCCGAAATCAGAGAAAAGAAAATCTGTTTGAATTTTTCGGGATTTTTCCTGAGGTCGGGAACTTTGTCAAAGCCGGTAATCCGCGGGCCGCCCGGAAGCTGGTATATCAGGGCCATTTGCTGGATGTTGTGCGGCGGACAAACCGCAATACCATAGTCAACCAGTTTCATGATATGGGAATTGTCGATTGATTTCAGGTAAGGAATCAGAGACAAACGCGGCGATGTTTCATTGCTGCAGACCAAGGCAAAAAGTTCGCGTTTGGGATTAATGCGGTCAGACACTTTGTAGGCCAGCGCATCATTTGCATTATGCTGGGGCAAAGGAGAATCGAAAAGGACTTCGAATCGCTCCTTGATCAGAAAGCTTCCGGCAGACGTGCTGCCGGCAACAGGCGGTGGTGTTGACGGTGCGGAAGTTTGTTCCTTCTGTATTTCCTCATCGGCCATGGTCAAATCTCTTTCTCTGATTTCCAAGTTGGCTTATTTTAGAACAAGATTTATTAATAAAGCGCAAAGATTTCGGCGGGTTAATCCTTTTTTAAGCTATATTTCCTATGATAAAGACGGTTAACAGAGAAAAAGAGACCATGGAAAATAACGCTCAGAATATAGTTGATGATTTTTCGCTGGATTATCTGGAAGGCGTGTCCGAAGACGGCCTTTCCCGGCAAGAAGTGCCGGGCGGAAAAAGGGAAGGCAGAACCGAAGTTTTGGCGAATCTTGAAGATTTTGACGATGAAGCCATTATTCCGGGAATTACGGTAACGCCGCAGGCCGAGGCGGAGGACGGTTCGGTCAGTGCTGAGGATGAGGCGGGGAAAGAGCCTGATTTTATTGAAAATGCGGACGTGCGTCTGAGCGATTTAATCAGCAAGTTTTTGGCAGATTCCGTGCGGCCGGTCATTATCATTTGTGACGATAAGGTTGAATATATTAACCAAACGGTGCGCGATGTGTTGAATATGTCCGATGACGAAATGCTCGGGCATAATTTTTTGGATTTTGTAAAGCGCGACGACTGGAATTTGCTGGCGGAAAATATCGGCGTTATGCTGACCGATGCCAAAAAGGTTTCTATTCACCTGCAGGCGAAGAACGGGAATGTTGTCGAAACCTCCATGGAAGCGATGTATATTCCCGACGACAATCATTTTGCCTTTATTTTAATCGGCAGCAAGGTATTGCAGGACACCGAGGTTAAGAAAATTCAGATTGTGGGCAATGCGGCGGGACTGTATGATCCGCTGACCGGTTTGCCGAGCTTTTATCTGTTTGAGGATCGGGTTCGCGTTGCCGTCAACCGCGAGGCTTACAAAGATGTTGCGGTTCAAAAGAACATGATCGCGGTTGCTGCGGTTTCCATTGACAATATTTTCAGTTTGCAACAGCTGGGCATGGAAGAATATGTGCTCAAAAAGCTGGCGTCCAAGCTGGTTTTTTCGCTCAAGAAGAGCTATACGGTTGCTCGGGGCATCAAGAGCCAGTTCTGGATTTTGATGAGCGATTTGCAGGATGTCAGCGATTTGGACGTTGAACTGCATAAGATTAAATCAATTCTGGACGAAGGGGTTGAGGACAATCTGGCCCGTCATGAGATTCACAGCAGTATCGGCGTGAGCGTTTTTCCGGTGATTGCCCGTTCCGGCAAAAAGCTGCTGGACCAGGCGATTGCTGCGATAAAAACAGCTCAGAACAATGGCGGCGGCGTAACTTTTTACAGCGACGACAATACGGCAGGCAATTAATTTCCGATTTCCCAAAAGCTTTTCCCGTCACGCAGAATCGCTTCGGCAGAAGGCGTGTAGGTGCCGTCATCGTTGTGGACGGTAAAACCGGGGAGGACAGCCGCGGGGCCCTTGCTGTCTTTTCGGGCGCAGACGATAACGCGTTTGGCGCTTTGTCCGGTTTTGGAATATATCGGAATGATAACGTTTTCTCCGGCGCGGCCATGCAGCGCGCAAAGAATTTCGGGCAGGGCTTCCGCCCGGTTAACGGTATAGAAATAACCGAAAGGCGCAAGCATTTTCAAGCAGAAACGTATCCATTCGCCAAGGCTGAAGTGTTCAAAATTGTGAGCCAGAGATTTTCCGGGATTGGGGCTTTTCATGTCGGCGGCAGAATACGGCGGATTGGTTATGACGTGTTGGAAACTTCCGGGCGGAAAAGGGATATTGCGACTGCGGATATCGGTACAGCAGTAGTTCAAAAAATCGGAAAACCCATTGGCGGCGGCGCTTTGAGCAGACAACGAAGCCAGTTCCGGCTGGAGTTCAAATCCGCAGATGCTGACGCCGAGCTGCCGGAAACGGTGAGCCAGGCACAATGATATGGCGCCGGTTCCGGAGCCGACGTCCAAAACGGCGTCGCCCTTTTTGACCTTGTCGGGAAGGGACGAAAGCAGTACGGCATCTGTCGAAGCCCGGTACCCGTTAACAGGCTGGAAAATTTTTACCTTTAAATTCAGCAAATAATCGTTAGTATAGTCAATCATGAATATCCTCCGGGAATTGGTCAGCATCATAAACGGGAAAGGCGGAAAATGCCAGCAAAAAATATTTTGGAAATTAAAGACGATTTTGATGTTTTTGTTTTTGACATCTATGGCGTTATTTGGGACGGGAAAAAAGTGATAGCCGGTTTTGACGAGGTTATGAAGATTTTGACGCAGTCCGGAAAACGAGTGGTGATTATGTCAAACTCAACAGCTTTGTCGCCGGCGCAGGAAACGGTTTATGCCGGACGCGGATTTTTGAGGGGCGTTCATTATGAAAGGCTGGTTACTTCCGGAGATGCGGCAGAAGATGCTTTTTCGCGCGATGTCCGAAAGCTGAAGTTTTATCAGTTCGGGCGGCCGAGCAAGGTGCTGTTTGCCCGCAGCCCCTATCAGGAACTGCCGGCGCCGGAAGAAGCGGATTTTGTGTATGCCGGCGTACCCCAGACCCGAGAAGGCGACTATTGGAAGGATTATCTGACGATGGAACCGTTTGCCGAAGAATTAGGATATTTGGTTTCTTTGGGCAAGCCGCTGATTTGTGCGAATCCGGACTGTCGCGCTTTTGAAAATCAGTATGACGAGCCGGTTGTGCGCCAGGGAAGCGTGGCCGAACTGTATGAAAAACTGGGCGGAAAAGTGATTTATTACGGCAAGCCGCATCGGAATATTTATGATTTTGTTTTTGAGGGGAACCCGACGCCGCGAAGCCGGATGCTGATGGTGGGCGATACGTTGGAAACGGATATTAAAGGCGGCCGGGACTATGGTATGCGAACCGCTCTGACGCAAACCGGAATTGCCGCTTTGAAAATGCGGGAGGCAGGGGAAGACAATCTGGCTGCCTACGCGGAAAGGCAGGGAATTATTCCGGATTTCATCATCTGATGATTTTGCGGGTTGGCGAAAAGCGGAATCGAGATAGATTCCGCTTTTATTATGTTCAATTAATTGACAAAATTCCTTAGGGCATGACAATAAATTATTGCCCATTTTGGAAAAATATATTATGATAATTCTTATATATGGAATCGTTTATGGGAGAATCGCTGGTTTTGTAAAACATTTTCTTTTGTCTAGTTTTTATTCATAGAAGGATTTTCATCATGCGGGATTTTAACAAATTCGGGCCGTTTGGTTGCGGCCGGGTAAAAGCTGCTTTACGCTTTTCTTTAAGCGTCAGCAGCGCTGCTCTGATGTTGGGCGGAATGGGCGGCGGGCTGCTGTTCGTTTGCGGAGAGGCGCAGGCGGCAATTTGTTTTTTGCCCGATTGTGTGGAGAAGCCGGTCGGCAGCAGCGATCCCAGCGGGCGGATTTGCCGTTCGGACGGATATCTGCC
>ENA-OURU01001586-OURU01001586.1-human-gut-metagenome-genome-assembly--contig:-NODE-1586-length-26905-cov-5.739553_pt1 | contig 26905 bp, 21 predicted proteins | sample MGYA00242137_ERZ509064 | MGnify/ENA primary metagenome ERZ509064 (study PRJEB26280, sample SAMEA2338777) | human gut metagenome | biome: human gut; feature: human-associated habitat; material: faeces...
GGTGCGCCGGGCAGTGGCGAAAGCAGCCCGGCAGGCAGCCCGTTACCCAGACCCGCTCTGCCGCCGGCTCACCGAGGCGCTGGCCAAGCATGAGCAGGTAAAAGAACAGCAAATTCTGTGCGGCAACGGCGCGGCAGATCTGATCTTCCGGGTGGTGCTGGCGAAAAAGCCCCGCACGGCTCTTGTCACTGCGCCCACCTTTGCGGAATACGGGCAGGCGCTGGAAACAGTGGACTGCCGGGTGAAGCGGCACATGCTCACCGAAGAAAACGGCTTTGCCGTCACGCCTGCCATTCTGGAGGAAATCACCCCGGAGCTGGATATGCTGTTTCTGTGTGAGCCCAACAATCCCACCGGTGCGCTCACCGAACCGGTGCTGCTGCGCGAAATTCTGGAGCGGTGTGCGGCTTGTGGTACCCTGCTGGTAGTGGACGAGTGCTTCAACGACTGGCTGGATGACCCCGCCGCCCACACCCTGAAGGGGGAGCTGGGCCGCTTTCCCAATCTGCTGATTTTGAAGGCTTTCACCAAGCTGTATGCCATGGCGGGCCTGCGCTTGGGGTACTGTCTGTGCGGGGACGAAGCCCTGCTGAAGGCAATGGCTCGCTGCGGCCAGCCCTGGGCGGTGTCCGGCCCGGCGCAGGAGGCGGGGCTTGCGGCCCTGGGCGAGCACAGGTATGTGGCCCGGTTACGGGCGGTCATTCAAGCAGAGCGCCCCTGGCTGACGAGTCAACTGGCCGGGCTGGGCCTAAAGGTGCTGCCGGGCAGTGCCAATTATCTGCTGCTGTACAGCGAAAAGGAGCTGGCATCCCCGCTGCGAAAGCTGGGCGTGCTGATTCGGGACTGCTCCAATTATCCCGGCCTCGACAAGGGCTGGTACCGGGTGGCGGTGCGCACCCGGCGGGAAAACCGGCAGCTGATCGCTGCCCTCAGAAAGGTGTGTGGCTGCGAGAATGGCTAAGGCAAAATGTATCATGATCCAGGGGACCATGAGCGGGGCGGGCAAGAGCCTGCTCTGCACTGCGCTGTGCCGTATTTTTGCGCAGGACGGCTGGCGGGTAGCCCCCTTCAAAAGCCAGAACATGGCACTGAACAGCTGCATCACCGCCGACGGCCTGGAAATGGGCCGCGCCCAGGCGGTGCAGGCGCAGGCGGCCGGGTGCGAGCCGGACGTGCGGATGAATCCCATCTTGCTCAAGCCCAGCAGCGACACCGGCAGTCAGGTGATTGTGAACGGCGAGGTCTGGGGCGACTACTCGGCGGCGGATTACTTCAAAAACAAAACCCGGCTGGTTCCCCATGTGCTGAAGGCCTACAACAGTCTGGCAGAGGAGAATGACATTCTGGTCATCGAGGGGGCAGGCAGCCCGGCGGAGATCAATCTGCGGGAAAACGACATTGTGAACATGGGCCTGGCCGAGCTGGTGGATGCACCGGTGCTGCTGGCGGGCGATATCGACCGGGGCGGCGTGTTTGCCCAGTTGTACGGCACAGTGGCGCTGCTGAAGGAAGAGGAGCGCAAGCGGGTCAAGGGCCTGATCATCAACAAATTCCGGGGCGATGTGGGCATTCTGCGTCCCGGCCTTACCCAATTGGAGGAGCTTACCGGCCTGCCGGTGGTGGGCGTGATTCCCTATACCCGGGTGGACATCGACGATGAGGACAGTCTCGCCCCACGGCTGAACGCCCACGAGGCCCACCGGCCGGTGGATGTGGCAGTAATCCGGCTGCCGCACATCTCCAATTTCACCGACTTTTCCCCGATGGAAAGCCATCCCGCGCTGGGTGTGCGCTATGTGGAGCAGGCCGCCGGTCTGGGTGCGCCGGATCTGATTGTGCTGCCCGGTACCAAGAGTACCATGGCGGATCTTTCCTGGATGCGGCAGAACGGCCTGGAGGCAGCGGTGCGAAAGCTGGCGGTAGCCGGAACCCCGGTGCTGGGGGTCTGCGGCGGCTATCAGATGCTGGGCCAGACCCTGCGGGACCCGGAGGGCGTAGAGCAGGCGGGCGAGATGCGGGGCATGGGCCTTTTGCCCTGCGAGACGGAATTCACCCCCAGCAAGGCACGCACCCGCACGACGGCAAAGGTGATGGCCGGTCCCTTTGCCGGGGCGTCGATTCAGGGCTATGAGATCCACATGGGCCGTACGAAGCGGATGGCGGGTCAGCCTCTATGCCTGTTGGAAAACGGTCAGGAGGAAGGTGCAGCACAGGGCAATGTGTTTGGCACCTATCTGCATGGCCTGTTCGACGAGGGCTCGCTCACCGAGGCTCTGGCTGCCTGGCTGCTGGCCCGTAAGGGCATTGCCCGGGAAAACTTCCGGCCCCAGAGCCACTGGGATTACCAGCAAAGCCAGTATGATCTGTTGGCGGATGCGGTGCGCGCCAGCTTGGATCTGGACGCAGTTTACCGTGCTATGGGGCTTGCAAATCCCAATCAAAAAAAATAACGCAAAACACACAGAGCGCGCGGCATTGCCAAAACCGGCAAGCCGCGCGCTCTGTGCGTTTTATAGGGGAGAAAACGAAAAAGTATGGCGGCACCGCACAATTCCAGATGGTGGAGCATGCCGGAAAATTTTTTGTGAGATGAAGCAAAAAGCGCAGGCAAGCCTTGGTGGCTTGGCGAGCATTTTTGGAAAATATCGCGAAAAATTTCGGCATGATACGCCGTCTGAGTCTTTAGACGTGAATTGTGTGGTGTTGCCATGGGAGTAATTAAACGTAGAACAGCATGTCGCTGTAGGTGGGCAGCGGCCAGACGGAACGGTCCACCAGCTGCTCCAGACGATCGGCCGGGGTACGTACCGCGTCCATGGCCGGGATCAACGTCTGGGCGCACCAGCTTGCGGCAACCGAGGCATCCTCGGCCACCGGGTCGGCCAGACGGCCTTCCAGCTGGTCGGCAGCCTGGATGAGCTGACCGGTGAGGGAGGAAATGTGGCGAGCCAGTGTCTCCTCCTGGGGAACCTCAATGCCCAGTTGCTTTTTGGTGCTTACGCCCTGGGCCAGGCCGGTAGCATAGTTGACACAGGCGGGCGAGATGCGGCAGCGCACCAGATCCAGCAGGGTCAGCGCCTCAATGCGGATGGCCTTGGCATATTCGTCTAGCAGGATGTCCTGACGGGACTGGATCTCATCCTGGGTGTAAACACCATGCCGGGCAAACAGCTCCACGTTCTTCGGGTCGGTGTAGTGAACCAGCGCCTCAGGGGTGGTGCGGAAGTTGGAAAGGCCACGGCGCGCGGCCTCGACCTCCCAGTCGTGACTGTAGCCATTGCCGTTGAACAGGATGCGCTGGTGAGCGGTAAGCTCACTGCGAATCAGCTCCAGCAGGGCACGGGGCAGATCGTCGGCCTGCTCCAGCACATCGGCAAACTGCCGCAGCGATTCTGCCACAGCGGTGTTCAGCATCACGTTGGTGCAGGCGATGTTGAAGGAGGAGCCAGGCATGCGGAACTCGAACTTGTTGCCGGTGAAAGCAAAGGGACTGGTGCGGTTGCGGTCCGAGGTATCCTTGGGCAGGTTGGGCAGCACCACGGCACCGGTGTCCAGCACGGTGGGAGCGTTGGGCTGGCAGGGTTTGCCCGCCACCAGGCAGTCAATTACGGCCTGCAGCTCGTCGCCCACATACATGGAAACGATGGCCGGGGGTGCTTCGTTGGCGCCCAGACGATGGTCGTTGCCCGCACTGGCCACGCTGATGCGCAGCAGGTCCTGATAATCGTCCACCGCTTTGATCACAGCGGTCAGGAACAGCAGGAACTGGGTATTCTCGGCGGGTGTGGTGCCGGGGTCCAGCAGATTTTCGCCCCCGTCGGTGGAAAGCGACCAGTTGTTGTGCTTGCCGCTGCCGTTTACGCCCTCGAAGGGCTTTTCATGCAGCAGGCAGGCAAAACCGTGTCGGTCGGCCACTTTTTTCATCACCTCCATGGTCAGCTGGTTGGCGTCGGTGGAGATGTTGGCGGTGGCGAAGATGGGAGCCATCTCATGCTGGCAGGGAGCCACCTCGTTGTGCTCGGTCTTGGCCAGGATACCCAGTTTCCACAGCTCCTCGTCCAGGTCAGCCATGAAGGCCTTGACCCGGGGCCGCAGGGAACCGAAGTAGTGATCCTCCAGCTCCTGGCCCTTGGGGGGCTTGGCGCCGAACAGGGTCCGTCCGGTGAGGATCAGGTCCTCCCGCTTGTCATAGACACTCTTGTCAATGAGGAAATACTCCTGCTCAGGTCCCACCTGACTGGTAACTTTCTTTACATCCGTGTTGCCGAACAGGCGCATGATCCGCACCGCCTGACGGCTCAGTTCATCCAGGGAACGAAGCAGCGGCGTCTTTTTATCCAGAGACTGCCCGCTATAGGAGCAGAAGATGGTGGGGATGCACAGGCTGTCATCCTTGATGAAGGCAAAGGCGGTGGGGTCCCAGGCGGTATAGCCACGGGCCTCAAAGGTGGCACGCAGTCCGCCGGAGGGGAAGGAGGAGGCATCGGGCTCGCCCCGGACCAGCTCCTTGCCGGAAAACTGCATCAGCACCCGGCTGGGGCTCTCCGGCGTAATAAAGCTGTCATGCTTTTCAGCGGTAACACCGGTCATGGGCTGGAACCAGTGGGTATAGTGGGTAGCCCCCTTCTCCAGCGCCCAGTCCTTCATGGCGTTGGCCACCTCATGGGCGGTGGACAGCTCCAGAGTGGTGCCGTCGGTCACACACTTTTTCCACTCCTTATAACATTGGGCGGAGAGGCGCTGGCGCATCACGTCCTCGTTAAACACCATGCTGGCAAACATTTCTGTCACTTTCTCTTCACTCATCCCTTTATCTCCTTTCGCTGCCGCAGCAGCTGAAATATACATAACATCTATCAAATCCTCCGGTCTCATTGTCCGGAGGCACCGTAGTTGCTGAGTACCCGGGCACTGGGATCGTTCACATCGCACCCCGCCCAGGACTTGTTGGGCATCCAGAAATCTGTCACCATTTCCGCCTGACCAGGGTAGTACTTCTCAAAGATCTCCCGGTACAGCAGGGATTCCTTGGTAAAAGGCATGGCATGATAGCGGTACTTCCCGGCGATCTCCTGCCAGTCATCGCCATAGCAGCGCTCCGCATAGGCTTTCAGGTCGTCCACCAGGCTGTGGCCCACCGCGTCGGAGAAAGCCGCCTTCTCCCGCTGGAGAATGGACTCCGGCAGGTAGTTACCCACAAAAGCCTGCCGCAGCAGGTACTTGCCCTTGCCATAGACGTTCATCTTCTTCGCCGGGTCCACGCTCATCACATACCGGACAAAATCCAGGTCGCCGAAGGGCACCCGGGCTTCCAGGCTGTTGACGGAAATACACCGGTCCGCCCGGAGGACGTCGTACATATGTAGCTCCCGCACCCGCTTCTCGCTCTCCCGCTGGAATGCCTCCGGCGAGGGGGCAAAGTCGGTATACTTGTACCCGAAAAGCTCATCGCTGACCTCACCGGTGAGAAGGACCCGGACGTCGGAGGTCTCATGGATGGCTTTGCACATCAGGTACATCCCCATACTGGCCCGGATGGTGGTGATATCATAGGTCCCCAGAGCACAGATCACTTCCTCCAGGGCTCGGAGCACATCCTGCTCGGTGATATAGATCTCATGGTGATGGCTGCCGATATGCTCCGCCACCTGGCGGGCATATTTGAGGTCAATGGCATCGGTGGACATGCCCACAGCAAAGGTCTCGATGGGTTTCCCCAGCAGCCGGGCGGCAATGGCGCACACCAGGGAGCTGTCCAATCCGCCGGAGAGAAGGAATCCCACCGGCACATCAGCGTCCAGCCGTTTTTCCACCGCAAGGATCAGTTTCTCGTGGATATTGGCACAGATGGTATCCACATCATCGTAGCACACCGCATCCACCTTGGCAATATCGCAAAAACACTCAAATTTTCCATCTTTATAGTAGTATCCCGGGGGAAATGGCATAATTTTGTCTGTCAGATCCAGCAGGTTCTTGGGCTCGCTGGCAAACAGGATATGTCCCGAGGCGCTGTAGCCGTAGTACAGCGGCCGGATCCCGATGGGATCACGGGCAGCTATAAAGCTGTCGCTGGAGGCGTCGTACAGGATCATGGCAAACTCCGCATCCAGTTTGGCAAACATCTCCGTACCGTACTCCCGCCACAGGGGCAGCAGCAGCTCGCAGTCGCTACCGCTCTGAAATACATACCCTTTCGCCTCCAGCTGCCGTTTCAGCTTACGGAAGCCATAGAGCTCCCCGTTGCAGACCACTGCGCTGCCGTCCGCCGCGGTAAAAGGCTGCATCCCCGCCGGCTCCGGCCCCATGATGGCCAGCCGGTGGAACAGCAGTACCCCGCCGGGGACCTCCTGTACTCTGCTGTCATCGGGACCACGGGACTTGGTCCGTCCAAAGCCTTCCAGCAGTTTCTCCATGGGGATGTCTGTTCCGGTATAACCCATGATCGCACACATAAAAAGCACCTCCGAATGAACCGGCGTCTCTAAAAATAAAATTTTAGGACGAATCGCCGGAATCCGTGGTGCCACCTAATTTACCGCAGTGCGGTCACTTCAGCTCTAACAAGCCTGACGGCGGTAACGGGCCGTTCCCGTCTTCCCTACTGTGCCGAAGCCTTTCGGGTCGAGGCTACGGAGTGTTATTCACACAGGATCCGCCGCAGGGTTCCCACTGTCTCCTGCTCACTGAAGGTGATCGCCTGTATTACTTCTCTCCATCATTGCCTTTGGCTATTTGAAATATGGGCGTATCGTAACGCCACACTGCCCATTTGTCAATAAAAAATTATTTCGATTTCGCTTTTCCCTGTTTTTTGCCGCTGTAACACCAGAAAATATGACGGGTCCCGCTCTTTTTTGTCTCCATTTCGAGTACGCCGTGCCAAACAATTGTCTTTTTTTCAGGGACACTTGTCGCCATAAAACAAAAGCACCGGCAACTGCGCCGGTGCTTTTGTTCAGCTATACAATTTTATCCCTGCTGCCTGTATCAGTCCTCAACAGAGGCACCCTTCAGGCTGTAGCAGGCGCGGTAGTGGTCAAAGGACTGCTGGAAGTCCTCGTTACCGGCGTTCTTCACGCCGTTGAGGTACTCATGGGCCTGGTAGGCGTTCTGCTCCGTCTCGATCTGGGCCACCGCAATGTTGGAGCAGTGGTCGGATACACGTTCACAGTTGGTCAGGATATCGGAGAGAACAAAGCCCATCTCGATGGTGCAGTGTCCATTCTGAAGGCGGACGATATGATTGGACTTGATATCCGCGATCAGGCAGTCAATCACCTGCTCCAAAGGCTCCACCTGCTTGGCCAGGCGTATATCATCCCGGGAAAAGGCTTCCGTCGTGATGTCCAGAATCTCCTTGAGCGCAGCGGTAAGGGTGCGCAGCTCCTCCTCCGCCTGGGAAGAGAAGTGGATGCCCTTGACGTGGATCTCCTCCGCCGCCTTCCACAGGTTCACCGCATGGTCACCAATACGCTCAAAATCGCCAATGGTGTGCAGCTGCTTGGACACCTTGCGGCTGTCGGTATCCGACAGTGCCTTGCTGCTCAGCTGGACCAGAGTGGTGCCCAGCTTGTCCTCATAGAGGTCCAGCTTGTCCTCATTTACTTTTACTTCTCCCGCTACCTTTTCATCATAGTGGTCCAGCAGGGACAGCGCCTTGACAATGGTCTCCTCAGCGATCTTCGCCATCTCCACCGTCTTGTTGTTGCACTCAGCAATGGCAACAGAAGGGGTTGCCAGCAGACGGGAGTCCACGAAGGTGAACTTCTGCTCGCCAGCCACATCGGGAATGACCATATTGGCAATCCGCACCAGCTGCTTGGAAAATGGCAGCAGCATGAGGGTGGTAGCAATATTGAAAATACTATGGACCATAGCGATGCCTACCGGGTCGATCTGGATATCCATAAACGGGAAGTGGAAAAACAGATCGGCGCCAAAGAACAGCACCAGAAATACCACAGTACCGATCAGGTTAAAGGAGATGTGCACCACAGCCACCCGCCGGGCGTTGCGGTTAACGCCGATACTGGACAGCAGCGCAGTAACACAGGTACCGATATTCTGGCCCATGATAATAGGCAGCGCCATACCATAGGTAATGCCACCTGTCAAAGACAACGCCTGCAGAATAGCCACGGAGGCAGCCGAGCTCTGGATCACACCAGTAAACACCGCGCCTACCACCACGCCCAGGATCGGGTTGGTGAAAGCCGTGAGGATCGCGGAAAACTGAGGCATATCCGCCAAGGGGCTGACAGAATCGGACATCAGCTCCATGCCGTACATCAGCACCGCAAAACCTACCATGATAGAGCCTGCACTGCGCCGGCGGTCATCCTTGGACACCATGATCAAAATGATGCCGATAAAGGCCACGATCGGCGAGAAGGATTCCGGCTTGAGCATCCGCAGCCACACCGCGTCGCTCTCAATGCCTGCCAGGGACAGGATCCACGCTGTCAACGTGGTACCAATATTGGAACCCATGATCACGCCGACTGTCTGGCTCAATTCCATGATACCGGAGTTGACCAGACCCACCAGCATGACCGTCATTGCTGAAGAGGATTGGATCGCGATGGTGATGCCCGCGCCCAACAGCAAACTCTTGAAGGGGTTTGCTGTCATTTTTTTCAGCATCTGCTCAAGTCGTCCGCCTGCCGCCTTTTCCAGTCCGGATGACATAACGGACATGCCATAGAGGAAAAAAGCCAGACCGCCACAAAGGGTGAACACAGAGAAAATGTCCATATCTGCTTCTCCTTACATATTCTTTACCAAAATCCCAAATTACCCCATGATACACTAGATGATACTATAGCTTTGTAAAAATTAATAGATGGTTAATGTTAAATCTATGTAAAATAATCGACAATTTTTTTACATTCCCCTCTGTACCTCACAGACGGTGAGGGTCTCGCCCGCAACGGTAAACCTGACCTCCAGGCCGGCAAACGTCAAGCCATACACCCGCTGCGGGTCTCTCTGGTAAGCCGGCCGGGGGTCCTCCGCCAATATGCCCAGCAGCGCCTCCCGTTTGTCCTCCGGCACGACAGCCAGCAGCTGCGGAGGGCAGTCCACAGTGAGGCGGCGGCGCTCCACCTGGTCGGTAAAACCGCCCATCGCCTCCGGGTGGGCGTCGGAATAGGGAGCATAGGGCTTAATATCATAGATAGGGGTACCGTCCAGAAGATCCGCCCCCGCCACATGGAGCACCGGCCCCAGGACCGGGTCCAGCTCCACCTGTTCCAGGCGCACCGAGGACAAGCCCAGCGCGTTGGGACGGTATGGCGAACGGGTGGCAAAAACACCCCGGCGCTCATTCCCTCCCAGTCTGGGAGGCCGCACTGTGGGCGACCAGCCTTCCCGTACCGACTGGGAGAACTGCCAGATCAGCCAGATATACGAAAATCCTTCCAACCCTCTTACCGCCTCCGGAATGCGGAATTCCGGCTCAAAAACAATCTTCGCCCGCAGCTCAGGCACCAGGCCGCTCTGCCGCGGGATACCGAATTTACTCTGAAAATCACTGTGGATCCGCGCAATGACCTTGATGCTGTGTTCTTCCGCCATAGTATTTGCTCTCCTTCCCGGGCCGATTCTCCAGCCCCGCCGCAAAAACAGGGAGACATGGTCAGATGCCTCCCCGGATGTTCTCAACTTACACTATTTTACTTGCTTTCGCTCTATTCGTCAATTTTCTCCCAAAATCCCGCAAAATCTCCCTTATCCAGCTGATGTCGCCGGTCTATATCCCGTCTTACTTCCAGCATACATCGGAAGATCTCCTCTTCGGGGAAAGGGCTGATGCTCCGGATATTCTCCAAATCCAGATTGGGGTTGGCCTCCCGCAGAAGCCGTTCCATCGTGGGAGACATCTTGTCCACCACCATTTCCTCAAAAACGGCGTTGCGCACTTCCTCGCTGATCCTGTCAAAGCAGTCGTAGTATTCATCTATGTATTGAATGAACCTGTCCATTTCTTCCGGATGATCGATCAGGTAAAAAATGCTGGTTTCTTCGCTCTTTTCCCCACTCCGCTTTACGGCGACGGCAATTTTCCGGATCACCTGCTTGATGGCGTCGTAGGCCAATCCGCCGATAATGCCGCTGGCAGCGGCCAAAGCGGCAAACTGGAGAGCTTCCTCGCACTCCGGCAAGCAGTAATAGCGCTCTATCCGGCCATACTCCGCTATATCCGCCTCATAGCATCTGCGGTACTGCCAGCCGAATTTCACCGCTCCCTGAGCGGCGGACAGAAGCGCCTTGTATTCCTTGGAACTGATCCGCCAACCGCAGTGGGGACACTGGAGTTCAGGCCCGTCAGCCGCTTCAAAAACCGCCCCGCAGGAACAGCACAGCGCCAAGCTTTTCATTGCATAATGTTCCATTTATTTCTCTTACCAGCCAACCCGCCCCATTATCAGTAAAGTTCCTTTTTCATCATATCCGTCCCACATTCCCTGTATCCGTGCTTGGGATAAAAGCAGCGGGACGCAAAATATTCTTTGCCTCCCAAATGCACATAGGCGACGGTTTTCCCGCAATCCCGGAGATACTGTTCGGCGGTCTGAAGCAGACAGGTGCCAATGCCCTGACGTTTGCGGGCAGCCTTTACATAAAGGCGGTGCAGACGCACTTCCGTTGTGTGGTGAATGGAACGATAGCCGATGCACCCGATTACCCGGTCATTTGCATCAATGGCCAGCCAGAACATATCCCCGGCATCCAAATAGTGCTTCCGGACATCCAGAAGATCCTCATTCAGCCGGGGGACACGGCCAAGGGCGTCTTTCGCCTCCAGGACCATAAAGATCATATCGTCCCGATATTTCTCCTCATAGGGGATTATGGTGCAGCAGTCCTTCATTTATCTGATCGCCTCCGGCACTCTTGTCCGTCCCGATTAGCAGGGGAACACCCGGGCCAGCTCCTTCTCCGCTTCCTCTACCGCATCCGGATCACTGCTCTCCATGGCTTTCCTGAGCCAGTATTCCGCCTGAGCGCGGTCCCGCTTTACATAGATGCCCTGGTTATAGAACCGGCCTACCAGCTCCATGCCTTTGCCATAACCGCCGTTTGCGGATTCCAGGTACAGTTCATAGGCTTTTGCCAGATCTACGCCGGTGCCGAAGCCGTAGTGGTAGCAGATGCCCAGGTTGTAGGTGGCCTCAACGTGACCCGTGTCACGAGCCCGGGTCAACAGCTGTAGAGCCAGCTCATTGTCCTCCGGAACACCATCGCCATAGATATGCCGCAGAGCGAGTTCAAATAATTCCTGCCCGCTCATGTCCGCCATCGTTTCATATCTCCCATGTTTCCAATCTATTCCTTCGACAGCAACGCCGCGGTTTCCACATGTTTCGTCCGGGGAAAGAGGTCCGCCGCCACGGCTTTCAGCAGCGCGTAACCACGTTCACCAAAGTGCTTTACATCCCGCGCCAGGGTACCCGGGTCACAGGAGACATAAACCACCCGCTTGGGGACCATTTCAGCAATAGAATCGATGACGGACTCCTCCAGCCCCTTCCGGGGCGGGTCCACCACCACCACGTCCGGCCGCAGCTTCTCCACAGCCAGCTTCTCCGCCACTGCCGCCGCATCGCCGCAGAAAAATTCCACATTGGTAATACCATTGCGCAGGGCGTTGTCTCGGGCGTTATCCACCGCCTCCGGCACGATCTCCGCGCCGATGGCATTTCTGGCCTTCTGCGCCATCACCAGGGTAATGGTGCCTGCCCCGCAGTAGAGATCCAGCACCGTTTCCTCCCCGGTCAGCTGCGCCAGCTCTGCCGCCTTCTCATACAGCCGCTGGGCCTGGAGGCGGTTCACCTGGTAAAAAGCCGGGATCGCCAGACGGAAGGTAAGGCCACAGAGGGTATCCTCCAGGTAGTCCTGTCCCCAGAGCGTCCGGTACCGCTCCCCCAGGATCACATTGGTCCGGCGGGTGTTCTCACTGAGCACCACCCCCACCGTGTCGGGACAGGCGGCGCGGACCCGGCGAACAAGGTCCTCCTCCCGGGGAAGCTTCCTCCCGTTGACCACCAGACACACCAGAGCCTGTCCGGCGGCATTGGTGCGAACAAAGATGTGCCGCAGGAGACCTTCATGGCGTTCCTCATCATAGGCGGAGACGCCGTTCTCCCTGAGGTAATCCTCTACGGCCCGGGCAATCGCCCCCGCCTGAGGACTCTGGAGCAGGCAATCCGACGCAGGGATCACCTGGTGGCTCCGGGCGCGGTAAAACCCTGCCAGCCCCTGGGGGCTGACAGGGAATTGACTCTTATTCCGATAACCGGTGACCTGGGGGCTGGCCAATATCTCCGTGACGGACACCTCCGCCCCGCCGATGCGGCGCAGAGCATCCTCTACCCGCTGGCGCTTTGCTTCCAACTCCTCCTCATAGGTCAGATGCCGGAAATCACAGCCGCCGCAGGCGGGATAGTGAGGACAATCCGGTGCCTGGCGGCCCGGGGCAGGGACAATGATCTCTTCCACCCGGGCAAACGCAACGCTCTTGAGCACTTTCATGATCCGGACAGCACAGGTCTCTCCCCGGACACCGCCGTGGACAAAGACCACACGGCCGTCGATCCGGGCTACCCCCAGCCCCTCCTCTGAGTAGCCGGTGATGGTAACTGTATGCAGTTGATTCTTCTGTAAATCTGCCATATGGTTCTCCTGACAGGCGCAGCCAACTCCGGCGAGGTCTTACGCCTCCCAGCGGTCGATGAGCTGCTTGATCTGGTCGGCAAAGTTGCCGAGATCCCGGTTGGCACGGCCCTTGCTGCGGAGGATGACCTCCTGGAGCAGCTGACCCATGGCCACCAGGCGCTGATAGGCGGCGGATACCTTGCCCACAGGCGTGGTAGTCTTGCGCTCGGGCAGATACCCACGGTCCAGTATCCGGTTCTCCGCCAGATCGTATACCTCTGTATACTGAGGGGCATGGGCGCTGAGGCCCAGGCGCTCCAGGCTGTCGGCAAAATAGGGGGCCACTTCCCGATCGCCATGGACGACAAAGAAGTGGACAGGATTTTCAAAGGACTTGGCCCACTCCAGCAGGTGGTCCCGATCGGCGTGGCTGGAGAGGCCCTTGAAGTTCTCAATCTCCGCCCGGACAGCGATCTCCTCTCCGAAGAGCTTTACGCTCTTGGCGCCGTCCAGCAGGGTACGTCCCAGAGTACCAGGAGACTGGAAGCCAACGAACACGATGGTGCTGTCACTGCGCCAGAGGTTGTACTTGAGGTGGTGGCGGATCCGTCCGGCGTCGCACATGCCGGAGGCGGAGATGATGACCTTGGGGGTCTTATCCACGTTGAGGAGTTTGGACTCCTCCACCGACTCCGTGGTCCGAAGGCCCGGGAAGGAGAACATGGCGGTGCCGTCCTTCACCAGCTCCAGGGCCTCCTCGTCCAGATAGCCGTGGAGATTACCGCAGAAGATGGTGGTAGCCTTTCCCGCCAGAGGAGAGTCGATATACACCGGGAAGTCCTTTACGGACTTTACCAGGTTCTCCTGCTTGATCCGCCGCAGGAAGTACAAAATTTCCTGAGTACGGCCTACGGCAAAGGCGGGGATCACCACATTGCCGCCCCGGCCCAGGGTCCGGTCAATGACCTTGGCCAGCTCCGAGGTGTAGCTCCACACCTCCTGGTGGTTGCGGTCGCCATAGGTGGACTCCATCACCACATAATCCGCTTTTTTCAGAAGGATGGGATCCCGGATAATGGGCTGGTTGGTATTGCCGATATCACCGGAAAACACGATGGTCTTGCTCACGCCATTTTCCGTCAGCTCCATGGTGATGCTGGCAGAGCCCAACAGATGGCCGGCGTCCGTAAAGGTTGCGGTGACGCCCTCGCAGATCTCTACCTTCTGGTTATACTCGCAGGTATGGACATAGTCCATGGTACGCATGGCATCCTCTGTGGTATAGATGGGTTCCACCAGAGAACGGCCTGCCCGCTGGTTCTTCCGGTTCTCATACTCCGCGTCGGATTCCTGGATGTGGGCGCTGTCCGCCAGCATGATCTCCAGCAGGTCCGCAGTGAGCCGGGTAGTCCAGATCTCCCCGGAAAAGCCCAAGCGTACCAGCATAGGCACCCGGCCGCTGTGGTCGATGTGGGCATGGGTAATAAGCACATAGTCGATGGTGTTGGGGGCAAAGGGCAGCTCACGATTGTCGATCTCATCCCGACCCTGCTGCAGGCCGCAGTCGATCAGGATCCGCTTGCCGTTTACCTCCAGACAGTGACAACTGCCTGTGACGCACTGATCCGCGCCAAAGAAACTCAGCTTCATGAGCGAGCCCTCCTATTTGATAATGGATGGTTCCAGTTTACCACAAAAGCCCGGCTTTTACAACGGCCATTCCCCACAGGCTCCCTACCCCTGCGGGCGGGTAGAAACCGTATCCAGCGGAATGCTGCCGAAATAGGCCAGCTCCTCTCCGTCGGCCAGGAACCGCAGCTCATTGACGGTTTCAATGGAGTAAAGGGAGTCGGACAGCGACCACAGGATCAGCTGCTGTGCGGCCACATCCTCCGGCAGAGACGCCAGGGACTCCGCGGAAATGTTCACATAGCAGATCCCCTCATCCACCCGGACAGAGTTGATGATAAAGTCCTCCGGGATCACCTGCGTCAGCTCCCGGTTCTCCGGGCCATCCAGCAGGGCGATCACCAGGTTCTCCGCCAGGGTCTGTCCTTCATAGATCTCCAGGGTCCGCTGTTCGCCCTCCAAAGCCCCCTGGCTGTTGAGGAAATACAGCGTAACTTCCACAGTCTGCAGGACATCGCCCATATTGGAGAGCAGCACATCTCTTTCATAAAACAGCTGCTTGGGCTGCTGGCCCACTGCCCTTCCCTGGGAGGTGATGGCCACGCTGCTGATGCCCTCCAGGTCTGTCAGGGACAAGGTCAGGCAGTAGTCCGCCAGGGTCAGCTCGATACCGCTCAGCTGCGCAAATCCTCCTGAAAAGTCCACCGTTACCCGGCGATCCTGAATCGTCAGGGACAAAAGACGGATATTATCCGGCAGGGGACTGCGAAGGTTCCTCTCCTCCGGGCCGGAGATCAAACGCCGCACCACCGCCGTGGCCTGTTCCTCCAAAGAAGCACCCTCCGGCAGCTCCAGCTGTTCATAACTTCCCCGGATCAAATCGCCGCCCCGAGCCTCATCTGTCTGGGCGAGGTAGTAAATGAGATATCCCGTCTCCTCCCCATCCTGTTCCTGGGGGAACCCACAGGCGGTAAGGAGCAGCAAAAGCACAGCCGCAGCGGCTTTCCATCTCTTCATGTTCTGTCCCCCCCTCTCTCCAGGCAGGGGAGCTTGACCACAAAGCGGGTACCGCCCTCCGGGATATTCTCCGCCCAGATGTCGCCGCCCCGGCGGCTGACAGTATCCCGCACGATGCTCAGCCCCAGGCCCGTACCGCCGGCAGCCCGTGAGCGGGCCTTATCCACCCGGTAAAAGCGTTCAAACACATGGGTCAGATCCTCAGCCGGGATACCAATGCCGTTATCCTCTACGGTGATGGTGGTGATCTCCGTATCCTCAGACACCCGGATACAGACAAAACCTCCCTGCCGGTTATACTTGATGGCGTTCTCCGCCAGATTATAGAGGATCTGGTGCAGTTCCCCTTCCGTAGCGATCACCACAGCATCGCCGCCGATGGTCCGCACCTCAATTTCCTTTTCATCCGCCACCGGGCGCAGCATCCGCACCACACGGTCCAGCACCGGACCTACACGGATCCTGGATGGGGCCTCCGTCACCCCGCTGTCCAGCCGGGTCAGCCGCAGCAGATCCTCCGTGATCCGGCTGAGCCGCTCAGCCTCCTGGCCAATATCACTGACAAATTCCCGGGCAGTATCGTTGTCGATATTTTCATTCTGCAAAATGGAATCCGTCAGAAGGCGGATCGCCGCCAGAGGCGTTTTCAGCTCATGGGAGGCGTCGGAGACAAACTGCCGGCGGGCGCTCTCCGTCTCCTGGAGCCGGTCCACCAGATCATTAAACTCTCCGGCGATCTGGGTAAACTCATCGTGGCCGGACAGGATGGCCCGCTGGTTATACGCCCCCTCCCGGACGCCCCGGATGGCAGTCTGCAGGCTCTCCAGCCGCCGGGTGATGCTCCGGCTCACCGCCGCGCTGAGGGTCAGCACCAGCAGCGCCACGCCTATCGAGATGCTCAGCAGATTGTCCTGCAGATTTTCCAGCAGAGATGCCTGCTGGGTATCATATTCATAGACATACACCGCCCCGATGACCTGGTTGCGGTACAGCACCGGCTGGGCCGCGCTGCTGTGGAACGCCCCCTCCTTATAGACGCTGTAGGTAGAGACATTCCCCTGAAGGGCCTCCACCAGCTCCGTATAAAAGACATAGTAGCCGGTAGCATTGCCCACCTCGCGGGTGTCGTAGAGGACCTTGCCATAGCGGTCGGTGACGATGGCACGGGACACGCCGTCAGTCTCCACGCTCTCCATGGCGAGAGCCACATTCTCCTCCGTCAGCTCCTCCAGTCCGGATACCGCCACATTGATAGCCGACGCACCGCTCTGGAGAGCGGTGCGCTTGGCCCGGAACACCAGGTCCTCGGAGACCAGCAGCGGGTAGGTGTTCATCAGCACCAGCACCACCAGCAAAATGGCCATGTAGCTGGCGCCGATCTTCAGTTGTAAGGAAATCTTACCCCTTAAAATAGTAGCCAACTCCCCACTTGGTCATAATGTATTCCGGCTCCGCCGGAGTGCGCTCCAGCTTCTCCCGCAGACGGCGGATATGGACGTCTACCGTCCGGTAGTCCCCGGTGTAGGAGTAGCCCCACACCACATTCATCAGGTTCTCCCGGCTGTACACCCGCCGGGGATTCTTCATCAGCAGCTCAATGAGGTCATACTCCTTGGCGGTGAGTTCCACCGTCTCCCCATCCCGTATGGCTACCCGCTGCTCCATATCCAGTGTCAGGCCGCCCACAGTGATACGGCTTTGCTGCTTGGTCTGCACCGATCCGGAGGCCCGGCGCAGCAGGGCCCGGATCCGCGCCTTCAGCTCCAGGATATTGAAGGGCTTGGTGATATAGTCGTCCGCGCCGCACTCAAAGCCGATGATCTTGTCTGTATCCTCGCTGCGGGCCGTAAGCATGATGATCGGCACACTGGAAAACTCCCGGATCTTTACACAGGCCTCCAGCCCGTCGATCTCAGGCATCATCAGATCCAATATGATCAGGTCAAAATTCCCCCCGCGGGCCAATTCCACCGCAGAGGCACCGTCGTAGGCGCACTCCACCTGATAGCCCTCGTTCTCCAGATTGAACTTGATCCCCTTCACCAACAGCTTCTCATCATCAACAACCAGAATTTTCATATATTGCATGCTCCTCCATGGGTCTTACTCTTCCTTTTCTCCGCCGGTACCGACTACCGCATGATCCCGGAATCCTTCCAGCGTGGCCTCTCCGATCCCCTTTACCTCCAGCAGTTCCTCCAGAGAGGAAAAGGGACCGTGTTCCTCACGATAGTCGATGATCCGCTGGGCCAGCGCCGGCCCGATGCCGTCCAATGTGTCCAGCTCGTCCAGGCCGGCGGTATTCACGTCCACCGGTGCCGGAGGCTCCGGCGTGACAGTCTCCTCGGTGGGCCGACTGGTCATTACGGTATACCCCTGCTCCTCCACCGGCTGCACGGTCCGCAGATACAGTACCGCCAAAACAGCAATGAACAGTGCTGTCATCGCCAGCAGGAGCCATTCCGTTTTTGTTATTTTTCCTGTCACTTTCACAGTTGAACTCCCGCAAATTATTTGCTATACTTATGGTTAACCTGCCGCTTTCTGTCTGAAAGAGGGCTGCAACAGATACCCACTGTGAATCAGTATACCATATTTACTTGGAGAATGATATGAAAAATCGCCGTTTTCTTTCTCTTTTTTTCTGTCTCATCTTAGTGTTTACCCTGGGGACCTCCGCTCTGGCCGCCGAAGGAGACACCGGCGACTGGGAAGTCGCCGCCAAAGCCGCCCTGCTGGCTGATCCGGACACCGGAGAGATCCTCTATGCCCGGAATATCCACGAGCGGCTCTACCCTGCCAGCCTTACCAAGGTCATGACCGCCCTGCTGGTACTGGAAGCTGTGGATGACGGCAAGCTGTCCATGGACACCGTCCTTACCGCCTCCCAGACCGCCATTGACAATCTTCCCCCTGACGGCAGCAACGCCGGCATCAAGGTGGGAGAGCAGATGACAGTGGAAAATCTCCTCTACTGCATCCTGGTGGTCTCTGCCAACGAGGCCTGTGATATCCTGGCAGAGGGTGTCTCCGGGTCTATCGACGCCTTTGTGGATGCCATGAACGCCCGGGCCAAGGCCATCGGCTGTGAGGATACTCACTTTACCAACACCAACGGCCTTCAGGATTCCGACCACTACACCACCGCCTGGGACCTCTACCTTATCACCAAGGAGGCCATGAAGCATGAGCTGTTCATGCCTCTTTGCAACACCAAGGTCATTGAGATCCCTGCCACCAACCTCTCCCCTTCCCGGACCTATTACACCACCAACTATCTGCTCTCCCCCATGCGCGCCACCGGCTACGTCTACCAGGGGGCTGAAGGTGTCAAGACCGGCTCCACTAGCGATGCAGGTTACTGCCTGATCGCTACCGCCACCCGCAGCGGCCGTTCTCTTCTCAGCGTGGTGCTGGGGGCTAAATCTGTTACCCTGGATAACGGTGACAAACAAGTCCAGAGCTTCTCCGAGACCATCAAGCTCTTCGATTGGGGCTTTGATGAGTTTACCCGTCAGGTGATCCTGGGCACCGATGAACTGATCGACGAGGTGCCTGTGGCCCTTTCCCAGGAGCAGAACTCGGTAAAGGTCCACCCGGCAGAGGAGATCGAATGTCTGATCTCCAACGATATCGACCCTGAGAAGGACATTACCCGGGAAGTGAAATTTTACCAGGAGAGCGTAGACGCCCCTGTCACCAAGGGGCAGGAACTGGGGGAGATCACTCTCAGCTACGGAGATACCGTGTACGGCACGGTAAAGCTGCTGGCGGATGAGGATGTTTCCGCCTCCCGTATCCTGGTGTTCCGCCGGGATCTGGTCCTGTTTTTTCAGAAGCCCGTGGTGAAGATCGTCATTGCGGCAGTGATCGCACTGGTCATTCTGATCTTCATCCTGCGTCTGACGGTGTTCAACCGCCGCCGCCGCTATGGCCGGGGATATACCGGTACTCGCAGCGGAGGGTACCGGGGCCGCCGCAGGTAAATTCCCAATAACGTATAAAAGATTCCCCATGGCTTTTGCCATGGGGAATCTTTTTGTTGTCAGGCTGTGAAATTTCAGATTCGGGCCACACCGGAACGCCGGGCAGCTTCAGCCACCGCCGCCGCTACCGCAGGACCTACCCGCTTGTCAAAGGCCTTGGGGATGATGTACTCCGCCGACAGCTCCTCGTCGGAGATCAGCTCCGCCAAGGCTGCCGCAGCCGCCATTTTCATCTCCTCATTGATATCGCTGGCCCGCACGTCGAAGGTACCCCGGAAAATGCCGGGGAAGGCCAGGACATTGTTGATCTGGTTGGGGAAGTCGCTGCGGCCAGTGGCTACTACCGCCGCACCAGCGGCCAGAGCCTCCTCCGGGAAGATCTCCGGAGTAGGATTGGCGCAGGCGAACACGATGGCATCCTTGGCCATGGAACGCACCATATCCCCGGTGACAGTGCCCGGAGCGCTGACGCCGATGAACACATCGGCTCCCACCAGAGCGTCAGCCAGGGAGCCCTTCCGGCCCTCCCGGTTGGTCACCTGGGCCATCTCCTCCTTGATCCAGTTGAGGCCCTCCCGGCCGGCATAAATGGCGCCCTTCCGGTCGCACATGGTGATATTCTGATACCCAGCAGAGAGGAGCAGCTTCACGATGGACACCGCCGCCGCTCCTGCACCGGAAGTGACGATCCGCACATCCTCCTTCTTCTTGCCCACCACCTTCAGGGCGTTGGTGAGGCCTGCCAAAGTGATGACAGCAGTACCGTGCTGGTCGTCATGGAAAATGGGAATGTCGCAGCGCTCCTTCAGCTTGCGTTCGATCTCAAAGCACCGGGGAGCGGCAATATCCTCCAGATTGATACCACCGAAGCTGCCGGAGATCTGGTACACCGTCTCTACAAATGTATCCACATCCTGGCTCTTGATGCAAAGAGGGAAGGCGTCCACGCCGCCGAAGGCCTTGAACAGCACGCACTTGCCCTCCATTACCGGCATACCCGCCTCGGGACCGATATCACCCAGGCCCAGCACGGCGCTGCCGTCGGTGATAACGGCGCAGAGATTGTGCCGCCGGGTCAGATCATAGCTCTTCTCCGGAGCCTTCTGGATCTCCAGGCAGGGCTGGGCTACCCCCGGCGTATAGGCCAGGGACAGATCTTCCTTCGTCTCCACAGGCACTGTGGCGATCACTTCGATTTTTCCCTTCCACTGCTCATGGAGCTTCAGGGATTCCTTTGCGTAATCCATGGTCTTTTTCTCCTCTATCTTCTGAATGGAACTGGGTTTTTCAAATTCTTCAGCGGCCTTCCCGGGCCAGTGCTTCCCGGAGGGCATGGCTCAGCTGATCAGGGCAGCTGGTAGGCTTCCAGCCGCAGCGGATACCCTCCAGCCGGGCAATGGCCTCCTGGGCCTTCATCCCCTGGACCAGGCGTGAGATCCCCTGGAGGTTGCCATGGCAGCCACCGGTAAACTGTACGGACTTGATGATGTCCCCATCCAGCTCCAGATCGATGCGGCTGGAGCATACGCCCTTCGGCGCATAAGAATATGTCATTTCAGGTTTTTCCCTTCTATAAAAGAATCATTCCTGCCGCAATCTGCGGCATACCGCGAAAAATTATAGCAGATGTCTCTCCCGGTTGCAAGTCCTGCTCCGGTTTCATCCCGCAGATAAAAAGCACACCCTCCACTGCTTTGCTGCGTAGAGAGTGTGCTTGATCATTCGCTTTGTTCATGCATGTATATCTGACGGTTTTGCTTTTTCTCTTGCTCTCTGTTATGCGGCCACTAGCTTGGCCGAAAAGGATCTCCCCTGTTCCCTCTCTCTTCCTCAGACTATGCCAGGGTGATCTTTAACTTTAATCTGATCCGGTCGCTGATCATGGCAATAAATTCACTGTTGGTAGGCTTTCCTTTGGCATTGCTGACCGTATATCCAAAGAAACGCTGCAAAGTCTCCAGGTCTCCCCGATCCCACGCCACTTCAATGGCATGACGGATGGCTCTCTCCACCCGGCTGGGCGTGGTATGGAACCGCTTGGCCACCTCAGGATACAGGACCTTGGTGACGGAGTTGATCACTTCCATATTCTCCACGGTGATCATGATGGCCTCCCGAACGTACTGGTAGCCCTTGATATGGGCCGGAACACCCACCTCATGGATGATCGACGTCACCAGTTCCTCAAGGCCCGGAGCATGGAGCTGCTCACTGTGCTTCTCTGCCAGCTGGAGAAGGTTCTCCATAATGGCATTTTCATTATAAGGCTTGCTGACGAACATGGCCGCGCCCAGGTTCCCTGCTTCCGCTACCATGTCCTGACTGACAAAATGCGACACTGCCAATACCTGGGGCTTATTCTCACCGTCCAACCGCCGCAGGATACTCAGCCCATCCAGTCCGGGCAGCAAAAGATCCAGCAGAAGAAGGTCCGGCTTCGTCTCCTGTACCAGCTGCAACGCTTGGTTCCCGTCACCAGTGGAGCCAGTCACCACAAAGCGGCCGCTGCGCTCCAATACGCTTTGCAGCATGAAGCGCGCGTCCTCATTGATATCGGTCAGTACGATTTTTATTCTATTGTCCATATGCATGTTCCCTTTCAAAAGTATTGCATGTCGACATATACTGCTGGCTGTCCGTCCGTTTAGACGAAATCTCGAAGCTTCATTGCGCCTTGGTTACAAATTACCATAAACAGACAGAAAACTCAAGTCGAAACTTGCCGTTATATTCGAAAAATCGTACCAAATCTTTCGACAAAATTGTAAATAATTCCCATTTTTATCGAAAATTGTAACAGGTATCGTGCATGCCCGCCATCACCAGCCGTCATTTTTGCAGGATCACGATCTATCCATCAAAAATCTTTATGCAGAGTTTTTCCTCACTGGATCTCTTTCTCTTCCTCTGGTTCCCTGATCGTTTCCGCAAGGGCATTCAAAAACTGCCGGAGGAGCGGCGTATACCCCTCCGCCATATAGGCCGCACCAAAAGACAAGGGTTCGATCTCCGGCACAGGGATATAGCAAAGATCCGGCAGCCTGGCATGGGGTATATCCGCTGTCACTGCAAATGCATACCCCGAGTTCACCAACGGAAACAGGACCTCCAGACTATCGCAGAAAAGGACCTGGCTGGTCTCCCGGCTGCCTACCGCCTGGCTCTGGACAGTAAACAGACTGGGGGGATAGATCTGCGGCCGGCAGGTAGCGATCCTGCCGGCGTTCTGCAATTCCTTGACCGTAAGGGAGGAACGATCGGCCAGGGGATGGGACGGAGCACAAATACACATCACCGGGCAGCGTGTCAGCTCCCGATACCGCATTTTCGTAGAGGCCGCTTCCCGGAAGGAAAACATCATATGGATATCCCCCTCTGCCAGCAAGTTTTCCAGCGAATCAAAGGGGATCAGCCGCAGCAGCGGTAAAACCTCCGGACGAATCTGCCGCAACCGCCCCAATGCCGGTGTCACAAACCGCAGTTCGGTGGGATTGCGGCAGCCAATGATCAAACGGGTGGGGGCCGGCTGCAGCGGCTCCTTGATGCGTGCCTTGGACAGACGGGACAGCTTCAATATCTCGCCGGCATACTGGGTAAACATCTCTCCCTCCGGCGTCAGCCGCACTGTCTTGCTGGTCCGGTAGAACAGCTTTACTCCCAGCTCATCCTCCAGCGTACTGATCTGGTGGCTGACCGCCGGCTGTGTGATCTGCAAGCGCTCCGCAGCACGGGAAAAATTCAGAAAATTGGCCACTTCCATAAAACATTCCAGCTGTGTCGTATTCAAAATCTTCTCCCTCCTCCGTATGGAATCACGTCGATCAACAATAAAATTCTTTTATAGAATATAGCATAATTGAATTTCACATACAAGTATCTTTGTGCTATAAAATCAAAGGGCAAACAGTTTGGACATTAACCGTCAAAGGAGGTGAAACGCCGTGGAAATGATGGATCATGGACGCATATCCTATAATTTCCGGCAGATCTGTATACAGATAGAGCGCCTTACCAACCGCATTCTGGAGGAGCAGGGATTGACTGCCGTACAGGCTCATGTTCTGCAATATATCCTCTGTCATGCCAAGCAAGGGACATCCCTGACAGAGATCCACAGAGATTTCGGTTGTTCCATGGCAACGCTCTCCTGTGTGGTAAAACGCCTGAAGGAAAAGGGGTACGTACATACCCAATGCTGTACCGGAGATGACCGCTGCAAGCTTCTTTTCCCCACAGACAAAGGCCGGCAGGCCCAAGTCTGCCTGGATGATACGATGCATGCCATCCACCGCCAGGTGTACGGCTGCCTTTCACAGGAGGATCTGGCTGCACTGACCCGTCTGCAGCAAAAACTGCTGCAAAACTTATTGATTGCTCTGGAAAATACGCAAAAGGAGGTACCAAAATCGTGAAAACTGTTTTGGCCCAACTGGGCCGTTACCGTAAAGACACCTTCCTCTGCATTTGCTTTGCAGCACTGGAAGTTGCCATGGATATTCTGCTGCCCTTCATCACCGCCATCATTATCGACGATGGTCTGGAGGCGGCAAATCTTCCCGTCGTATACCGCTACGGCGCACTCATGGTGATCATGGCCTTTCTGGGCCTTGTGTTCGGCGCAGGTGCCGGCAAATACGCCGCCAGCGCCGCCTCCGGCTTCTCCGCCAATCTCCGGGAAGCCATCTACAACAATATTCAGACCTTTTCTTTTTCCAACATTGATAAATTCAGCGTTCCCGGCCTGGTGACCCGGATGACCACCGATATCACCAATGTGCAGAACGCCTTCATGATGCTTATCCGTGTGGCGGTGAGGGCTCCCCTCACCTTCCTCTTCAGCTTCATTATGTGCCTGATGATCAACCGCACCCTGAGTCTTATGTTCCTCTTTGCGGCGGTGTTCCTGATCATAGTCCTTGGTATCATCATGGTGGTGACCCTGAAGATCTTCGACGAGGTGTTCCACCGCTACGATGACCTCAACGCCAGCGTCCAGGAGAACGTGTCCGCCATCCGGGTGGTAAAGGCCTTTGTCCGTGAGGACTATGAGAACGAGAAGTTCTCCAAGGCCTCTGAGAACATCCGCCGCATGTTCGTCAAGGCCGAAGGCCTGCTGGCTTTCAACAACCCCGCCATGATGATCGCGGTGTACTTCTGCATCATCTCCCTTTCCTGGCTGGGCGCCCAGTTCATCGTGGGCGGCAGCCTGACCTCCGGTGAGCTGACCAGTCTGTACAGCTACATCATGTCCCTGATGATGAGCCTGATGATGCTCTCCATGGTGGTGGTAATGATCACTATCTCTATGGCCAGCATCCGCCGTATCAGTGAGGTGCTGCGGGAGACGCCCGATCTTCACTCCCCGAACCGGCCGGTGACAGAAGTTCCCGACGGCAGTATTGATTTCAACCACGTGAACTTCTCCTACAAGCACGGCAGCGGCAAAAACGCCCTCAGTGACATCGACCTTCACATCAAATCCGGCGAGACCATCGGTGTCATCGGCGGCACCGGCTCCGGCAAGAGCAGCCTTGTAAACCTGATCTGCCGGTTGTACGACGTAGATGAAGGCTCGGTGTGTGTAGGCGGCGTGGATGTCCGCAATTACGACATGGAGGTCCTGCGCAATCAGGTCTCCGTGGTGCTCCAGAAGAACACCCTTTTCTCCGGCACCATCCTGGAGAACCTGCGCTGGGGCGATCCTGACGCCACTGACGAGGCCTGTATTGAGGCCTGCAAGGCCGCCTGTGCCGACGAGTTCATCGAGCGGCTGCCCGACGGCTACAACACCCGTATCGAGCGGGGCGGCTCCAACGTTTCCGGCGGTCAGAAGCAGCGGCTGTGTATCGCCCGGGCCCTGCTGAAAAAGCCCAAGATCCTGATCCTGGACGATTCCACCTCCGCCGTTGACACCGCCACTGACGCCAAGATCCGTGCCGCCTTTGCACGGGAGATCCCCGGAACCACCAAGATCATTATTGCCCAGCGGATCTCCAGCGTGGAGCACGCTGACCGTATCCTGGTACTGGACAACGGCCGCATCGACGGCTTTGACACCCATGAGAATCTGGTCAAGAGCAACGCCATTTACCAGGAGATCTATGAATCCCAGGTCAAAGGCGGCGGCGACTTTGACCAGCCCGCGTGAAAGGAGGGGTTTCCTGTATGAATCAAAATAGTAAGAGAGTCGCCCCTACTGCCGTACTGCGCCGGGTCGTCTCCTATATGCTGCACTATTATCGCTGGGCCTTTATTCTGGTGATCCTCTGTATTCTGGTCTCCTCTGTGGCCACAGTCATCGGCGCCACCTTCCCCCAGACTCTGGTGGACGACTACATCACCCCCATGATCGCCAGTCATTCTACAGACTTCAGCGGCCTGGCCCAGGCGCTGGTCCGTCTGGTATGTCTGCTGGCCCTGGGCGTGGTAGCGGCTTTCTCCTATAACCGCATCATGGTCAATATCAGCCAGGGTACCATGCGCCGCCTTCGTGACGATCTGTTCCGCAAGATGGAGGCGCTGCCCATCAAATATTTCGACACCCACGCCCACGGCGACATCATGTCGGTATACACCAACGACGTGGACACCCTCCGTCAGCTTTTGAGCCAGAGTATCCCTCAGATCATCAACTCCAGCATAACCATGGTGGCTACCCTTATCACCATGCTGCTTCTCAACCCCTTCCTGACCATCATTTCCCTCATTACCGCAGCGGTAATGCTGCTGGTGACCAAGAACTTCTCCCGTCTGTCCGCAAAATACTATATCCGGCAGCAGCAGGATCTGGGCGCTGTGGACGGCTTCATCGAGGAGATGCTGGATGGCCAAAAGGTAGTTAAGGTATTCTGCCATGAGGATGCGGCTATCGCTGACTTCCACAAAGTAAACGACGCCCTGCGTCAGAGCGCCAACATGGCCAACCGCTATGGCAACCTGCTTATGCCTATCAACGCCAACATCGGTTGGCTGAGCTACGCTCTGATGGCTATCGTAGGCGCTATCCTGGCCATCAACGGCCTGGCCGGAGTCACCTTAGGTACCGTCATCACCTTTGTGAGCTTAAACAAGAGCTTCACCCAGCCCATTACCCAGGTAAGCCAGCAGGTGAACTTTATCGTCAACGCCGCCGCCGGTGCCCAGCGGGTATTCGACCTTATGGACCAGGAACCGGAAAAGGACGATGGCTATGTGGAGCTGGTCAACGCCAAAGAGAACCGCGATGGCCAACTGACCGAGTCCAAAGAGCGCACCAACGTATGGGCCTGGCGGCATCCCCACAAGGCTGACGGCACGGTCACCTACACCAAGCTGGAAGGCGGCGTGGTTTTTGACGATGTAGACTTCGGCTATGACCCCGACAAGCTGGTGCTCCACAACATCAGTCTCTGGGCAAAGCCCGGCCAGAAGATCGCTTTCGTAGGCGCTACCGGTGCCGGCAAGACCACTATCACCAACCTCATCAACCGCTTTTATGACATCGCTGACGGCAAGATCCGCTATGACGGCATCAACATCAACAAGATCAAGAAGCCGGACCTGCGCCGTTCTCTGGGCATCGTGCTCCAGGATACCCACCTCTTTACCGGCACAGTGATGGAGAACATCCGCTA
>ENA-OURU01001588-OURU01001588.1-human-gut-metagenome-genome-assembly--contig:-NODE-1588-length-26879-cov-8.966262_pt1 | contig 26879 bp, 20 predicted proteins | sample MGYA00242137_ERZ509064 | MGnify/ENA primary metagenome ERZ509064 (study PRJEB26280, sample SAMEA2338777) | human gut metagenome | biome: human gut; feature: human-associated habitat; material: faeces...
TCTGCCGCTGCCTGTGCGTCCGCTGCTGCCTGCGCGTCTGCCGCTGCCTGTGCGTCCGCCGCTGCCTGCGCTTCTGCTGCCGCCTGTGCGTCTGATGCCGCTTTTGCCTCTGCCGCTTTTTTCTCTTCAGCTGCTTTCTGCTCTGCTACCAGCTTGTCGATCTCATCTTTATTGGAAGTGAAGTATGTATGTGCCGCATATCCCTTAACACCATCTCCTTCAACCTTCAGCCATCCAGGGCATACACCGGTTACCTTGAACTCGGTTCCAAGAGATGTTACTTTCAGGGATTTTGATTTTGTATCCGCTTTTTCACGGATATTTACATTGGATTTTGCATAGGTAGTGGCAGCTTCTTCCAGCTCAGTCTCCTTCGCATCTTCCAGCGCTTCCTGAGATTTTCCTTTTTCATCCGTGTAGGAAATATAAAGGATCTCATACTCATTATAAAAAACAGGTTCTTTCCAGTCATCCGGTGTCACATTCCGGAAGGTATGCTCTGTACCATCTTTCATGGTGATCACTAGATCCTGACCTGCCGCATCCTTGGAGTCTTTCTTTTTGCTGTCATCCTCTTTTGCATCCTGAAGCTCTGCGGATTTCACCTCAAGTCCGCTCTGATTTTTTACTGTAAGCTCTCCGATCTGAAAATCCTCTGCGGTCTCTTTTTCTTCTGCGGAATCTTTATCGCCAGTTTTCTCTGCGGTTTCCTCCTTTGTCGTTGTCTCGCCTGCAAAAGCAGCTGTCGGTGCCCCCAGACACATCGCTGCGATCAATGCTACCCCTAAAAGCACCTGTACTGTTTTTTTTCTCATTTCTTATATCCTCCTTTATAGTGTCAGTCCGCCTATTATACGGGCTGAATCTTTGTTGCCTGTAAGAATTTCGATCTGATTTCCGTCTGCTGCAAGAAGTGAACGGTCCAGATATAAGCAAAAACCGCTGCTGTCCGTTTTTCCATCTTCTGTGGAAACATCCATCGGAAATGCTTCATAAATCTTATCATGGTTCAATCTTATATAAATCCTGCTGTCTATATCCAGATATTTTTCTTCAATACAACCTGTGATCTTTTCCAGATTTCCCTGGATCTCGCACTGAACTGCTCCGGCACCGGCAGGAACCGTATCTTCTTCCGTAACATTCACCTGACACTCCGGTCCTTCCATGATCGGCGGTGACTGTGCCATTTCCGGGAGAAAACGCTCTGCCCGTTCCACGATCACAGTATCTGCATTCTTCTCATCCACTTCACTCATCTGGTAAGGTACTCCTCTGGAAAAATACGCACTGGAATAAGCATCTGCCATAAACGGAAGCAGTGCATTACCAAAAGAATCACGGAACATGACCAGACTTCCTTCCTTCACAGGATTTACCGTTGTGATCTTCGGATCAAAATTACTTACCACTTCTCCCACATAGGCAAATGTTGTCTGTCTGTCATAATAAACTTCCTCTTCCGGTGTCGTTGCAAGAGGATACAGCATCTCATCCAGATCTCCTGTGAAATCTGTTTTTATAGTATAGGGTTCCTCCTTATAGGAAACATGCTCCTTTTTCAGAGAAGACAGCAATGTTTCCGCCGCAACTGCAGCACCCTTGTTGTTCCAGTGTGAATCTCTTTTGTGATAAAGAACTTCTTTCTCTTCTGAAAGAGTCTCATACAGATCTCCGTAAGAAACCTGCTCCTGCCTGAGATATTTCTGAAGATTAACAAGGTTTTTGTCCGATGATACCTTCAGGCTGTCATAGTACGGCATGTTCTCTCCATAGAGTGAGTTTTTATTAGGTGCCACAGTAAAAAGAAACTGCACGCCTTTTTCATTCAATGTCTCCTGCATCATGGCCAGTGTATGTGCAATATTAAAAAGGCTTCTCTCGGAAAGAAGCTCCTCTCCAAGATAATCCTCCAGCGAATCCTTATAATAAAGCCAGTTATCGGTTCCCTGGATCACACCATCTGCAGTAGATACTCCGAAAATCTTCCCGTTCAGAAGGGCATTTGCCGTTACCAGCTCATTTCGAAACGCAAAATGTTCCTGAAAATATTCGCCTGCTTCCGGCAGCCAACGGGTATTGATCTCGTTTTCTTTTTTCAGTTCAGGAAACTCAGCCAGTCTTCGGTTTTCAGACGATGCTTCCTGCTTTGTCACCGCCATCCCCAGAGATGGCACAAGACAAGCTGCAAAAAATGCAGTAATATAAAGCACCTGCAATTTTTTCATGTTTTCTGCCTCCTCTTAAAATCGAAAATAGATGAACGGATTATAGGTTCCGCCGGCAAGGCTCAATACACAAAGCGCAAAACCAGCCAGACTTAATACATAGGTAAAGCCTTCATACCATTTATACTTTTTCAGCATGCTGTTTACCGGAACTGCTGCGACCAGTGCCGCTGCCAGCGTTACAAGATATACCGGTGTCAGCTGCTGCAGTGTAAGGCTCATTGCGGAAGCCTTCCATCCAAAATCCGTAAACATTTCTCTGATCCAGAAGCATCCCTGCTTCATAGTGTCCGCACGGAAAAACACAAAGCCAACACAAACTACCAGAAGTGCATAGACATGCTGAAAAAAGCTCTTGAGTTTTCCGCCCTTTTTCCCGATAAATGGGATATACTCTTCCAGCATCAGGAAAAAGCCATGATAAATTCCCCAGAACAGAAAATTAAAGGAGGCACCATGCCAGATACCTGTACACACAAAAACGATCATTTTATTGACCACTGTACGGAATTTCCCTCTGCGGTTTCCCCCTAACGGAATATACAGATATTCCTTAAACCATCCTGAAAGAGACATATGCCATCTTCTCCAGAATTCACGGATACTGGCAGAAATATAAGGATAATCAAAATTCTCATGGAAATGAAATCCAAACATCATTCCGAGTCCCAGCGCCATATCACTGTAGCCGCTGAAATCAAAATAGATCTGCAGCATATAGGAAACTGCGCCCAGCCAAGCACCCGGACCAGTGATTCCGGTTGCTGCCGCACCAAAGAGATTATCCGCCACAAGTCCCATTGTGTTGGCGATAAGAATCTTTTTACTCAAACCTGCAATGAAACGCCGGATTCCTTTTCCGATTTCCTCCGGTGTCTGCTTACGATTATTGATCTCCGCCTCCACATCATGATACTTGACGATAGGTCCCGCGATCAGCTGTGGGAAAAATGAGATATACAGAAGCACCTTTCCGAAATTCTTCTGAACCGAAGCATCTCCCCGATAAACATCGATCACGTAGGAAAGTGCCTGAAAAGTAAAAAACGATATTCCGATCGGCATCCGGACATGCGGAACCGGAATTCCGGCACCGGTAACAGAATTAAATGTCTCCACCAGAAATCCGGAATATTTAAAGATCACAAGAAGACCGAGATTTATCACCACAGCCAATGTCATTGTGAGCTTACGGATCTTCGGACATTCCCCTGTCAGACGCGCTAAAATATAGTTGCCCGCCGATGAAGCAACCAGTAATATTACATAAATCGGTTCTCCGTATGCATAAAAGACCAGACTTGCCACTACAAGCAAAAAATTTTTGGCCCGCATCCCAGGTAAAAGGAGATGCAGACAAAAAGCAGCCGGAAGAAATACACACAGAAATACCATTGAACTGAAAACCATAATTCTATTTATTTATCGGTCTGGCGAATCTTATTTGCTGATCACGTCCAGTACGATTTCCTTCCCTTTTTTGTCTTTGTATGTATTGACCCAGAATCTTGTGTATTCCAACAGATATTCCTGTCCGTCACCATAACAGCCATCTGTCTTTCTGGTACGAAGAGGTCTGCCAAGGGCTTTCCGCAGTGCTGCAGAACTCTTTTCTCTTACAAATGCTTTCCTTAATCTTGAAGATGTTCTGGCATCGTATACACCGGTTTTTGTATTAAAAGCATAAAATCCGGCTCTGGACTGTCCATATGCGGAATAATAAACGCCTTTTACCATCTGTGCATACCGGTTAAATCCATAGTATTTCCCGCCGATCTTTTTTACAAGGAGATAGTTCTCCCCGAAGAATGTTCCACCTTTATAAGCCTTTCCGGTGTTGGAAAAATAGTATCTGTATGTCATTTTTTTGCCGGTAGTCTTATTAGCGACAGTCACGGTTTTCCATGTATTCTTTACTTTTTTTCCCTTCACATAATAGTAGTATTGTCCGCCCTCTTTTTTGAGACCGTTTTTTACCTTGGCTGCCTTGGCTGTAGATGCTGCCTGTACAGTCTGAACCGCAATAAGCGGTTCAGCTGCCGGTATCTGGAGCATCATCAGACAAAGTACTGCTGCCAGGATCTTCTTTGTCCACTTTTTCATGATCTGCTCCTGTTCTTTAGAGAACGATATCTTCTTTTCCTTCAGTTTTATAGTATTTTTTCATGGATGAAGATTTCTGCATATAATATTTAACATCTTTTCTGGATTTGTTTCCTGCTGCATTTGCATCAAATGTATACCAGGTATTTCCAATCTTGATCTCTGTCCATCCATGTGGCTGCCATTTATTTTTATTAAATACATTACTTTTTCCCCAGCATACACGGACCGGAAGTCCTGTTGCACGTTTAGCCTGTACTGCAAAGGCTGATGCAACACCGTAGCAGTTTCCTTTTTCCATTCCCATGGTCAGATATGCAAACATCTGGCTTTTACCTTTTGTAAACTGCAAAGGTTTTCCGTCAAAGCCCTTCATTCTCATATATCCGTATTTTTTGGAATAGTTAAACAATTTCTGAAGAGCCGTTTTTTTCTGCGCAGTTGTAGTCAGACTTGCAGAAATCTTCTGGCTGCGAAGCACTGAATCTGTCATCTTGATCAGTTCTGCATTTGCTTTTTTGGATTTCCCAGTGTATTTTCCGTTGGAAGCAAACTGCATGGTTTTGTAGGTATTTCCGGATTTTACTGTATACCATCCGGTCTTTCTTGCACCATTCGAGCCTAAATAATATATCGCACCATTGATCTTTTTTAATTTGTTGGTAACTTTTTTACCTTTGATGTAGTAATAATACTGACCGCCCTCTTTTTTCCAGCCATTTTTAACAGCTGCTTTTGCGGTTGTTGTGGTTGCTGTTGTTGCCGCCTGCGCACACACTGTGCCAAATGTCAGGCAAAACAGCATTGTGATCATGAGAACAAGCTGTGCGAATCTTCTCTTTTTCATGGTTTCTTTTCCTCCTGTTTTAAAAATCTTCATACCCGGTGATAATTATAGCATTGCTCTGATTTTCTTGCAATATAATGTATAAAATACATTATCTCCTCCAATACTTAACATATCTGAAAAATAAAGGAGGTTTTTCTATGCTTCTCTTTTTTCTTGTATTCTTCGGACTCCAGATCTTTGTTCTTTTCTGCTGTGCCGCTGCAGGAAATGACGCCGCTTCCCAGGAACTATCTGACCAGGAACAGCTTCAGTTTATCGCAGAATGGAAAAAACAACATCAAAAAAAGGACGTCTGCTGAAGAACGTCCTTTTTGCTTTGCAATTCTATTCTCCATTCATATGATGATACACACCAGTCCGCCTTTGCTGTCATTTACGATCTTCTTCATAGTATCCTGAAGCTTCACCTGACTTTCTTCGCTGATCATGGCCAGCTTGTTCCGGATTCCGTCTTCCACCAGCTGCTGGATGGATTTTCCGAAAATATTGGTCTCCCAGATACTTTCCCCTCGCTCCGGGCTTTCTCTGATATACTTTATCAGGTCCTCCGCCTGCTGTTCTGTACCAACGATCGGAGCGATCTCCGTTTCGATTCCCGCCCGGATCATATGAATGGACGGACTTTTTGACCGGATCTTTACTCCGAATTTATTTCCCTGACGGATCACCTCAGGTTCCTCAATAGTGATCTCGGAAAGCTCAGGCACCACAACCCCATACCCTGTTCCTTTTACCGCTTCCAGGGCAGCCTGGACTTTTACAAATTGTTCCTTCATACCGGCAAGCTCTTTTATGGTCTGGATCAGTTCATATTCGCTTTCCATGGATATCCCGCTCATTTCACTAAGCATCTGATAATAATAAATGTCTTTTACTGCGATCCGGATACGGACTTTTCCATCGGAAAGACTGACCTGCTCAAGCAATGTATCTTCCACATATGGACTTTCCAGATATACTGATTCTCTGCTTACATCACGCACATGAGTAAGTCTGGTCATCTTTTCCCGAATCTCATTTAACAGAGCCGCCTTTACCTCATGTTCCGGAGAAAGCATCTCCACCCATCTGGGAACAAAAAGCTCTATCTCACTGACCGGGAATTCATAAAGGATCTTCTCCAGGATTCTGGTCACATCCTCTTTTCGAAGCTGTTCACAGTTGACTGCCAGAACGGATACTCCAAATTTCTCTTCCAGATGTTTTACAGTTTTTCCGGTTTCCTCACTGTAGGGAGTCTGGGAGTTTACCAGGATCAGAAAGGGTTTTCCCTGGACTTTCAGTTCTTTTATGGTCTGTTCCTCTGCCGGGATAAAATTTTCTCTGGGAATCTCCCCGAAACTTCCGTCTGTTGTGACTACAATCCCAATGGTGGAATGCTGGCTGATCACTTTTTCCGTTCCAATGCGGGCTGCATCATGGAACGGGATTGCTTTTTCCTGCCAGGGAGTTTTGACCATCCGCTCCCTGCCTTCTTCCACATTTCCGGATGCATCTTTTACCAGAAAGCCTACACAGTCAATGAGTTTTACCCGGATTTTCTGGTTTTCCCCTATGGATACTTCCACTGCTTCTTTTGGAATAAATTTGGGTTCTACGGTGGTGATCATTTTTCCAGCACCGCTTAATGGCAGTTCATCCTGAAGTTCTGCTCTTTTTCCCTCGCTGATCGATGGCAGTGCTATCAGCTCCATAAATCTCCGGATGAATGTGGATTTTCCTGTACGGACCGGTCCCACAACCCCTATGTAGATATCCCCGCCCGTCCGCGCCTGGATATCACGGTAAACCTGAAAGTTTTCCATATAAAAAAGCCTCCCTGCATATACTGGCCTGTAAGTTCCGGGAAACGTCTTAAAAAAGACAGTTCCCGCATACCACAGTATATGCCCGGAAGGCTTCTTATATGCTGCTGTTCACCGGGAACAGCAGCTCTTTGTATTCCTCATATCAGTCTTTGATATAGAACTCATTGTGAAGCAGATGATGCTCTTTGCCTTTGAGGAGTCCCTCATAAAGCTCCAGAACCAGTGGGTTCTCATCGGATTTCTTGATGATCATGGTATTGTCTGCATTGTACAAACCTCTTGCTCTGGCTGCCTTGGTTCTGTCACCGGATCTGGTCGGCTGACCTCCACCCATAATACATCCACGGCGGCATGCCATAACCTCGATCAGATGATAGTTTGCCTCACCGTTCTTCACACGTTCCATAACGGTTCTTGCATTTGCAAGGCCGCTGGCAACACATACATTGATATCCATTCCCTTGTACGGTACGGTAAATTCCTTGATTCCCTCTTCACCACGAACACCGCACTCTGCAATCTCATGCATGGCTTCCTTGCTGTGATCCGGGCTCAGTCTTCGAAGAACTGCCTCGGTAACACCACCGGTAACACCGAAGATAACGCCACCGCCGGAACCAAATCCAAACGGCATATCGCATGCTTCCGGATCCAGTGTTGCAAAATCAAGACCAAAGTTATCGATCATGCGGAGAAGCTCTGTGGTTGTGATAACGATATCGGTATCCTGCTCGCCATCGGTAAAGCTGTTCGGGCGGATTGCCTCTGCCTTCTTGGCTGTACATGGCATAATGGAAACCATAACGGTCTTCTTGCCTGCTGCATGCTCCGGATCACGGAAGTATTCCTTGATAACCGCAGACATCATTCCCTGTGGGGAACGGCAGGTAGAAATGTTCGGAACATATTCCTTATACTGATCTGTGATGAACTTCACCCATGCAGGACAGCAGGAGGTCAGAAGCGGAAGGTTCTCACCCTTCTCCACTCTGTTTAGGAACTCCTTGGTCTCTTCCATAATAGTAAGATCGGCGCTGAATGTGGTATCGTATACTTCATCAAAGCCCATTCTGTGGAGTGCGTTGACGATCTTGCCCATAACGCTCCTGCCCTTTGTGAGGCCGTAGTGATCACCAACTGCTACACGGACTGCCGGCGCGATCTGGGCAACCACACGGGTATCCTTGTCCGCAAGTGCATCCCAAACCTCATCCATATGTGTACGAATGGAGATGGCTCCTGTCGGACAGTAAACACGGCACTGACCACAGTTTACACACTGTGTCTCAGCAATCTTTTTATTGAATGCAGGCATAACCATGGCCTCTGTTCCACGGAATGCGAATCCAAGAGCTCCGATTCCCTGAAGTTCCTCGCAGGCACGTACACAGTTGCCGCAGAGGATACATTTGTTCGGATCACGGATGATGGACGGTGAACTGTCATCGATCTCGTGCTGTTCTCTTGTATTTTCAAAACGGATATCCCGCACGCCAAGGCGATGTGCCAGCTCCTGCAGGATACATTCGCCGCTCTTTACACAGGTTGTACAGTCACGGCAATGTGCTGCAAGAAGCAGCTCCACGATCAGTTTACGATATTTCTTAATACGACCGGAGTTGGTATAGATAACCATTCCGTCTCTCGGCTGCTCGGAACAGGAGGCAAATGTTTTGCCTCTGTCATCCTCAACTGTACAGAGACGACAGGCACCAAAGGTGGAAACCTCTGAATGATAGCACAGTGTGGGGATATTGATACCGGCATTCCTGATGACTGTCAGGACATTTTTTTCGTCGGTGAATTCTACTTTTCTTCCGTCAATTGTCATTGTACCCATAAGATATCCTCCCTTCTATGCTTCCACATAAATCGCATCAAAGTTACAGTTATCCTTACAGGATCCGCATTTGATACATACGTCGTTGTTGATTACATGTGGATGCTTGATCTTTCCTGAAATCGCACCAGCCGGACAGTTCTTTGCACACTTGCCGCAGCCGATACAGAACTCAGGATTGATATGGAATTGACGGAGCGCCGTGCAGACCTTCGCACGACATTTTTTATCTACGATATGCTCTACATATTCGTCACGGAAACGCTTCAGAGTACTGATGACCGGAAGCGGTGCACTCTTACCGAGTCCGCACAGGGCCATGCTCTGAACCATGTTTGCAAGCTCTTCCAGCTCATCCAGATCGGAAAGCTCACCCTTACCTGCGACGATTCTCTCCAGGATCTCAAGCATACGTTTGGTACCCTCACGGCAAGGAACACATTTACCACAGCTCTCACGCTGTGTAAAGCTCATGAAGAAACGCGCAACCTCTACCATACAGGTATTCTCATCCATAACAACCAGTCCGCCGGAGCCCATGATGGCATCCAGCTTCTTAACAGAATCAAAATCAAGCGGATGATCGATCTGATCGTCGATCAGACATCCACCGGAAGGACCGCCGATCTGTACACCCTTAAATGCAGCACCGCTCTTAAGACCGCCGCCAATGTCATAAATGATATGACGGAGGCTTGTTCCCATTGGAACCTCGATAAGACCGGTGTTCTCAATGGAACCGGTAAGTGAGAAAGTCTTGGTTCCAGGGCTTCCCTCTGTACCGATGGTGTGGAACCAGTCTGCTCCCTGAAGGATAATCTTCGGTACGTTGGCATAAGTCTCTACGTTATTCAGAACCGTAGGTTTACCCCACAGGCCCTGCTCAACCGTTCTCGGAGGTTTTACTCGAGGCATACCTCTGTTGCCTTCGATAGAAGCAGTCAGGGCAGAACCTTCACCACATACGAACGCTCCGGCACCGCGATTGATATGTAAGTGGAAATTAATACCGGAACCAAGGATATTATCACCAAGAAGGCCATAGGACTCTGCCTGCTCAATAGCCATTCGAAGTCTCTGTACAGAAAGAGGATACTCGGCACGCACATAAATATAACCATCTTCTGCACCTACTGCATAGGCAGCGATCACCATACCCTCGATCATCTTGTAAGGATCACCTTCCATTACGGAACCATCCATAAATGCTCCCGGGTCACCCTCATCACCGTTACATACTACATAACGGACTTTTTCCGGCTGGCGTGCAACCTGTGACCATTTCTTGCCTGCAGGGAAGCCTGCACCGCCACGGCCGCGGAGACCAGACTTCGAGATCTCGTCGATAACATCCTGTGGGGTCATCTCAAAGAAAGCCTTCGCCATAGCGGAAAATCCGCCTACGGAAATATATTCATCAATGGACTCTGCATCGATCTTGCCACAGTTCTCAAGAACGATCCTTGTCTGCTGGTTCAGGAACGGAATGTCACTGGGATGTGGACAGGCCTCATCATTATGACGATAAAACAGACGCTCAACAGGCAGTCCGCAGATCACGGTCTTCTCTACGATCTCGCGACAGTCGTCTACCTGAACATGTACATACTGATAATCATAGGGCTCAATTCTCATAAGAGGACCAAGTTCACATAAGCCCTGGCATCCGGTCTTAACGATTCCTACATGAGGAACATCCTTCTGCATCTCAACCGCAACACCCTCGATTCCCTCACAGAGTCTTGACATTTCTTCATAAATCTTCTGAGCACCGGAAGCAATACATCCGGTACCGGAACAGACGAGAACACGGCAGGTATAGCCATCAAGATTCTTCTTAACCTCAGCCTGTTTGTTTTTCAGATCTTCCATACTGGTTATACTCATACGCTCTCACCTCTCAATTCATTTAAAAGCTCAACAGCCTTCTCAGGAGTCATCTTCGGGTGAACTTCATCATTTACAGTCAGTGTCGGTGCAAGTCCGCAGGCACCAAGACAGGAAACTGTCTCAACGGTAAACATCATATCATCTGTAGTATGCTTCTTATGACTCAGTCCAAGTTCCTTCAGCATTGCTTCCTTTACAGGCATGGACTTACGTACATGACAGGCAGTACCGTCACATACCTTGATGATGTACTTGCCCTTCGGCTCAAAGGAAAAGTTTTCATAGAAAGTAGCTACACTGTACGCCTTCGCTTCTTTTACACCAATCTGTTCCGCAACATAAGTAAGAAGCTCTCCCGGAAGATAACGGTACTCAGCCTGAATATCCTGCATGATCGGAATCAGTGATGCAGCTTTCCGGCCGTAGTGCTCGATGATCTCATCCGTTTTCTTGTAATACGTCTGGTCTAACATTCGGTTCCCTCCTTGTTTCTCATAGATTTTCCACTCGATCAACCTGTTCCACTACAGGTTAATGCTTTAACACTCTGTCAGTGCCGCGCATTTATGCAAATCATTATTTTGCACTATTTCATGCCTTTAATTATAACTTATATGGTCATTTTTCACAAGCAGTTTTTTTGCTTTTTTCAGAATATATCGAAATGTTTACAACGGCTTACTGATTTTATATCTATTTTCCATAAAATATGTTCAATTTTTAACAGTTTTGATAATAAAGATACAAATCTGCTCTTTGTTTCTGCCCCAAAACATTAAAGCCGGTTATTGATTTTATTTCTCAATTACTTTAAGATAGATAAAAAGTGCGTGGAAAACATTTAATTAATTTATTTTGTAAAGGAGAACATCTATGCGAAATCTTGACACACCAGTAAAACAGATCCGGCGAAAGATTTTTACCGAAATTGCTAAGATCGGATTTGAATCCACGGACGAATCAATGATCCATGATATCGAATCCATTCCCTACAATATTGTAGAGGAACGCGCGAAATACCGCGAAAGCATCTATCGTGAAAGAGCTGTTGCAAGCGAACGTGTCCGTCTGGCCATGGGACTTTCCCTCCGCCCGGAAAATCGTTCCGTCCACCTTACCGATGGCGTGAAGGCCAGCAACATTGACGAGAAATATTATGAACCACCTCTTATGCAGGTGATCCCTTCCGCATGTTCCGCATGCGAATCCAACAAATACGAAGTCAGCAACATGTGCCGCGGCTGTGTCGCACATCCCTGTTTACTCACCTGCCCCAAAGGCGCCATTTCCATGGTAAACGGAAAATCCTTCATCGACCAGGACAAATGTATCCATTGCGGAAGATGCAAAGCTGTCTGTCCTTACGATGCCATCGCCCATAAAGAACGCCCTTGCGAACGTGCCTGCGGTGTAAAAGCCATCGAGAGCGATGAACAGGGACGCGCCTCTATCAACCAGGATAAATGCGTGTCCTGCGGCATGTGCATGGTCAGCTGTCCATTCGGAGCTATCTCCGACAAATCCCAGATCTTCCAGCTGTCCCACGCCCTTCGAGAAGGAACTGAGATCATTGCAGAAATCGCCCCCGCCTACATCAATCAGTTCGGCGAAGACGTCACCCCGGGCCAATTCCGCTCCGCTCTCAAACAACTGGGCTTCTCAAACATTTATGAGGTAGCACTGGGCGCAGACATCGGCTGCATCTCTGAAGCACACCACTACGCCAAAGAAGTAGCAACCGGCCACCTCCCGTTCCTCCTCACCTCCTGCTGCCCATCCTGGTCCGTCATGGCAAAGAAATACTTCCCGGCTATGATCGACAACATCTCCCAGGAGCTGACCCCGATGGTGGCAACTGCCCGGATCGTAAAAAAAGAGCACCCCCATGCGAAAGTAGTCTTCATCGGACCATGCGCCTCCAAAAAACTGGAAGCCATGCGACATTCCGTAAGAAGTGATGTAGACTTCGTGATCACCTTCGAGGAACTCTGGGGCCTGTTCGACGCCAAAAGCATCACCCCATCCACCTGCGAAGAGCTCCCGGAAGAAACCCAGGCTGCAACCGCCGCAGGACGAGGCTACGCCATCGCCGGCGGCGTAGCTGGAGCCATCGAAAACTGTCTGAAGGAATACTATCCCGATATACCAGTCCACATCGAACACGCAGAAAGCCTTGCCGAATGTAAAAAAGTCCTCACTCTGGCAAAAGCCGGAAAACTCAAAAACTGCATGATCGAAGGAATGGCCTGCCCCGGAGGCTGCATCGGAGGCGCCGGAACCAACGCCGGCTTCGCAAAAACCTCCAAGGCCCTCAAAAAATACGTAGACAGCTCAGAACCAAAACTCCCCTCACAGGAACTGGAAAACCTGGAGTTGAACTAACTACCTCAAAATATTCCACTATATAATTCCCAAAATATTTCAATTTGATTGAATAAAAAACGGAGATGCAACCTAGATCTTTAATCTTCAAGGTTACATCTCCATTATTTTATCAACCAGGACAGGGCAAAGCCCGCCTCCATCCCTCATCCACATCCTATCGTTTAGCCAGACAACTTACCCCAACCAACGCACAGGCCCGGAAGGGAGTGCGGTACTGTCTGCGGACGACTCTGCAGGAGGTGTGCTGGATCTTAGGCGGCGGGACTTCTGCGTTATTTTTCAAAAGCCAGCTGTCTGAGCGGCAAAAAGCCGCGAGTTCTGGCTTTTGGAAAATGGTTTTAGCAGAATCCCGGCGCCTTAGATCCAGCCGCCGACGAAGCCCGGCCGCGGACAGAACCGCACTCCCTTCCGGGCCGTCCCGTTCGCCACCACCACTACTTCTCCACCGTCTCCGTACTCTCCGGCCAGGTATACTCCTCCCCCTTCAACTCCGCCAGAAGACTCCTAAGCTTATATCCATAACTTCTCCCGGCGGCCCATCCGCCACCATAAGGATTCTCCTGGATCCCAAGCCACTCCACATAAGGCGCACTCTCACGGGAAACATACTGGAACCGATTATCCACACAAGCCTGGTTCAGCTCCTCCGAAGAAGCATAAGCCTTCAGATGCTGCACCTGCGCCCGGATCCCGGTCCTTACATCCGGAAAAGAATTTCCGGCAACGCCTCCACCTGTAGTTCCAAGCCCGGAAAAATTAAACTGCCCCGCGCTGGCATCCCCGCCAAACTGGAGCCATCCGGTCTCAAGCATGGCCTGCTCATAAACAACTTCCCCACGGACACCCTCTGCATCCGCTTCCTCTATCACAATCGTGCAAAACGTATCAATATCCGGTGCACCACCCTCTGTCAGGATATCCGAAGGATACTCCACATTCTGCGCCTCATACTGCGCCACCATATCCTCCACATCCACTGTGGTACACCCCATGATCGTATAATATCCATAAGTATTATCTGTGGAATCATCCACAAAACCATCTGCATTATTCTCTCCGGATGACTGCGGCTTCGAGATCTGCCCCTCCATGGAATGATCCGCTTCCTCTGCCAAAACACCTGCAGGCGTTCCGAACACCAGAACGCCTGCAAGTACCATCATCCGTAAACAAAAACTATTTCGGAATCTGTACATATATAAATGATCAACCCTTTATTACTGTTATTACTGCGCTTTTCTCATTGCAGCTTCAACCACATGACCTACAAGAACAGAAGTTGTAACACTTCCTACTCCGCCAGGAACCGGTGTGATCGCATCAACGATTGGCTCAACTGCCGCATAATCAACATCACCACAAAGCTTGCCCTCTGCATTGACATTGATACCAACATCGATAATAGTCTGTCCCTCTCTGACATAATCAGCGCCGACAACACCAGCACGACCAGCTGCAACGATGACGATATCCGCCTCTTTTGCAACAGACGGCATATCAACGGTTCTTGTATGGCAGATCGTTACTGTCGCATTTTTCTTAACAAGCATCATGGCAGCCGGTTTACCAACTACAAGACTTCTTCCGATAACAACCGCTTTTTTGCCTGTGCAGTCGATTCCATAGTGATCAAGGATCTCCATGCATGCCTGCGGTGTACATGGCGGGAATCCGATCTTCTTGCCTGTAAATACACCAGACATGGAAAGATCTGTCATACAGTCAACATCCTTCTCTGCTGCAAGTGCATTCTCGATCACTGCCTGATCCAGATGTTTTGGCAGCGGACGGAACAGAAGAACTCCATGGATCTTGTCATCTTTGTTTACTTTATCGATGGTTGCAAGAAGCTCATCCTGGGAAACATCCTCCGGAAGAAGAATTTTCTCACATGCAACACCAAGAGTCTCACAGCGCTTTGTAGCACCTCTCTCATAGGAAATATCGCTTGGATTCTCACCAACACGGATAATACAAAGTGTAGGATCTACACCTTTTGCCTGAAGCTCTGCAACGTTCGCTTTGATCTTTTCATTGAGAGCCGCTGTTACTTCTTTACCTAATAACTGCTTTGCCATTTGTCTGGTTCCTCCTATTTCAGTCTTCCGAGAACACTGTCAAATGTCTCGTCTGCGATCTTTGTATATTTCTCAAGCATAGCGTCTGCTTTTTTGTTTAATTCCTCTGCATACGCACGGTCAGCCATAGATTTTGTGTTAATGTACACATTCAGGCTTGCTCCCTTAAGAGCTGCTTTGCAGAATGCAGCACCTACACCAGCATCACTGATTGCAAGCTTAGAACCTTTTGCTCCGAACTCAACGATAAGTTCAATAGCCTCGCAGCATTTCTCCATGATCTCCATAGGAACAGAGCATGCTTCCTTGAGGGCAGCTTCCATTACTCGAGCCTTCTCAGCCTTCTCTTCTTCTGTCTCTCTCGGCATTCCGTAAGCCTTGGAAAGAGGCTCAAAAACTTCCGCATCTCTCTCGATCAGATGAAGGAAATCTTTCTGAAGCTGATCACATTTCTTTTTCAGCTCCCACATTTCATCTTCTACATCTGCATATTTTTTCTTACCGACAGTAAGGCTTCCAACCATGTTTCCAAGAGCTGTACCAACCGCACCTACAAGAGCAGAAGCGCCGCCGCCGCCTGGAACCGGTGCCTTGGAGCTTAATACCTCGACAAATTCAGTACATGTACTGGTAGAAAATCCCATAGGACTCTCCTCCTTATATTCTTATTTTAGCACTCTTTAGAGCCCATTGGGGGCTTTATAAAAAGCCCCCTCCGGTTGTTTTTGATCTTATGTTCCGATTAGAAGAGACCTGTGATCTTACCTGTCTCATCTACATCGATCTTGGTTGCTGCCGGAACTTTCGGGAGACCTGGCATAGTCATGATCTCACCTGTCAGAGCAACGATGAATCCTGCACCTGCGGAAATCTTCAGGTTACGTACTGTTACCTCAAAGTCTGTCGGTGCACCAAGTTTTGTCTGATCATCAGTCAGACTGTACTGTGTCTTAGCAACACAGATCGGGCAGTTGCCAAATCCAAGTGCTTCCAGCTGTTTTGCCTGTTTCTGAGCATTTGCTGTAAGAACAACTTTCTTACCACCGTAAACTTTCTGTACGATGTTATTCAGTTTATCCTCGATGGATCCCTCAAGCTCATAAGCATATGTGAAGTCATTCGGCTCCTCAACAAGACGGATTACTTCCTCAGCAAGCTTCATGCCGCCTTCGCCGCCTTTTGCCCATACCTCGGAAAGTGCAACGTTAACGCCAAGCTCTTTACATTTTGCCTCAACCAGGTCAAGCTCTGCCTTGGTATCGGTCGGGAATGCATTGATAGCAACTACACATGGAAGTTTGTATACATTCTTGATATTGCTTACATGTTTCAGAAGGTTTGGAAGACCTTTCTCAAGAGCCTCAAGGTTCTCGTTGTTCAGATCTGCCTTCGGAACACCACCGTTGTATTTCAGTGCACGAACAGTAGCTACGATAACAACTGCGCTTGGATGAAGGCCTGCCATACGACACTTGATGTCAAGGAATTTCTCTGCACCAAGGTCAGCACCGAATCCAGCCTCTGTGATAGCATAATCTGCAAGTTTCATAGCCATCTTTGTAGCTGTTACGGAGTTACATCCATGAGCGATGTTTGCGAATGGTCCGCCGTGTACGATTGCAGGAACATGCTCCAGTGTCTGTACAAGGTTTGGTTTCAGGGCATCTTTCAGAAGTGCTGTCATAGCACCCTCTGCATGAAGATCACCAGCTGTTACCGGTTTCTGCTCGGAAACTTTACCATAGGTATATCCGATGATGATTCTGGAAAGTCTCTCTTTCAGGTCTTTGATGTCACTTGCGAGGCAAAGAACTGCCATGATCTCAGATGCAACTGTGATGTCGTATCCGTCTTCACGAGGCATACCGTTTGTTCTTCCGCCAAGACCATCTACTACATTACGAAGCTGACGGTCGTTCATGTCCACGCAACGTCTCCATGTGATCTTTCTCGGGTCAATGTTCAGGTCATTGCCCTGGAAGATATGGTTGTCGATCATTGCTGCAAGAAGGTTGTTTGCCGCACCGATCGCATGGAAGTCACCGGTAAAGTGAAGGTTGATATCCTCCATCGGAACTACCTGTGCATAACCGCCGCCTGCTGCACCACCTTTTACACCGAATACCGGTCCGAGGGATGGCTCACGAAGAGCTACCATTACTTTTTTGCCCATTTTCTGCATTGCATCTGCAAGACCAACGGTTGTTGTTGTTTTTCCCTCTCCTGCAGGTGTCGGGTTGATAGCTGTTACGAGGATCAGCTTACCATCTTTCTTGTCACTCTCTTTTAACAGATTGTAATCAATTTTTGCTTTGTACTTACCGTACTGCTCCAGATATTTGTCGTCAATACCTGCCTTCTCTGCAATCTGTGTAATTGGAAGCATTTCGCACTCCTGTGCAATTTCGATGTCACTTTTAAATCCCATAATGTTACCTCCCTTTAGGTATTTTTACAGTTTTTAATCCCTTAAAACTGCATCTCTATAAAAACAGGTCCCATCCTGTTCTTAACTATTTTTCATTTTTAAAGACATTTCAGAAATGCCTTTAAAGACCCAATGATAACGTCTCCCATAACGGCCATATCCTCAGCCGCAAAGGAAACCGGAAAATTATCGGAAAACAAGATCTGTGAGGACGGCGGGAACTCATCATCGCCCTCCCAGAGGATCATCTGAACTACATATCCCGGAAAGATCTCCACCTGGTATGCAATATCTCCATGATCCACGGGAACCGCATGGATATGTTCCATGATCTCCTTGAAATCCTTAAGTCTGTTTCCGTATGTGAAAGCCAGGCGTTTGATGCACCTGCCATCAAACTGACGGAGATAAACCTCTCCCCAGGGCATTTCCCTGTATGTTTTAAACCTTCCGCTTCCCTGAGATACATTCCCGTTCAGCAGAAAACGGATAGCAAGGATCTTTGCATAATGCATTTCCTCAAGAGGATAAAATCCCGCATCATCTTCCTCATGAGTTACCTGAAAATCCGGCCAGGAAATATAATAAACGCTTCCCAGGAATTTCAGAGTCAGTTCTTTCTTCTCTTCGTCATAAGGAAGTGAAAGACGTCCGGCAATTTCTGCCGGGTCTGCCTTAGCGAACTCCTCTGTATAATGCTCCCAGGGCATTCTTTCCTTGCTGTCTTTTTCATAATTCAAGTCATTTATACTAAAAGCCATGTTTTACCTCTGCTGTTTTAGTCTGCTTTATCTCTTCTGCTGTTCTTCCATAACAGACGGAAACAGATTTGTGTCCGTATGCGGAATAAAGCATGCACCTACAAACTCATCCATATAGGTAGGAACTGTAGAAAGCTCCAGGTAAGTCATATTTGAAGCCAGTTCATAGGTTTTCTTCTCTGCTGATGTGGAATGAAGCATCAGATAAGCACCCGTCAGAGAAGAGTTACCAATATAATGGAACTTCTCAAGAGGGATATCCGGGAACATTCCGATATGTACTGCATTAGCCATATTGATTCCACTTCCGATTCCACCGGCAACGTATACATCGTCGATCATGGAAACATCGAAGTCAAGAGAATTCAACATGGTACGGATTGCTGAAAAAATAGCACCTTTTGCACGGATAAAGTTATCAATATCTACCTCTGTGATCTCTACATCCTTAACAGAGCCTGCTTCATCCTCAAATGCGATCACATAGCTTCCCATGCCATACTGATCGTGACGGACTCTCTTGCCCTCGCGGACAAATTTGCCTTTCGGATTGATGATTCCTGTCATAAAGAGTTCACTGATCACATCAATGATACCGGAACCGCAAAGTCCTACCGGTTTGGTTCCAGGTTCACCTACAACCTTATATGTCGGCTCCATAGTTTCTTTATCAATGGTACATGCCTCAATAGCACCGTCTGTAGCACGCATACCGCAGCTGATATCTCCACCCTCAAAGGCAGGACCAGCGGAACATGCACAGCTCATCATGAAATCGGAATTACCGAACACAAGCTCTCCGTTAGTACCAAGGTCGATAAACAGAGAAAATTCCGGTCTGTTCCAGATCATACTTACCAGTGTACCGGCAGTGATATCTCCACCTACATAGCTTCCGATATTCGGAGCCATGATAATATGTGCATCCGGATTGATCTCAATTCCCACATCCGATGCAAACAAGGAATTTGTTTTGAAAAACGTAGGAATATACGGTTCCATACGAAGCGGATCCGCATTGATCCCTGCAAACAGATGATTCATGGTCGTATTGGAAGCAACACACATCCGGTAGATCTGTTCCTCCGGGAAATGAATGCTTCTGCACATCTCATGGATCATCGGGTTAATGGTCTCTTTGATCACTGCATCCTGAAGTTTCTTCTTTCCGCCAGGTTTCTGAGATTCGATGATACGGTTGATAACATCCGCACCAAAACGGATCTGTCCGTTTCCGGAAGAACTCTTGGCCAGGATCTCTCCTGTTTCCATATTGATCAGGACTGCAGAAACGGTTGTGGTACCGATATCTACAGCAAGACCACCGATCACAACATCTTTCTTACTGTCAAAAATATCATAAACATACATGTCATTTGGTGCTGTACGAACCACGCACTTCACAGAAAATTTACTCTCACGAAGTACATCCGGAAGCTTCTTAAGCACCGCATACGGAATTCTGACACGCTTCAGGTTCATAAACTTCTGAAGTGCACGGGTCAGTCTTTCATTATCCGGCATGGTATCATCCAGTGATGGAATATCCATCTGAAGTTCCACAACATCAAGACTGTTTGTAAGTTCTATGCCAGCCATCTCAACTTCATGCTTGGCATTTTCAAAAATAGCGATTTCTTCTTTTGAGCTCAAATCAGCCACTTTCATTCGGCTCTTATACGCGGATGCAATATCCGGAACAAGAACCTCCACATCTGCACTGATCTTGCTCATACAGGCCAGACGCCAGCCTGCGCCATATTCTTCATCCGAAATATGAAGAGTTTTCTTTGAGTCCAGTTCTCCGCTTTTTAACTGTACCCGACATTTTCCACAGGCTCCGTTTCCGGAACATGGTGCATCGATAGCCACATTGGCACTACGAGCAACCTCCAGTAAATTATCCCCCGCATTGGCAAATGCTTCTACCGTACTGCCATTTTCAAAAGCAAAAGTCACCTTAAACATTCGGCAACCACCTTTCTCGCCTCGTAAAAGTTATTCGTCTTCCACCTGTGGCGTTGGGAGTTAGACTAAACTATATTAGTAAAAAAGAGGCTGAAGGCCGAAGCCCCCAGCCTCTGAAACAGCGCTCCTGTTTTGTTCACACGCCAAATTAGATCTCAAGGTAAGAATCTGCGTAAAGTGTGTTACCCTTGAATACGTCACAGGATTTGATTGTCTCCATAAGACGAAGGTCGTTAGGGTTAACGATTGCAGATGTAAGACCATTCATCATAGCCATAGCTACAAGAGCAGAGTCCATGATCGGACGGATATGTTTTGGCATACCGTTACTGTTGTTGGAAAGACCGCCAGTGGAGTTCAGACCCATCTCGGAGAACATCTTGATTGCCTCAAGAACTTCCATCTGTTTGTCCTGCATTCCTTTTACAACAAGGAAAAGCGGATCAAACCAGAGATCCTCTGCTTCCATACCAAGGCCAAGACCTCTCTCAAGCATGTTCTGGCAGTGCATCATACGCTCGTCATTGTCTGATGCAACCATACCGGAAGAGCAAAGTGCGATACAGATCGCATCGTTAGCTGCTGCAAGGTCGATATTGGAAATTCTGTCTCCAGCATCTGCAGAGTTTACGATCGGTTTTCCTTTGCTTCTGTTGTATACGGAAATACCAGCCTCAATAGCTTTCTGGTTTGTAGTATCCAGAGCAAGCGGAACATTGTCAAACTCAGACTGAAGGAGCTGTACTGCCCATTTCATAAGGTCCTCGCCATCGTTCTCAGCAGGTCCGATATTTACGTCAAGATATGTAGCGCCTGCATCAAGCTGCTGTTTTGCTCTTTTGATGATCGGCTCAGGATCTCTCTCAGTAAATGCTTTATTTACTGCCGGTGCCGTTGTTGAAAGTCTCTCCCCAATTGTTACAAATTTTGCCATACTCGTGTTCTCCTTTACATATTAGTAGGATATGGCTGTGCAGCAAACCTGCACAGCCGTTTATAACTGTCGGCGCTATTACCGGACAGCTGATTTCTTAAACCTTAAGTTTATGCATCAAGGTCTTTTAAGAATTTCACAAGCTGTACTGCTTCTCTTGGTCCTACGATGATCTCCCATCCAGGAAGCTTAGCCTCAAGATCGCCCTTAAGAACTGCTACTTTACCAGGAATAACCAGTCTTCTGCATTTAACCTTCGGCTCAACATTCTCTTTGATGTACTCGGAGATGCTGTTTCCGGAGAATTTACCTGCTGCCCAGGATGTAAGTACGGAAAGTCCGCCTGCATCATTGATCACCAGGTTAAGCGGAACACCGGAACGCTCCAGCTCGCCAGATACTACGAAATATGTAAGAGCAAAGTCTACTGTTGTTACAACGAGAGAATTCTCGTCTGCTCCGTTCAGAGGATAAATACCCGGCTCTACCTTCATTGGCTTCTGAGGATCTGTAAATACATTCTGACGAAGTCCGAACAGCGGAAGTGCCTCTGCATATGTCATCTGCTCCATAACGATGATAGAACCATATTTCATAGTAAACATGGAAGCAAGTGCTGCCTGTAAATGTTTGTCACCCTTCGCAAGTTTAACAAGGTTAACGATAGAAGGATAACCAAATGTTCTGTCCTGATTCTTAAGAGCTGCACGACGAACCTGTACAGTATTTGCAAAGGTCTCTTTGATGTCAGCTCCTGTTGTATCAAGTACAAGATTCTTGTTGCCAAGTTTCTCAATAGCTGCTGTAGTATCATATAACTCATTGATGTCCTTACCGGATACACCGAGAACTACGCCTGCATCTGTAGCAACCTTGCTCATTGCCTCGTAGTTGGAAGCGTTTGCTCCGTTAAGAACCGGTTTGCCGTCCTTACATACTTCAAGGGCAGCTTTTGCGATCTCAGGATCTGTACAGCCAAGGATCAGTGTTCTTCCAAGACCTTTAGCCTTCTCTACAAGTGCTGTAAATTTTGCAGCATCTGCATTCTCATCGCAGTTTACATACACAAGCTCTACATGCATTCTCTCACCGATACGATCATAGTCAACGTGTGGGATCTCTGCAAGTTTTGCTTCTACTTCTTCATCACTCATGCATGTGCAAAGTGATACGGCATATCTTGTTTTGCTTACAAATGTCTTCTCATGTCTGAAAAGAACAGTCTCTCCACCAAGTGTAAACTCTCCATCGCCTGTTCCGATCTTGATAGTTTTCATTGGCGGTGCAGTTGCCTCAGAAAGAGATGCTAATGCATCCTCGGACATATGAGGACACTGCTCAATTTTCATAGCGCCCTGTGCAACTTTCATAGAGAAAGCCATACATGTAGGGCATCCACATTCCTTACAGTTTTTCTTTGGTGTTAATTTAAAGATCTGAATACCATTCAGTGCCATAGCTCTTTATCCTCCTATTTATTACGCAAGTGCTTTGATCAGCTTGGAAATTGTCTTAACAGATTCCGGATGTCTTAAGATAACTGCATCAGAACCAGCTGCAAGATCAGCTGCTGCTGTCTCAACTTCCATGTCGATTCCACGCTCGTCCTGTGGTCCCCATGCCGGCATGTCTGCTTCAGAAGCCATTGCCTCTTTAACATTCCATGTCTCAGCGGATACAGGTGTAATAATAGGCATCTGCAGCATGTTATCATTCTGCCCTAAAGCGGCACCTTTGATACGGTCCATAGTAGATACTACGTACTCATATCCATAACCAACTGCTGCACTACCGATATTCATAACGATCTTCTTAGCATCTACACCAAGCTGTGTAGTAACAACGTTAAGCTGTTTAGCAAGGTTGATATCAACGGCAGACTCAGCGCCTACGATCTGATTGTAAGCAAGACCTGCTGCTGCACCGATTGCTTTGTAGTTCTCCTCTTTCTCGGAAAGGATCAGTGCATTTCTGCCCTGAAGAGCCTCTGCAACCTTCGGAAGGAGCTCTGCATCCTTCTCAACATTCTTGCAGCCCTCTACAACCAGTGGACAGTCAACTGCATCTGCAACTTCTTTAACAACTGCGATCAGCTCATCGATAGATTTGTTAACACCGTTCGGGTCACCGCCCTCAAGAATAAGTGCAACAAAGTCAGCACCCTCCATAGCTGCAGCTTTCTTAGCAATGTCAGCCATTGTAGTAGCGCCTTCATAGTAAGCTTTGATACCTTCAGATACGCCCTCAAGACCCATATCAGAGATCTCTACACCGATCTTCGGGCAGTTCTCTGACTCTGCGTCAAAGGAATAAAATGGGAATGTACAATCCCCACCAATTGTCACAGTCTTATCTCCGCTTCCGATTGTGACAGCATTAATCTTTGCATTGAACTTTTGTGGTTTCTGATTAAACGGCATTTTTCGTTAGCCTCCTTAAAAATAATAATTAAAAACTACAGAGCTTCTTATATTATACTACATAGCACCAGTTATTGGCAAGATGCAGCACTATATTTCTGTTAAAAAATCAACAAACTTTTTAACAGTTTACAAGAGAAAGGATGTCCGCACATCCTTTCTCCCGGATAAATTACATCATCGGATCAAGTCCGAGAGCCGGATGTCCTTTTTCTGTAAGGAATGCAACCAGTGTCTCTGGATCTTCTGCGATCGTCTCATCACCGATCATGTCTGTAAAGTTATCGATTCCGTAAAGCTCTTTTGCAGTCTTATTAAGTCTGTCAGCTACGAATTCTTTCAGTTCTTTCGGCATCCATACGATACGCTCGATACCGCCCTCAGCCTTCATGAACTTCTTGGAGGAAATGAAATGTTTACCATGTCCCATGAATCCAGGTGTCTGAACTCCACCACCTGTCATGGATGCCATCTCAGGGAATGTCATTCCAAGTGGTGTCATGCCTGCATACTCACGGTTAGCAATAACAACACCGTTGGAGAATGGCTCGATACCACAGATACACTCGAAGCATCCGCAGGAAGTCATCGGATCCTGCATGATGGAGTACAGTGTAACGTGCTCCAGAGCACCCTGGGAGAATTTCTGAACTGCCTCATCAACGTCCTCATAAGAACCAAGATTCTCATCGATCGGACGCTCTTTTGTGATGATCTGGCAAGGACCAGCTGGGTCAAGCTGATGTGTAGCTTTTGCATCCAGCCATGAAACCGCACCGCAAAGACCAAGTCTCTCAGGTGTTACTACACATACGTGGCTTGGTGCGAATGCCTGGCAAAGGATACAGCTGTAATATACGTCAACAGACTCATCTGTCAGAGTATCAAGACGCTCATCACGTTTGTCAAAGATCGGAATTGCAACCTCATGACGGATTCTTGTACACTCAGCAGGATCTGTATAGATAACAACCTCACATTTATCAACAACCGCATCGAACTCATTCTTAACAGATGCATAAAGAACCTCACCGATATGTTTGATTCTGAAGCCTGCATTAAATGCCTCAATGCTGATACGGATACGCTGCATATCACGCTGTCCTGTATGGTATACACCCTCGATACAGTTGATGTAGTTGTGGAATTTACGCTCGATAACCGGCTCAAAGTCAGACTGCATCTTCGCGCCTGCCACCTTGATATAAGTAGCCAGCGCATAGGTCTGTCCCTGCTCCAGCTCATCCAGATCCTTTCCTACGATCGTAATCTTGTGATCCTCAATCTCATCTGCGGAAACAGTCTCCACCAGCTCACAGGTCGGCGCCTTGTGAGAGCTGAACTCCACCTGCATATCGCCCTTACGGATAATCTCGCCCTCGAAAGCGGACGCAAATGCTACCGGAATCGCGATCTCGGTCACTTTAATCTTGATACCCCGGAGTTCCAGAGACTTCTTTACAGTCATGGAATGATCGGTTACAGATTCCAGAGCGCCCGGAACCTGATTCTCGCCCAGATCCACATCTACGACAACCGGGAAGCCAAGAGCGATGGCGCCTGCGCCAGCGGATACAACGACCTCATTCAGCGCTCCGAAAGTATTTACAAAGGCCGGAACTCTTTCCTTGGTATACTTCAGAAGCCCCGGCAGATCACCCGGCGTCAGGTTTCCAAAGATCAGCGCCGCGCGGACAGCTACGGTCACTACATGAATGACAGAGGTCACATCGTGTCCCAGAGGAATTACACGGAAATCAAGGCCCAGCTTCACACCGCCTTCCGCACACTGTTCAATCACATCGCCGACCATAAAGGTCATAATGCCCTTGCTCTGGTAATCTTTTACCACATTTACTACGTCTTCGGCATTATCAGCCTTTCCAAGCACTACAGCCACACCGGGGATATCGCCCGTTACCAGCGGCACGCCCAGGGAACGGATAATGGGGTCCGGAACAAAGCCGATTCCGCTGTCCTCCGCATAAGGATCTGCATGGTCCACATACTTCAAAGCCTCGATGATCTCAGCTCCTACCGCTGTGGCAAGTCCTGCGTTCAGAGCTTCTCCCAGATCTTCTTTGTTGGTAATCAGGCTCTTCAGAACGCCCACACAGGCAGGCAGATCGCCGAGCTTTGTCACCTTTACGCCTGTGGCAGCGTAAATCGTAGGCAGAAAATAAGCCGTATCCGGCATCGCTACCTTTTTGTCTTCTCCATACTTTGCAATCGCCTCATTCACAGCATTTTCCGTGAGTCCTGCCACCGCATTGGAGCCATTGTAAATCAAATCAGTTAACACGCTCATAATCAGGTCCTCCTTGGATTTTGTCTTGTCTTTATTGTTTAAATTTTATCACTCGTGTACAAGGAAGTCAATAACCCCGGCAGGGGGTTTTGTAAAAAACGCACAAAAGACGACAGGGCGGCGCGCAAGAGGACACGCGCTCTCGCGCGCCTGCGCCGGACTTTCTCCGGAACGTACCGCGGCCCCGGATAAACAGACAGACAGATGGGACGCTTTCCAAAAATTTCCCATCTGCCTGCTTTTCTTTTTATGAGTCAGAGTTATATGTACTTGATAAGATTGTATACACTGATCAGCGTAATCACAATCAGCAATACAAAGAAAATCCGGTCAATTCCCTTATTGTCCAGCCGCTTGCTGATCCGTCTTCCAAAGATTCCGCCCAGCACGCCGCCGAATACCATTACGCCCATGACCGGCCATTCAAACTCCGGAACGCTGCCGCTTATCACTGTATTCAGGAAGCTGGCTCCCTGAGAAAACAGGATGATATACAGAGAATTCAGGGCTGCCGTCTTGCTGTCCATGGAGAAAAAGAACGAAAGAATCATCAGATTAATCGGTCCTCCCCCGATTCCGAGAAAAGATGACAGCACGCCCAGCAGAAAACCTATAATAACGCAGGCCGCAGACCCTGATACCTCCAGTGTCCGGATATGGGCTTTCCGGATCGTATAGACCAGAACTGCCAGTGTCAGAATAATCATCATGGTCTGCTGCGCTACCATAATGAGGCTTCCGCCCATGCCCCTGACAACCTCAAACAGCTCCTTCCCGGCGATTCCTCCCACAGCGCCGCCTACGGCCAGCAGGGTTCCCCGCCGCGGTTCGATTTTTACGCTTCCGCCTCTGCTGTTAAATACGGAAACCGCCGTCAT
>ENA-OURU01001602-OURU01001602.1-human-gut-metagenome-genome-assembly--contig:-NODE-1602-length-26726-cov-3.140302_pt1 | contig 26726 bp, 15 predicted proteins | sample MGYA00242137_ERZ509064 | MGnify/ENA primary metagenome ERZ509064 (study PRJEB26280, sample SAMEA2338777) | human gut metagenome | biome: human gut; feature: human-associated habitat; material: faeces...
TTTTATTTTAATACACTATATAGAATCGCGGAGACGCTTACTGAGATAAAGGTATCTTACACACATCTGCAACCGTATCTTGCACTGCATAAAACAATTGTATATCAGCTAATTGAATCCGATTAGTGTAAGGTGCAAGATGTTTTTGCATTTTCAAACTTTATAGAGTCGATTAAGTTTTAATTATTTATTTGTCAGTTCACTATTCAGTAATTATAATTCAATCGCAGCCTTTAAAGGTAATTGATTGGAAGCCGGACCGACAAGAATCTCAAATACCCCCTTTTCTACTACAAAGCGGTGTTGATTCATATCGTAATAAGAAAATGCGTCTTCATTCAATACAATAGAAAGGCGTTGTGTCTCTCCTTTCTTCAAGAACACCTTATCATAGCCTTTCAGTTCTTTCAAAGGACGGGGAACGGAAGATTCTACATCATGCACATATACCTGGGCTATTTCCGAAGCATCCATTTTTCCTGTATTCTTTATATCAAAGCTAACCGTCACCTGATGTTCACCGGTTTTCTCCACAGCTAAATTACTATAAGCGAAAGTAGAATAAGACAACCCATAGCCAAATGGATAAAAAGGTTCTTTACCCGAACGGTCATATCCCCGATAGCCAACAAAAACACCCTCTGAATAATCGACACGTTTAATTTCCGCTTTCAGATTCTCATAATAGCTGTCATGCACCGGATTATCTTCCCATTTCTTTTCGATAGAAATCGGCAACTTACCACTCGGAGAAATCTTTCCAGTCAATATTTCGGCTATTGCCTGTCCACCCTCCTGTCCGGGATACCATGCCATCAAAATCGCTTTTGCAGCCTCATGCCAAGAGGTAAAGTCAACTCCACCGCCAGCATTTAACACTACTACCAGATTCGGATGCAGAGAAGCTACTTTCTGAATGAATAATTCCTGATAATGTAACAGAGCAAACGGGCGATCGAACCCCTCTCCTTCTGTATTGCTATTGAAACCAGTACAGAATACAACATTATCCACCTTTGCCAATCCTTGACGAAGTTTCTCTTCATTCAGCCTGGATGCTTTAAAACGGATAATTGCTGAAGAGATATTATCAAAAAACTCGATTCGGAAGCTGTATTCTTTACCTGCCTCAACCGGCAGTTCCACTTCACGGCTTGAATATGAATGATTACCCCAGTCGCCTGTAATATGCTTATCATTCACAAACAGGCGATAACCATCATCGCCACCAATGGATAGTTTTAATAATCCATCCTTTTGAGACATATAACTGGCTGTCCAACGGACAGAAAATCCATCTTCCGGAAAACCTTCCAGTGGTGCTCCATATTGCCAGTCATAATCAACTGATGCTTCTGTACGAATGACCTCCGGTTGTCCCGAAAGCGTTTTATTCTTAAAATATTCGGCTTTAAATCCTTTCGTCTGCCGAGCGGCATCCGCGTAAAATTCATGAAGAATATCCTCATAAATCACATCGTCCGTCAACAGAACGAGGTTCTTTTTTTTCAGTTTTTCCAGTCCCTCACTAACAGATACCGTAGAAAATGGAGTTACAAAACCACTTCCACCACCCGTAGGAATGCGGTCGGCATTGGGCCCCATCACAGCAGTCTTTCCTTTCAAGGGGAGTAGATTTCCTTCATTCTTCAGTAAGACTACACCTTCGCGTGCCAGTTCTAAAGCAGCCTGGCGGGAAAAAGGATTATCCTGCGCGATGTTACTGTCTTTCTGTTCCTTATCCAGCATGCCGTAAGCAATCAAGGTCTGCAAGATATGCTGCACTTTCAGATTGATGGTTTCTTCTGTCACCGTACCGTTTTTGATAGCAGGTATAAGATTGTCGACATTCATAAAACGTCCTTTCGGCATTTCAAGATCAAGTCCGGCATTAGCGGCTCCTACGGCAGAATATACGGAAGTCCAGTCCGACATTAAGATACCTTTAAATCCCCAGAGATTACGCAAGATATCAATATTCAACCATTTATGTTCGGTAGCATGGACACCGTTCAGAAGATTATAGCTGTTCATTACAGCACTTACATTCGCTTCCTGTACAGCTTTCCGAAAGGTCGGAAAATAAATCTCGTGCAAAGTACGTTCGTCTATGTCCGAACTGGCATGATGACGGCTCCATTCCTGATTATTAGCTGCAAAGTGCTTGATGGTGGCAATAACTCCTTCCGATTGCACGCCTAGGATATATTGTTTAGCCGTTTCACCCGTTAAATAAGGGTCTTCGCCAAAGTATTCAAAGTTACGTCCACACATAGGAGCACGGTAGATATTTACTCCCGGTCCGAGCAGTATATTCACTCCTCTGGCTTTGGCATCCTGTCCCAATCCTTGCCCCAGTTGATAAAGCAGACTCCGGTTCCAGGTAGAAGCGGAAAGTATTCCGGAAGGATAGAGAGTGCTCTTGGGGGCATGATTACGAATTCCCTGCGGTCCGTCCGCCAGTTTTATTTCAGGAATCCCCAGACGGGGGATTGCACGAAGCGAGAAGCTGGTATATCCGGAGATATACTCTATTTTCTCTTGCAAAGTCATTTTAGATACAATTTCCCTGGCACGTTGTTCGGCTTGGGGAGTGATTGTCTGCGCACAGGTTAATATGCTCCATGCAAGCATACATAAACCTATGCCTCCTATTTTCTTTTTCATGGTGATTTTGTATTAATATAGCATTGTTAAAAACCAACTAGTCTATCAGTTCTATTTTAACGGTCTGTCCCTGTACCAAAATATGATATTCTCCGGCTTCAAGGAACCGTTTACCATCCTCATTGACAAAACCGAAATCACGTTCCAGGTCTATGTCAAAACGGAAAGTCTTCGTTTCTCCGGCTCTAATCAACTGTTTTTCAAAGTGTTTCAGTTCTTTCACCGGGCGGGTAATCGAGCAATACGGATCGGATATAAACCAATGAACAGTCTCTGCTCCATCGCGAGCACCGACATTAGTGACAGTCACTTCTACAGACAATCGATCGCCGCGCTTCACTTTAGTAACAGAAGGGGTAACGGTGCCATACTTAAATTCGGTATAACTTAATCCATGCCCGAACGGATATAACGGATCGCTTGTTATATCTTTATAGAATCCTTGATGTCCACGTCCGCTCTTGCGGCGATTGTAATAAATAGGAATTTGTCCCGTTGAATAAGGGAATGTCATGGCAAGTTTACCGGATGGGTTGATACGTCCTGATAATATACCGGCCATCGGCAACGCGCCATTCACACCCGGTTGCCAGATTTCCAGTATAGCATCGGAAATTAGTTCCAGACGATTCAATTCCAACGGACGTCCATTCACCAATACCAGTACGATAGGCTTTCCGGCTTTCTTCAGTTCTGCGGCCAGTTCTTCCTGAATCTGCGGTAATGCGATAGAAGAACGGGAAGCATTCTCCCCACTCCAGGTCATCATCTCACCCAAACAAAGAACAACTACATCAGACCAGCGTGCAGCTTCCAATGCTTCTGCAAATCCTTCTTTGTTATCTCCTTTCGTAGCACAGCCTGCTGCATAACGCAATTCAGCTTTTCCTGCAAATTCAGTAGCCAGTCCATTATAGAGCATGGCAACATCCGTATCTTTTCCATGACCACACCAGGAACCCAACAAGTCCCAACCATTTTTTGCCATTGGTCCTATCACGGCAATCTTCTTTTTATCAGTCAGCGGTAATGTTTTGTTTTCATTTTTCAGCAAGACCATGGATTCCGCCGCAAGCCGGGCTGCAATATCCATACTTTGCGGACGGAAGAAACGTTCTTTCTCACTTGTTGCGGGAGTATAAGGACGTTCGAACAGGCCGAGACGGAATTTCAAAAGTAGAACACGACGTACAGCTTCATCTACTTGAGCTACCGATACTCTGCCCTCTTCTACCAACTCCTGCAAATGGCGGTCGTAAGCATGAGACATCATATCCATTTCAAGACCGGCAGTAAACGCATGCCAGGCTGCTTCTTTTTTGGTCGCTGCCAATCCCTGATTTTTCAACTGTTCGATGGCTCCCCAATCGGAAACAATAAATCCATCATGCCCCCAACGTTTCTTTAATATCTCGGTCATTATGTAAGGATTGGCCGAACCCGGCACACCGCTGATATCATTAAAGGAACTCATCAGTGTTGCCGCACCTGCTTTCACACCCATCTCGTAAGGGAGCAGATAAGTATCCCAAAGAGTTTGTTTGGATATCTCGGTATAGACATAGTCACGCCCGGCTTCGGATGCCCCGTAACCTACATAATGTTTCAGACAAGCTGCCATACGGTTTTCTGCTGACAAGTCATCTCCTTGATAACCTTTGACGGAAGCTGCACCGAATACCCCGTTTGTATAAGGATCTTCACCATAACCCTCTGCCACACGTCCCCAGCGGGGATCACGAGCCACATCAATCATCGGTGAGAAAGTCCAGTCCACTCCCGACATACGCGCTTCCTGTGCAGATACAGCACACGCCTGCTCTACCAAATCCGGATTCCAGGAACAAGCCTGTGCCAACGAAATAGGATACACGGTACGGAAACCATGAATTGCATCGTAGCCGAAAATAATAGGAATACCCAGACGAGACTCTTCCATTGCTTTTTTCTGCATACTATTACGCAGTGCGGGATTTGTTTCGAAGTAAATCAGAGAACCGATTTCTGCGGGCACTTTCTTCACTTCTTCACCTACATTATTCACATTGTTATTCCGTCCCAGGGTATATTGATTAAGCTGCATCACTTTCTCTTCCAAAGTCATGCGGGATAGGAGATCATTTACGCGTTTCTCTATCGGAGCCTTCGGATCTTTATATAGTGCAACATCTTTTTTATCTTTTGCCGAAAGGGTGCATATAGAACCTAGCAAACATAATCCGTAAACCAATACTTTCTTTCTCATCGGTGTTTTCGTCGGTTAATTAGTATATAAATATAGCTTTATCAGACAGCCACAACATGGCTTCTTTTTATCGTCTTTCAGATAAATCAGTCACCTTATACGGATGCTTCACTGCTGCATGAGCAGCTTTCTGGGCAACAGCTTTTCGAGCCTCATCCAGGCTCTCCGGGGCATAAGGATTTCCGATTACATTGCGTTTGAAGATACGTTCGAACCAAGTGCAGGCAGCAGTATAACGTCCGACTTTCACATCCAGATGATGTCCGTCCCGGTTCATATGATCGCCAATGAAAGAGGTACGGGCATTCTGTATGGCAGTGCCCGTAGGGATAATCATCTTAATCTTATATGCCTTACCTGCTTTTTTCACTGCATCTACAATTGCGTGATACATCGTCAGCTGATCGCGGTTGTAGTTTTTAAATCCACCGTGATTGGAAGTGGATGCATAGGCCCAAGTCTGGTGCAGCATCAACTTTGTTTTCTTGGGAAGACGGGCTTTTACATACTCTATGAGCTCGGGAAGAGAGGCTTCATACGTCTCATACATTCCGGAAAAAGTACTTGCCTGTTGCAGGCTGACATAATCCCAGTCTTCATCCGCCAACACCATTTCCAAAGACATCTTGCCTTTTTCCCGTTTCTTTCCATCCGTACCGATTTTCCGGTAGGCATAGGCAGGAGCATTTTCACGTGCATTCTTCACATGGCGTTCCAGAGAACAGCCACCAATAAACATATTGCCGATTATGGTTGAAATGCCTTCGGCTTCCGCAAGTTCATGCAGATATTGCTCAACGGCATCTTGGGAAAAGCTGTTGCCAATGGCAAGTATTCTGACCGTTTTTTGCTGGGCATATGCTCCTCCGGCAAGAAGGAGCAGTATGCACATACAAATCACTATATTTCTATATTGCTTCATTGTAATCAATATGATAAAAAACAAACCTTATTTCGCCAGGCTAATGCATAGTGCATTGATATGTCCTTCCGCGGCACTACCGGTATCAAGCCCTTTCACCTCGACAATGACCTTTCCCTCCGAATCCGGTTCTACATTCTCAAACTTGGCAATGTACTCCTCGAAGTTTGCGGCAGCAAACGAGGCAGCATCCTTGATACCTGTCTTCACTTCTTTAACCGCACTCTCCGTTTTACCTACCAATTTATAAGAAGAGATACGGGCGTCTTTGCTTCCATTGAAACGGATGGCTAAAATAGTGAAATTATATTTCCGGGCTACATCCAGTTGAGAGATTTCTATTCTTCCTGGACCTACATCACCCTGGTTTTTCTCTCCTTTCACTAACAAACCGTCTTTCCATGCAGTCAGAGGAAATTCCACGCCATCCACCGTCACTGGGCTAGCCGGTTCGGAACCGACTCCAGCATGAGTCGCAGTAAATCCGTCAAGCACTCTGACACCAATATTCGTATAATTGTTTTCCACATCTTTTATCCAGCTGGTGGTTGAACTTTCCTGATGAGAAGTTATATTATTCCACGGAGTGGCAGAAAGTGAAGTCGGACCGAAATCAATATAGATGGGGGCTTTCAAGTCGGTGTCAGAAATCTCCGGTTGCTTGAAGTCAACCAAATCGGTCACTTCATCAGGTTTCTGCACAGCGTAATGGGCAGCATTTTGTGCAATCTTCACTACCTGCGGGTCAATCGTTTCGGGAGCATACGGGTTGCCAACAACGTTTTGTCCCGTAATCATCTCAAACCAGGTGCAGGCAGCAGTATATCGCCCGTAAGTAACCTCCAGATGATAACCGTCACGGTTGAATGCATCACCCAGGAATGAGGTGCGGCCGTTCTGTATGGCTGTCCCCGAAGGAATCAACAGGCTCAAATCCGTATGATTCGTCATAGCCTGTCGTGCAGCCGTTACGATAGAAGAATACATCGTCATCTGGTTGCTATCATAATCCGGGAAACTTTCATGAGTGGAACTGGAAGCGTATGCCCAAGTCTGATGCCACAGCAGTTTAGCTTTCGGACAACGTTCCTTTATTCCTGCAATCAAATCAGCCAATACCGTATATGTTTCGTATTTACCGGATTTACCGCTCGCCTGTTGCAGACTGATATAATCCCAGTTTTCATCCGCCAATCCCTGTGATAGTTTATAACCGGTTTTACCTACTTTCTCGCCTTTTACTATTTTACGATATTCATAAGCAGCGGCATCCGACTGGAAGTTAGCCCAATGCTTATCCAGGTCACAGCCGCCAATATACATATTTCCGATAATTAACTCATAGCCTGCCGCTTCTGCCAGTTCATACAGATATTGCTCAACGGCATCCTGCGAGAAACTATTGCCAATTGCCAGTATTCGTATAGCATTTTGCTTTACGGTCACCGGAATTGTAGCAACTAGCGGTTTTGTATTTGTAGGACATTCGATAGAAATCGCTGTGCTACCATCCGCAACACCCGTAATAATAATGCTATTATTATCTTCGCTGACAGCTACTGTAGCGATGTTTGCATCTTTGGAAGTACAGGTATATTCCGGTTTCAGCTCTTCTTCACCACCAACCGATACGTTCAGAGTGACAGATTCACCAGTCATGACAGTGACTTCCTTAGAAGCAACCACCATCCAGTTTCCATCTACATATACTATTTTTTCTTCTGTCTGGGTTACAATCTTCTCCGAGTCCGAGCAGGAAACCAACGAACTGCCAACAGAAAATAACGTTACTAAAAAGAATAATCCGCTCAACAGAAAATTATTCTTTATTCTGAAATGCTTTATCATAAGTACTTTTAGTTATTTCTTTTTTTCATGTAATAATCTCTCATCAGATACCATGCCTTCTTGCGCATTCCCTGATCGGATATTAACCCTTTGCGGTTCCAGCCATCCTGATTAGTGGGGTGGAAACGGAACGGAGAACGGAAGTCGAACAGAATCCAGGGAGATACTCCACGCAGGTTAGGGATATTGTCGAACATACGGATATTGTCTCTATACAGACGTGCCTGATACTCTTCACTCCAGGAGCTGACTACATTCTCATCGCCGGACTGACCGTACAGTGCTTCACCACCAAATTCAGAAATAATCAACGGTTTGTCCGTCACTACTTCCCAGATTGCATCTTTCGGTTCAACAGGCCATGGATGATACCAGCCCATATATTTATTGATTGCTACGACATCCAATTGGGAAGTAAAGGAATCTTCCATTACAAAACGCTGTTTCTCACTGTTAAAGCGCACAAGGTCAAAAGCGGCGACATACAGACGGGTAGTATCCAGTTGTTTGCCTGTTTCAAGCAGGGAAGTCAAAAAATCATTCCGTTCTTTGGAAGGCTGTGTTTCATTGGCAACACCCCAGTAACCTACTGCACAACGATTCTGATCGCGCTTTATCATTTCAGAAAGCATCTTCTGTGCTTTCTTACGGGTATCTTTGTCTGTAAAGTCAATGCCTTGCCAAATAGGAATTTCCTGCCAGAGAAGGAAACCCATCTTTTCTGCCAAGCGTACCGTGTATTCATTCTGCGGATAATGTGCCAGACGAATCATGTTCACACCAAGCGCCTTAGCTTCATTCAGCAACATAGCTGCATCGGCTTCCGAGAAAGCACGTCCCATGCGCTGCGGAATCTCCTCATGGAAAGAGATGCAACACATAAATGTCGGTTTCCCGTTCAGGTAAATATCCGTTCCTTTCACTGTGATGTTACGGAAGCCTATTTGTTCCTCCACGCGGTCGGTACTTGAAGAAATGGCCACACCATAGAGTTTCGGTTCTTCGGGCGACCAGCGTTGCAGTTTCTTTGCATTCAATACGGTTTCCGCTTTTCCTTCCGCATCAGTGGTAAGTTCCGCATTGATTTTAAGTTCGGGGATGGCGACTGTCACCTTTTCACCTGCCTTTTTATCAGAAAGACGTACACGGGCAATGATCCGGTCGGGAGCATTTTTATCCAGTTGGATGAAGTAATCTTCTATAAATGTGCGGGGAGTTTTCACCAGCAACACATCTCTTGTGATGCCGCCATAATTCCACCAATCGAACGCCATAGCAGGAATGGCGTCCTTGGTACGACGATTGTTCACTTCTATTGCCAGGAAGTTATCGCCATCTTTCAACAGGTCCGTCACTTCTACTTGGAAAGGGGTGAAGCCACCTTCATGTTCTGCTATTTCTTTTCCGTTCAGGTAGACTTTGCAACGATAGCTGACAGCACCAAAATAAAGAAACTGACGCTTGTCTGCCAGACGTTTGGCATCAAAATGACGCGCATACCATACAGTACCCTCATAATATTTCAGTTCGGGCGACTGCGAGTTCCAGTCTCTCGGGACATTAAGACGCAAGCCGCCTTCGAATGCATATTCGTAGAAATCAGTATTTCCTTTCGGTTGCTGATTTTCATAGATTTTCATTCGTTGTCCCTGATCGTACAGGTCGATAATGGCATTCCATTTACCATTCAGTGAATGAATGTCACGACCGTAGACATTCGTTATCAGTTCTTGTGCCGCAACGCTTCCTGCAAAAGCGATCAGCAACAACAGACATAGATTTAATTTCTTACCTATTTTCATTTATCTATTAGTTTGTGGTATTTATACATTATTCGTTTCTCGATTCATTCTTCAGGAAATTCATCACCCAGTTCCAGGCAGCATTCCACTGCTCTGCATAGGCATAATGGGCAGTCGTTTCGGCCACGAACAACTCTTTCGGAGCATTAATCATGTTGTAAGCCGAATAAGTGGTGGTAGGCGGACAGACCATATCATTATAACCGAAAGTATAGAATCCCGGTACTTTAACCTGCCGGGCAAAGTTGACTACATCAAAGTACTGAATGGTTTTAATCTTCTCCGGTGTCCGGTTCCTTTCATCCTTAAACATGTGCGGCCAACCTCCTGCGCGACCATGAGCATAGCCTGCAATATCACACAAAGCCGGATAGAAAGAAACTAATCCTTTGACACGGTTATCCAGTCCGGCAATCACTATGGAAAGTGCTCCGCCCTGACTTCCACCGAAAGTTGCCAGATTACCATTAAATTCGGGAAGTGTGTAAATGAAATCAATGGCTCTTACACAGCCTGTATAAACCCGTTTATAATAATACTTATCCCGATCGTCCGTATTGAATGAATGGTAATTCTTCAAGGCCCCGTTATAAAGTCGGTGATATACATCCCCCGTCAGGTTGACCGGAATGCCGTGAATACCGATCTCCAAAATGATAAAACCATTTCCGGCACGTTCGGGCTCCCCGTTATATGCGCGGATACCCGCACCCGGTACTTTCAAGATGGCCGGATATTTTCCGGGAGCTTTCGGCACACAAAGGATGCCATACATGCGGGATGCATAGTCATTATTCGCAAAAGAAACATGATATACATTCACTTTGTCCGTACACTTTTCCGGCAATAAAGTCATTATAGGTTCCAGCGCCCACTTTTCAGCGGCTTCTTTGGTGCTCTTCCAGAATTCAAGAAAATCGGCGGGCAACGGAGTAGTCGGTTGTAGCTTCTCCGGATCAAAGCCGACGGTAGCTACACCTTCATATTCACGCCCTTGATAACTGACAAAAGCACGGCAACGCAGGAAACCCTCTTTTTTCATTGTACCTGCATTAATTTCGAGCTTTTCATTCTTCAAAGGTTGTTTACCTGTCTGATGAGGTTTCATCATATCTTCCGAAATCTCATAACGCACTTCCAGATGATCCTGTGGAATATTGCATTTCAGTACAGCTACTTTGAATTTCACTTTTTCTCCCGGTTGATACAACCAATTGGTGTGGTCGGGAGTGACCAGCACTTGAATCAGCCTTTCCGCCGGTTGCCCGTACACAACGAATTGCACGGCAACAAACAAAGCAAGAAAAACAGAACGCAAACTTTTTATCATAATTCCATTATTGTTTATAGTCTTTTCATGGTTTTACCTGGTATTGATAAAGAGTGAAAGAATTCTTATCATTCAACTCGAAACTTACTTTACCCTGTACACCGACTTCAGCAACAAACTTTTTGCCATTTCCCATCAAAGGAGTAAAAGTTACCTTCTTGCCCTCCGGAAGCCAAGTATCAATGGTTCTTTTGGCTATATCATTGTCTTCGCGGTAAATAATGAGATAACCTTGCGTGTCAGAGACTATTGATTGAAATCCTGTCCACGAGCGTCCCGAAGGTTCTTCACCAATGGGTAATATGATGCCTTGATGAAATTGAAGTTGCAAGGGTTGATATTCCTTGAGCAGAGTTGCCGTAGCATAAGCCTCTTCGGGCAGGTTCGAAGCCTCCATCCAAGCCAATGGCTGTGCCGCCAGGGTGATGGCAAAGAGGTAGTCGAAACTATAACGAGCGGGAGCAAATGGATCGGTAGTGCTGTACTTATCGGCATTACGCCATTTATTAAGGAATTCTATCTGCATCTTCTCGGCCGGTACATAGCGAGACAGCATCCAAAGATTACGCAAGGTGCGATAGGGATAATAGTTGCCCCAATCGGTATAACGGTTTTCCAGGAAGATATTGCCATACTCATTCATATAATGATATCCACCGCGACGACCGGCAGTGGCATCGAGGTTGAAAATCACCTCATGGTTGGTTTGTGCTAACACGGCATCAAACAACCGGCGCAAATTCTGTTCGGCTGTTTTAGTAGGTATTTGTAAGCCATCTATCTTGAAACAGCAGATGCCATACTCCTTGTAAAGCCCGATAATGACTTGCGCGTCTTTTTGCCAATCGGCAAAATCATTCTGTATACTAGGATTGAACCATAATCCGATACGAATACCCAATTTCTTTCCTTTCTCTACAATGCGTTTCAGTCCATGAGGGAATTTCGTGGGGTTGGGCGTCCAGTAATCGGCATTTTTCCAAATATCTTTAAAGCTGCCTCCGGCTGTCTTTGAGTTGGGACTTTTTCCGCTCTGCCAACCATCGTCCAGTTGAAAGAGGGTGACACCCAGACGTGCGGCACGATCCAGCTCAGCCAGACAGAAAGCCTCATCTATTTTGGCATCCTGACTACGGTCACCCCAGGTATTGAGCATAATCATCTCATCCTGTGCGGCAGTGTGGTGGCGCAGTTGTTTTTGATAAAGGCGCAATGCTGTTAGTGCTTCTTGTTCATCTCCGGTATAGACACCGGTAACGCATCCATAAACACGAGTCCAGCTATCCGGTTTCACATCATCAGATGCAATGCCCAGACCCACTACCATAAAATCGCTAAAGTCGGCCACGAAGTCGGAACCATTATAATGTAATTGGGTACTGCTGCAAGGAGCCTCTTTCAAGAAAAAGAAACCTTGCCGGGTAGCCACATCGTGAGCAAAAAGCAGATTACCACGATAGGTATTGCGACGGTAAGGAAGCCAGGTACGTTCTGTCACCAGATTGTCGTTCCAATCAGTATAGTCGAAGAACTCTACCGTACGGGCACGCCAATGATTACCGGAGAGTTGCAATCTGTCAATCGTCGGAGTTTTCACCCCCGTAGTCATATCGGCTGTGTGCTCTATATTTTTACGATCGGCATTAGAACGATTGTCATCTTTATTCTGGTAAAGTTCTACTTGTCCTTTCAGATAGGTATCGCAGGCAATGGCGGGACAGTCTGCATAAATGCGATAGCGACGTTCTATACTTAGAGAACCGATGGTGCAAGCCACAGTGGCTTGCAGATAGCTGGCATGTATACCATTCGTTGGAATCTCATTCACAGTGAAAGTAGCAGCTGTAGAGATGCCTTTCACAATCGAGAAGTCGGGCTCTTTGCCTTGAGCCGGGATTATTTTTCCACATAGCTTATCGGTGAGGCTAATGGTGACAGGTGTACCATTATTCCACAGCATGGTACGCTCCATGTAGTTATTGCCCATACGTAGTGTATCACCTTTCAGGAAAGCATAATAGTGTTGTCCTCCCCAAAGCGGCAATCCCAATATGGTTGAGAGAAATATCGTGATAATACTTTTTTTACTCATAGTTTGTCTGCGGTTTGATGTAAGCCGGAGCCTCCAACAATTTGTTGGGTTCGTTGAAACGTTGGTTATCGGGTACATTGTGTTTGCCCAAGCCTGCCTGCATAAGCTGCTTTAATTCGGGCAGATGATGATGATAGATATCACGCGGTTCTACGCCATGCTTATGACAGAGTCCGGCTGCCATACCTACTACTTCGCCCATCATACCAGTAGTACGCATCACACGCACCGTACCCAAGGCTACGTGTGTGCAACTCATATTACGACCTGCCATAAAGAGGTTATCCACATTGCGCGAATAAAGACAACGATAAGGGACAGCATAAGGATGAATCCAACGATGCACCGTTGCCGACTTGAATTCATTATCAGGAAAACGCACACTGTTCACGCTATCGGGGAAGTGGAGGTCGATACTCCAAGTGGTAGTAAACGAAGCATCCTCGTGCGCCACATTTTTGTCTATATCGTCTTGTGCTAACACATAGTCGCCCAGAAGGCGGCGAGATTCACGTTTACCGGAAACATACGCCACCCAATCGAGTGAACGGTTGGCATACTTTTTACGATCCGCATAGTGATTCTTCAGATAGCTCCAATTGGAATATACCACCAAAAGTCCATAGTCGCGTATGCGTTCAGCCTCGGTGATTTGATTACGGTTCATTCCTGTTTCCCATTTCCATTCGCCCATAGTTACAGGCTCGCAATTATCAGCGCCAAAGCGCATACCATATTCGAAGCGGGGGAAAGAGGTCTTCTTCTTCATGTCCTTGCTATACCATTGTACCGATGCGCCCATCACTAGCGAGTCGGGCTGCTCGGGAGCGAGACTTTCGCCATATTCATCGCGGCCTTCACGTCCCATAGTCCAATCGGCACCGGCTAAGTAGCCTATGGTAGCATCGCCAGTGCAGTCACTAAAAAGAGGAGCGGTAAGTTCCGTTTGTTCACCTGTCTCAATGTGTTGAATAGTGACTGATGCTATGCGATCACCCTGCATCTTTACGGCCACAGCACGTTGCGAAGCATAAAGGGTGATATTCTTTTCGGCAGCTATAAAGTCTTCCTTTTTCTGATCTTCATAATAGTCACCCGGTTGGGCATTACCGGAACGTTCATGACCGAATTCGCGTATCATACGACCTAACCCCTCGTTGGGTCCCTTTTCGATAATACCACCCAGGTGTACACGTATCTCCGACGAGTTATTACCACCCAGTACAGGACGATCGTTCACTAATGCCACCCTACAACCTAACCGGGCAGCAGCCGTAGCGGCACACATGCCGGCTACGCCTCCTCCCACTACCACAAAGTCGTACTGATGGGTGGGCACCGTTTGTTGTTGTTGCAAGCGGGCACGAAGTGCAGCTGTCTCTGCCTCGCCCCATGCAGTGGGTTGCGCATTCATATCAGTCGTGAGATAGATGGCATCACAACGACCATTAAAACCTGTAAGGTCTTTCAAAGCAAGGGTAATAGTACCTGCCTTCAATACGACCTTACCGGCGGACTGCCATTGCCAGGAATTACCGGTGTGTCCCAACGTAGTTTTCAGTAACTTACCACCTAAAGCCAGACGAAACTTTCCGGGTCCTTCGGCATCGGTCCAAGGTGAAGTCCAGTTGTAGGTGCGGGCATATACATAGTAAGTGCCCGCCTGGGGAATATTGATTTCTGCCGTAGCATCGGCCACAGGAATACCCATGCCATGTGCCATGAGATAGGGTGAACCCATTTGATCCATGAACTGCTGGTCGAGCACCCAGCCGCCTCGCTGGCTGAAGCTTTCTGCTTCGATGAGCAGTTCTCCGGCTACAGCCACAAGGCTACAGGCTACGGCTATGCATGTCAGTAAGATTTTTTTCATCATAGCACAGCGTTTTTTAATTATTGAATAGTTATATCACCCACTTTCACCCAACCTTTGGAGGTTTGATACTCATCGCGGGCTGAAATTAAGATACCAATGGCATTCTCTTTGGTAGTATCTACCAATCCTACTGCCCAAATGTAATTCCCTGCGGCTACATCAGTGAGTTTGATATTAGTAGTGTAAGTCTTGGGAGCTCCCTTCATCCAAGTGGCAATGTTTGCTTTGTCTTCTATATAGATGCGGACGGGCTCCTCTGTATTCTTATCGAGCAGAGCGATAGCAAGTTTGTACTTGTCACCATACTGCGGCAAATTGGTAGGACAGTAACCCCAACCCAAGTTCGACCAGCGGTGAGTAAGTGATACACTACTGCCACTACGAGCTATAGTAGGAATAGACAGACGGTCGGGATAGAGACGGTAACCACCTTCGGCAATAAACTCCTTCACCAAATGGAAAGCTGTATTGAACCAAGAATGAGTTTCACCTTTGTTCACGTTGGTATCAAAGCGGAGGTCCATCATGTTGACATAACCACCCTTGGCTTCATCATATTCTCCCTGGCGCACCTCGGCAAAATTCTTGTAACCATCGCCGGCAATAGAACCACCGTGTGATGATTCTACCCAACCACCTTCCATAGTAATAGGTACGATACCATGATAGGTAGTACTGATGCCACGCTCCCAATCCTTATAATATTGCTTCATGCCGAAAGCATCGTGACGCAAACAGAAGCCTTTAGCTACGGCACGTTTCACCATATCGGCAGCTACATCGGTATCGGTATCACTAAACTCTTTGCCACTAAGCAAACAGCGATGATAATTAATCATGATAGGCACTTTAGTGAAAAGGCGTGACATTACGTCTGTAATCCATTCAAATACTGCTTGTCTAGGAGCTTCATCACCTGTAGAGTATTTCAGGGTGTGAGTCTCGCCCCATTTGCCTAATCCAAAACCACTCACAAATTGAGTGACATCAGGATCATTGTATTTGGCTGCAAAAGCAGTAAGAAACTCTTCATACTCCCTCTGGAAAATGGGATCGTCCGGATAAGGTGTCCATACGTTTACACTACCGGTAGTAGTGGTAAATCCTTCAGCACCGGCCTCTTTTACATAATCGGGACAGGCATCTTCATGTTTGTCACGACTATCACACACAAAGGTAAAGGCGAGCTTCAAGTTTCGTTCTTTAGCTCCTTCCACCAGCATACGAAAACGCTTGGCAGGTTCGGTCTGTACACTTTCATCCCATACATATTTGCCTTTTTCAGGATTAAAGTTACTCCAAAGACCACGTACGTAGAGCGTATTGCCATAGTCAGATACCTTCACAGTACCTTCTGACGACTCGAAGTTATCATAAAGATCCCAGAAATCCATCATCATACCACTTCCAATACCCGCGTAAATGACCCATCCACTCATAGGGTTACGCTGCAGTTGGTAGCGTTCGGGCATGATATTGACGGTCGTGTTGCCTTCAATGTTCCAACTATAATCGGTTATAGGGGCATCATCGTCTGAACAAGCAGTGCCAATGAAAGACGTAGTAGCCAGCAGACACATCGACAAGGTCTTGATGCTGTTTTTTATTATTTTGTTCATAAAATATATCTCGTTTATTGTTATCATTTAAAGGTAGAATAAGAAGTGAAGTGATAAAAGCTCCACCTCTTATTCTTTCATTTTGGATTTATTTAATATCAAAGAGTACAGTGTTGTTCTCCAGGTCCACTACCACATAGTTACAGCCCTCCGGGATGAGGAAATAAGCATAGCGGTTATTGCCCTGACCTGTTACGGCTCCTTCTATCTTACCCGCTGTTACTGTGGTGTATCCATTGTAGCTATTACGAACAGCATCAGCAGTAGAACCAACGAACCATCCGTTATTAGCATATCGCAGCGTGCTGAAGTTCACCCAACCGGCATTTGTCTTCCCATAATTATCCTTATATTCATTACGTGGCAATACATCACCTTTATAAACGAATACTTTCGGATTGGCAACACTCTGAATAAGATTATACTTCACTTGACAGTACTTGAAGCTTTTTCCGGTTTCTTCATCAATACCCGAATCGTAAGCAAAACTATTGAAACCACCATACATGTGCAGTACATTGACTTCCTGACTCCATGGGTTTTTCCCCAGTTCGGTATTGTTGAACGATACGGTGAGTGGTTTCAGATCGGTAGCGGTCGAATAGATGGTAATAGATTTCTCCTCCTTATTCAATACAATGCGGTAAGTTCCATCGGCCGGAATTGTCCAATATTGTTTATCCACTTTGCTAATGAGTACTTGTCCGAATGTTGACAATTGACCATCTTCGATGTCATGACTATCAGCTATTTCCGGTACAATGGCCATCGCTTGTTCACCTTCGAAGGTGAGCGGGATGTAAAGGTTACCAGCTTTCAGTGCACCACGCCAAGCATAAATCTGGTCATTTTCGAGGACTTGAGCCATCTCAATCTGTTCCCCACCTACGGCACTACCAGCCAGGAATATCTGATCGGCTTCAACTACAGCACCAGCTTCTACTATCTTCACCGTCTGTTTACTCATATTCACAGTGATACGATAGGTAGCTGCAGATGGAATTAACCACGAATTGGCTTCAGCGCGATCGGATATGACGCCTGCCATTTCACCTGTGGTGATAGGGGCATCGGCGGTTTCCGGGCCAATGGCATTCAATTCGTCGGCATAGTCAACGGGGAAGTTTATCTTACCGGCAACCAAAGCTCCTTCGTAACTATAAATTCTGTTTGTCTCGTCTTTCAACGTCATCTTAATATTATCATCGCCTACGGCAGTACCTCCCACATAAAGGTTATCAGCTTTATACTGTTTGGGGCCATAAGTTTTGAACTTCACCGTTGCAGTAGCAATATCGGGCACCATAAGACGGGGACCTTCAAAGTTGGCTGTAACAGTAAAAAGGACTTCGCCAATGGTACTGGTGGTTAGACCGAAGTAATCGACCAATATATCCTGCATCTCTTTGTTGGTGTACGAGCGAAGAAATTCACCATCATCATCAAATTCCTTGATATTTGCAACATCGCTACCGATAAGCTGCATCTCATATTTATAAGTTGTGATATAATCTTCACCAAAATTGTGAGCGGTGCTCCACTTCAGCGTAAAAGCTGTCTCGTTGGGTTTACTTTCATCGAGCTTAATATATTCGCCCGAAGGAGTCAACTCAATCTCCGACTGGTTGCGTGAGGCAGTATTGTCTATCTCCTCTTCGCACGAGGTGGCAAGCATGCTCATCATTCCCACAGCCACCATTCCAAGGTTTCTATATAAATGCATTGTTTTCATGTTCGTAATAGTTTATAGGATTAATAACCCGGATTGTTGGGTAACAAGTTGGGACACAACTCCACATCATGTGTAGGCAGCGGCCACAAATATTCGCGTTCGGGGAAGATGCGTTTAGCACCCTGCGAACAATAACCGGCATTAAAGAGAGCTGCAAAGTCTGCTAAACCATCTTCGTCGATTTGCGGAGTCATTCCCCAGAACCAGAGGTTCTTGTTCACGATATTGTTCAGCAATTCTGTGGGGTCAATAAGCATGATGTAATTGTAACCATTCAATGCTTTTCCTGCCAATTTCCAACGCATCAAGTCTTGCAGGCGTTGGTTCTCCATAGCAAACTCCATGCGGCGCTCTATACGCAGGGCACGTCGCAGTTCGGTTTGGTTGGTAGTGGTCACGGCAGGATAACTATCAGTAGCTGTTACATTCACACCATAAGCACGAGCACGTACCATATTAATGGCTTTCAGCACGCTGTCGTCAATCAGGTTCTGTTCTATCATGGCTTCAGCATAAATCAACAGTACGTCAGCATAGCGCATTATGATATAGTCTTGTTCTACCTTTTGGTCTACTGTCCACGTAGCATCAATACCTTTCTTCCACAACAATCCTGTATATGAACTATATTGATTCACGATACGGGTATCTTGGTTGCTTTGTGTCTTACCTGTGGTATAGTTCATTACAGTTTTAGCTGCAGGACTGGGGTCGTATTCGAAACCACAGTGCTCGGTATTGAATTCAACGATGGTCATTGTACAACGCGGGTCACGGTTCTTGAAAGGCTTGCGAGGATCAAACAACGGTGATTCGTCAATAGGTAGCCCGTCAGTACAGAGATATGAGGCCAAGAGGTCCCATGAGGGATTGTATGAGCCATATCCTCCGGCATTACGAGGAAGACCGTTCTTCACAATCCAGGAATCGAGCATCACTTCGTTTTCAATGGAGCGAGGTATCACGAACACTTTCTCGTCATTCAGTTTGGTGCTCTGCTTGAAAAGTTTAGCATAGTCAGGTTCCAAAGAATAGAGTTTAAGATCCATACAAGCTTTGGCGGCTTGTGCAGCTATCTCATAATCACCCATATAGAGGGCAAAGCGCGCTTTCATAGCCAGGGCTGCTCCTTTGGTAGGATGGATATTTTCGTCTTTTCCATAGCTTTCAGGCAAACCGGCAATGGCTTTATCGAAATCAGCATACACCAAAGGAATCACTTCCGCTTTAGGTCTGCGACCACGTTGCAAAGCTTCGGAAATGGTTATAGTCTCTTCCTGATAGGGCACATCACCATAAAAGAAGATCAGTTCAGCATATTTGCAGGCACGACAGAAATAAGCCTCACCGGCATAACGATTATAAACTTCCTCGGTCACAGCACCCTTTGCCTTGTGAATATTTTCGAGCATTGTGTTGGTGCGGGCAATAAGTTTGAATGATTGCTGCCACAAAGCATATACTTCATACTGCTGGCCGTTCAGGGTTCCATCAAGCACGGTTCCACCACTTCCCGGGTTACGGTTCGTCTGACGATAGGTTGTGTTGTCCGACCATTGTTCGGATGAGCTAAGAGGTTCTTGCCAATAACCTAAAATATAGAAATCATTGGAAGCCAAACGCAATTCTGTTTCGGATGTGTACCAAGACTCGGTATTACCTTGCGATTTGGGTACCAAGTCCATGCTCTCGCAAGCAGCAAGACTCAGGCACATTCCGGCTAATAATATCTTTGTTTTCATATTCTATTCCTATTTATTTAAAAGTTAACTTGTATGCCCATTACTAAAGAGGTGGTAATAGGATAATCCGATGTACCCATTTCAGGATCCCAACCACTAGGGAAATTGCTCAAACAGAAGAGGTCACTACCACTCACATAGAAGCGGGCACGGTTTATACCGGCTTTTTGTGTCCAACTCTTAGGCAGGGTATAGCCTAATGTGATATTCTTCAAACGGAAGTATGAACCGTTGAACATCCAGAAGTTAGAGGTAGCATAGTTATTGCTCTTCGACACATTCGAAAGGCGGGGATACTTGGCTGCTAAATTCTCTTCAGTAGTATTGAAAGGACTCCAATATTTACCCTCGAGAATGGCTGGTACGTTACCATAGTTATCACGCAAAGGTTGTACCATAGAAGTAGAGAGGTAAGAATTTTGCTTGCCGATGCCTTGGAAAGCAAGACTGAAGTCAATGCCTTTGTACGAAGCGTTAAGGCTACCACCATACTGGAAACGAGGCAGTGAGTTACCCAAAGGTACACGGTCGTATTCGGGACTGATTACGCCATCGGGTACACCATCGGGACCACTGATGTCACGATACTTCAAGTCACCAACTGTAACGGTAGTACTAGTGCGAGCCGAGTTGTTCACTTCTTCTTGAGTTTGATAGATGCCCTCGCACACATAACCATAGAATTCATTGAAGAGCACGCCGGCACGTTTAATCTTACCACCACTGATTTGCTCACCATCATTCATATAATCAATCTTTGAAAGGAAGTCGGAGAAATTCACATTTACACCATACTTAAAATCTCCTATCTGGTCGTTCCATGCCACTTCAATATCATAACCATGAGTGGACATCTTACCTGCATTCGTACTAGGGTTGTTATATCCCATAAAATAAGGGATTTCGATATTCAGCAACATGTCCTTGGTCTCTTTCCAATAGTAATCGAAATGAAACTGCAGACGGTTGTTCAAAAAGTTGACATCCAGACCTAAGTCAGTACTGGTAGTCGTTTCCCAAGTAATATCTTCTACAGCCAACACAGCAGGACGAGCAGTTTTATCAGAAACTACACTTCCATCAGCCATATAGAAAAGTGAATTACCAAAACTCATCAAAGCAATGTAGGGGAAGTAGTTGCTGCCGATACGTTCGTTACCTAACATACCCCATGAACCACGCAACTTCAAGAATGAAAGCCAATCCCATTTGAGGTTCTTCATGAACTTCTCTTCACTCGCTACCCAACCAGCTGAAAATGAAGGGAAAGTACCCCAACGATAACCTTTGGCAAAACGTGAACTACCATCGTGACGCACGTTAGCCTGGAACAGGTAACGATCGGCATACGAATAAATAACACGGCCAAAAACAGAGTTTGAAGTATACTCTGAACCTGTACCGCTATTGGTTTGGAAATCTTCCGAACCGATATTGAGGTAAGGATAACCGGTCAGTTCATATTTATCGCGCGCAGCACCGAGACTTTCGCTCTTCATATAGTAGTTTTCGAAACCGGCCATTACTGTGAGATTATGACTGCCAAAGGTTCCCATATAGTTGGCAATTGCCTGGCTAGTGACATTATAATCATCGTTACGAGTTTCTGTGAGCGAATTGGTAGTCCAAGTGCTCCCGGAGTCGAAATAACCGCCAAAGGTTTCGGGATCATCGGGCAAGGTGTATCCACATGAATTTTTAAACGCTTTCTTCTTTTGATAGTTGATAAAAGGAGATACGATACCCGAGATGCTTAGCCCCTTGATAGGCTTGAAGGTTAGCGAACCTTTACCTGCCACCTGCGTACTGTGAGCTACCGAATTACCACCGGCTACAAGCAATCCATAAGGATTTGCACCACTCTTACCCGAAGCTAAACGACCATCATCCCAGGTTGCGGGGTAAATGGCGGGCATTTTACGCATGGTATCAAAAGGGTCATAGTTTGTGGCAGTACTCTTAGCATGACGGATATTTACGTCTATTTGAGCACTAAGTTTATCATTGATATTAAAGTCGTTGTTCGAACGGAACATGTAGCGTTGGAAACCACGACCGTCATAAAGACCGTCTACTTCGTCATACGAAAGGGTAGCTACCGACTTTACCGCTTTGTTACCGCCTGATACAGAGAGAGTATGAGTCATACGGGGAGCACTTGACTTCAAAATCAGATCAGTCCAATCGGTAATGGGGTAGTTGTTCGGATCAGTAGCATTATACTTCACCCAATTCTTGGTTTTGTCAGCCGTATATTCTTGGAAAAAACCACCAGTAGGGTTATCGTTGTATTTCAACTCGTTGCTCATCTCCAAGTAGCGAGTGACTCCCACCATACTAGGTTGTTTAGTAGGAATTTCCCAACCAAATTCAGCATTATATTTCAGATTGATTTTACCGGTATCGTTACCGCGCTTGGTAGTAACTAAGATAACACCAGCAGCAGCTTTCGAACCATAGATACTGGCAGCCGCAGCATCTTTCAATACAGATATGCTCTCTACATCATTAGAATTCACATAGTCGAGCGAACTCTGCACACCGTCTACAATCACTAACGGGCTCGATTCACCCATAGTGGTAATACCACGCACACGAATAGAGGCGGCTCCTGCACCGGGAGCAGAGCTATTACGCGTCACCATCACACCAGAGAGTGATCCTTGCAATGCATTGGAAAGCATGGCTGTACGCTTGTTCACCAGCTCTTCTCCCTTCACGGCTGCCACCGCACCGGTAAGGTCTTTCTTCTTTACCACACCGTAACCGATAACAACTACTTCGTTGAGCGCTCTGCTAGCTTCTTCCATTACTATGGCATACATATTTTTGCTATCTATCCGCACGATTTTATCCACAAAGCCCACATAGCTAATGAGCAATTCGCTACCCTCGGGAACGTCTATCTGAAACTTACCATCAAGGTCGGTGATAGTAGCTGCATCACTACCTTTCACACGAACCGTAGCACCAATCATCGGAAGATCAGTTGCATCGACTACCTGACCAGAGATGCGCTTCGCCTTTTTCACTTGAGTAGTAGCCTTTTTAGAAGGATTAGCAGTGATGGTTACTTGACGGTTCTGAATGGTATATTTCAAATCGGCTAGCCGACATACTTCCGTCAAAATAGCATCGATCGACTTTCCTTTCAACTCGATGTTCACTTTGTTGTTGAGACGATCTTTTACAGGTTGATCATAGACAAAAACATATTGGCTATGTTTTTCAATGTAGTCGAACACTTGTTTCACTGTCGAATCTTCGGCTTTAAGGATATACATCCCATTTACCTTTTCGAACGAAACAGTCGACGCACTAGAATAAGCGGGCACAGACAGTAGTCCAGCCAAACAGAAAGCTTTTGCCAAGCTTACCACCGTAGTTGTGATTGTTTTTCGATTCATAATATAAGATTAATAATTAATATTTATTGCATAACGATTTATGAGTAATCTACCAGTTAATTGTTGATTTTAAGTTTACCGACTTTGCACCATCCCTCAAATAGAAGATTCTTGTCGACCGCCATTTTCAAGCCCGGCTGGCATGCTTTGGTTGTATCAACCAAACCAATAAGCCAAGTGTAGTTTCCCTTTTGAAGTCCATCCAATTTGACAGTTGTGGTATAATGACCATCACGCCCTTGTACCCAAGTTGAGAGATCAGCCTCATCTGCAAGCTGTTTTTTCACAATGTTATGATTGTCATCCATCAAAGCGATGCAGACTTTATATTTTCCTTTCCATTGAGGAATATTGGTAGGACAGTATCCCCAACCCAGATTGCGCCAATTGTGTTGCACGCTCACACGCTCGCCTGAACGGGCTTTATTTACAAAACTGACCTCTGTGGGATAGAGCCGGTATCCTCCCTCACGTTCGAAACGCTTCACCAAATCGAAAGAGCGATTAAACCACGAGGCTACTTCATCACCAATGCGAAGATCCATCATATTGACATGGGCATTACGGCTTTCTTCGTACTCGCCCCAGCGCACATCTTCCGAATGCCCCTGGCGATACTTGCCACTAGGATCAATCCAGTAACGGTGGTGCGCTCCGGTAATCCATCCTCCCTCCATAATGATGGGCAAGCGAAAGCGGTAAGCACGGGCAAAATCTTTTTCCCACTGTTCGTAGTAACCAGTCATGCCAAAAGCGTCGTGACGAATGGTGTATCCTTTGGCAATGGCTCTTTCGAGCAATCTTTTACTATCAGGGTGTGGTTCTGCCCAGCTGATGGTATCTCCCACCAAACGATGGTAGTTTATCACCAATGGTACACGTTTGAAAGCTTTTGCATAGGTATCGGTAATCCATTCGAATACTTCTACTTTATTTGAGTAGTTATTATACTTCACGCCATGTGCTTCTCCCCATTTACCAAGCCCATAAGCATCAATAAAATCTACTTTATCGGGATCGTCAAAAGCAACAGCAAAGGCTTGAAGAAACTTTTCGTATTTCTGTTGAAACACGGCATCGTCAGGATAAGGCGACCATATTTGGGGATTATTAGGATCTTGAAAACCTTTCGCACCGGCTTCCTTTACATAAAGAGGTGTGTTCTGTCCTTGGTCGCGGCTGTCTACATTGATACGGAAAGCCAGTCGCATACCACGTTCACGCACCGAAGCAAGCAATTTATAGATACGTGAGTCCGGATCGTTCCATACATAATCTCCCTCTTTACTCTCAAGCATATTCCAATTGATGCGAATGTAACATGTACCGGCGTAATCGCTCACGCGAACAGTGGAATCCCCACCATTTACGGGCATAGCATCATAATGGTGAGTTTGCCAAAAGTTTTCATCCCATACACGTCCCAAATACATCACCCAACCTGTAAGGGGATTTTTGAGTACAGAGGTAGTATCAGGCTCAAAACATACTGTTTGTTCGGGCGCTTTTAGTCCTTTAGTTATAGATATTTGTGTATGTGCCGAAGACCATCCACAGAGTATCAGAGCTGCTATAAAAAGCATAAATGTGCGTAACAAAGTGTATCTTTTCATATTTTTCACTGGTATTAATAAAGCATAGCTTCTCCTTACGAGAAGGCGTATAAGTTTCCTCTACCTTGCTATGAAGGCATTATAAATTGGTTAATAATAAGTTTCTATGTAATTATTTTATTCAGGAATAATCAATAACAAATATAATTACTCCTTCACTAAGTAGATCGTATCACCATGAATTTTCATTCGGGTTTGCGTCATGGTTTCAATGGCTTTCAATACATCCTTTACCTGATCGTCAAGTACTAGTTTGCCATAAAGTTTATTAGCCGACATCTTATCATCAAACAGAATAGTCACTCCGTAATAATGACTGAGCCGTTGGGCTACAGACTCTACACTTTCACCGGCAAGGTTTATCATCCCTTGCATCCAGCAAGTATATTCATCGGTATTCACTAACCGTTTCTCAGCAAAACCACCCTCCTGCAAATTTACCAGTTCATTCGGTTTCATGCGAACCCTGTCATTGTTGGACGTTTTGAGTTCTACCGAACCTTGTACCAACACAACCTGCGAATCCGAAGCATCGTAATTGTTCACATTAAATTTAGTTCCAAGCACCTTCACTCTAAAATTATCAGAATTAACTAAAAAAGGATGCTCCGCATCGTGTGCCACATCAAAGTAGGCTTCACCTTTCACGTATACCTCACGATACTCGCCATTAAAACGTTTGGGATAGCGGACAACGGTACGCGAATTGGCTATGATTCTGGTACCATCTGCCAACATCAACGTCATCTTTTCGCCAACAGGCACTTCGACCTCTTCATCGTAAACATCAGCCATCATTTCCATAACTTCCGCACGGTACAAACCGTCCGTTGTATTCTCCCCGATTATATATTTAATACCTATAAAAAGAAGCAGCGTCGCAGCCACCGAGCCAACATACATCATAATGCGTCTCTGCCTAGATTTACGCTCTTGTTGGTGCATTTTCAAAAAAGCTCTTTTCTTAATGGCGGAGATATCTATCTCAGCCGGAGTGCTATGTTGTATGAACGACTTCAACTTGATGTCGTCCAGCAAATCACCATATTTATAATCATTTATATCTTTATCCATCTTCAATTCTTTTTATCCTTTCAATTTCTTTTTCCTGCAAACAATCTTTTCACCTAAAACTTCTTTCTATTTATAAAGACGCAGAGGTTGAATTTATCTATAGGTTTAATTTCCACTTTTTTTCTTTCAGTGCTGTTTTTTTCTGAATCACCCGCCTACAAGTCTCTTTCGCAAAGCATTCATAGCATACCCTATATGGTAGTTCACTGTAGGAAGTGAAATTTGCAACATACGCGCAATTTCCGCATAAGGCATTTGTTCCAGTTTTGCCAGGAAGAATACATGCTTGCACTTGGGCGGCAAACTGTCCATCACGATCTGCAGCCGTTCGTACAACTCTTCGAAATTCTCGGAATCCTCACTCGATTCTTCTCCGGACGCCATCATTTCTCGCTGGTAGCGTCGCTCCACCTCCGCGTGAAGCTTACGATCGATACAAGAGTTTTTGACGGAACGACTTAAATAAGCATAGATCGATCCCGAGTGAGAGATTTTCGCCCGGTTGACCCATAGGTAAATAAACGTATCCTGCACGATGTCCTCAGCTTCCGCCTGGTTCCCGACAAAACCTAATGCGTAAAGGTATAACCGTTCCGAGTAAGACTCGAAAAAAGAATTGAATGCACACCAATCCCCCTCCTGCATTTTCCGAAACAAAATTAACTCATCCTGCATAGGCCACCTTTCCTTATTGCAAGCAAAAATAATGATTCTCTTTATATTATTATACTCCCGTGTCGGGAAAATACAAGATTTC
>ENA-OURU01001609-OURU01001609.1-human-gut-metagenome-genome-assembly--contig:-NODE-1609-length-26682-cov-3.531228_pt1 | contig 26682 bp, 20 predicted proteins | sample MGYA00242137_ERZ509064 | MGnify/ENA primary metagenome ERZ509064 (study PRJEB26280, sample SAMEA2338777) | human gut metagenome | biome: human gut; feature: human-associated habitat; material: faeces...
CACAGGTTTAAAACAAAAAGAAGTCAACCGTTTTTAGGAAATGACATGGTTCGGCAAAACGAAATTCTCTAAATTCGCTCTTTTTAGTAAGTGCATCCCACAATGAAATATCTTCTGAGAGAGCTATGGGACCAGCTCCAATAACAGCAAAACTAATAGCTAAAGCAGACGCCCAAGCGAAAAAACAGTTAATGTCAAAAGACGAAGAAAAATTTGGGAGACTGCTAACACCTAACTCTGATAAACATGCAGCGCCTATTACTAAGGCAATGGCAAATAGAGAAAGAAATGAGAGAAAAAACCAGAATTTTATCCAACCCATTGAGATTGTGACTTTTTTACCTTTCTTCCCATAAAAGCAAATTGAAAGGAACTCATCGGTACTGTGCCAGTCTTTTTCGAACCATACGAAAACTGGACGAGTAATGAGTAGGAAGAAAGCAACGAAAGCAAGAGCTGTCAGAATTGAGATCGTTCCGCTTATGGCAAGCCAAGTGAAAAACTCTGAAACGATAACCACTAACCAACAACATAAATTCTGATAGCTTTCAGCTACTAAATAATTTTTCAGAGCTAGGAACGGTTCAAACTTCTTCATACAATTCCTGGGGAATAGTGGAACTTTACCGGGCTTAATTCAGGTATGAAATTCAATTTAAAACTTTTGCGAAAGCCTGACAACGCCAATCGATAACTCAGATAAAAAAACTTGCCCAAACGAGCAGAACATTTATTTTCAAAAGGGTTTACTCCGGGGTGTAATACACGAAAACAACACAGATAACAAAACGTGTTGGGGTTGTTGTCTCAACAGACATGAATCATCACGCAGAGGGCACTGCGAAGTTAACGCAATAACACCTGAATGAAATAAGTACCAAAAGCGAGGATAAAAAAGCCTCGTTAATTTTCTCAAAACACCCGCAGAACACCTTTCGCGCAAGAGTTCAATGATGAGAAGCAAATGAGAGATGAAAAATACGAAATAAAGCCCTCCGACCCTTTTTGAGGGTAGATTTTGAAATCCAAAAATACAACCGTACACCCAAAAAGTGTACGTTAAGGTTCACCTATACTTTTTTGTCCTATAATTCCTTTTAGAAAGATCGTGAAGGATTAGTGCTGGGTTCCCGAATGGGAGTAGGCTTTCAACCGGAGGTTGGCTTAGAATTCCTTTGCCCCTGGTTCTTTCTTTGTTTTGAGCTTTGTGAGGATGTTTCTGGGATCCTTGCAAAGCTCTTCTACTATAAAGTCCAATCCTTTCTGGCTGTAGTAATACCGTTTCTGCTTGTCGTGAGTGTCCGTATAACACAGATCTTCGCGGCTCTTAATGCCATAATGTTTTGTAAAGTTGTTGAAATGGTAAGAGTTGAATCTAACGTCCTCTTTCCCACTGCACGTTAACCTAACCCCTCTTTTTCTAAGAGCACCATCAATGTACAGGATACCCTGCTTAGTTGTGAATTTATGGGTTTCATTGGGGGAGGAAACAGATTTCATGATAGCGATAGGAATTTCTCCCTCTTTTGCTATCCGTACAATTTGATCGGCGCCATTCTTGTTTTTTGTTAAATAAAACCGATGCTCTACCGGAATCGAAAATTTATTATTTTCTTTTCCAGCAATAGTATTCAATTTACCATTCAATTCAAGTAAATGTTGGGCTAGGTTTCCCGGATATTTTGCCCTTATTTTTGCTTCCGACAACGTTTCCATCGTTGAGGAAAGGGTCAAAAAGCCTAAGGGGATGCGGTCACCTAAATCCCCTCCGTTATACTCAAGAAGTTTTTCGGCGTAATTAAGCACACACGCTTGAAAAAGTGGAACGTAGACCATCTCGTATTCTTCAGTGATCAAGTGAATACTAGTATTCCTGAGCTCAATAATCTTCTCGAGGTTTAACCTCAACGGGTCTTTCTCGTTTGTTAAGACCTTTCTGATACATAGTTCAAGACTATAGCTTCTAGACGGATTATCTGGAAAGTAGATTGCTCTGGGGCCATTTATTTGTAATAAATGAGCCTTTAGAAGAAGCTCCCAAGCGTTGCAAATGAAAATTGCAAAAGCTTCGACTCTATATTTAATAGTTGGTTTGTTATAAGTTTCAACTGCTAACAGGAAAGCTTCAACGGACTTATCAAATAGCTTTTGACGGAAGGCTAAATCTTTATCTGACATCCTAATCCTCTTGGTCTTTGAACATGATTTTAACAAAGCGGCCATTGTCTAACTCAGGGAATTGCGTGACCTAAACTGTATACATAACGCTCAAAACCATCAGGCCCCTTGACTGTTGCGTTTTCTGATTGTATTTCCCTAGTGGATATGATTTCTTCTGTCCACAATCGATCGTTTACGAACATAACGTCATTAACTGTCCGTTAATTATCAAAAATAGATACGTACAGGATGTATAATACGTACATCCTTTTTGGTACACAGAGGCTCTAAATCATGGGAAGAGTTTTTGCTTATTGCCGCGTTTCAACAAATGATCAAAATCCGGAAAACCAAAAATTGGAAATTCTGAATTCTGGCTTCAATGTTGAGCCTAAAAGATTCGTCGAAGAAAAGATAAGCGGCTCTGTTTACGCCTCTAAACGACCGGAATTCATTAAACTTCTTGACCGCTTAGAAGAAGGAGACTCTCTAGTTGTCACAAAGCTAGATCGTCTCGGAAGGAATGCGCTTGACGTAAGACAAACCATAGATTTGTTAGCCGAAAGAGGAATCAAAGTTCATTGTCTAGCGTTAGGAAGTACCGACTTAACCAGCTCATCTGGAAAGATGACGATGACAATTCTTAGTGCTGTGGCAGAGTTTGAGAGAGATTTGATAATTGAAAGAACGCAATCAGGTCTCAAGCGAGCAAAAGCAGATGGAAAGAAATTGGGACGCCCCTTTTCACTTAGTGCCAACCAACAACAATCCGTCATAATGGATCTAATTTCTGGAAAATCAGTGTCGGAAACCGCTAGAAAGTTTAGAACATCAAGACAAACAATTATCCGCATTCGAAAATCAAAAATTTCCCTTCTGACGGAGAGCACAACCTAAGTCAAAGCGACTCAAGAAACAAATATAGATATTGATAATTCATAATTAGTTTAAGTAACAGATAACGCCAGAACGAAGAGGGAATAACAATGCGAGAACATCAGGCAATAGACGCTATGTGGGACGACACTCCAATAGATGTGTCGAGGGAAACTAGCATGATCTGGTCTATAGCCAATAAATTACGCGGCCCCTACCAAAGCGACAAATATAAAGACGTCATTATTCCTATGACGATTATTCGTAGATTCGAGTGTGCTCTAGCTCCAACGAAAGGAAAGGTCGTAGAACAATATGAGATAAATCCGAGCTATCCAGAAAAAGCTATGTATCGCCTTTCTGGTTTCCAGTTTTACAACACAAGCCGCTTTACGCTGGCAGAGTTGTGCAATGACCCAGATCATCTTGCGGACAATTTCGTGTCTTATCTCCAAGGGTTCTCTCCGAACGTCCAGAATATTCTCTTGTCCGAAGTACAAGGACTAGATTTCAAAAAACAAATCACTAAGATGGATAAAAATAATCGCTTATTAGCGGTTGTTAAAGCTTTCTCGGAACTGGACCTGAATCCGCTCACCATCGACAATGTAAAGATGGGGTATATCTTTGAAGACCTAATTCGTAGGTTTTCTGAAAATGCCGAAGCCGGAGACCATTACACCGGCAGAGATATCATCAAATTAATGGTCAGCATTCTTCTTGCCGAAGGGTGTGATGATATCTTTGACGATGGCAAAGTTATCACAGTTTTAGACCAGGCTTGCGGAACGGGGGGAATGCTTTCGACTGGGTACAACTTCATTAAACGCTTCAACCCTACAGCGGATGTACGGCTTTTCGGTCAAGAAATCAACCCAGAGTCTTATGCCATGTGCCTGGCGGAGATGCTTATTAAAGGCCAAAACGAGGAGAATATTGTCTATCAGGACACAATGAAGGCAGACCGCTTCCCAGACTTAAAGATGCGTTTTGTACTTGAAAATCCTCCTTTTGGACAAGCATGGGGCGGAAAGGATGCTGCCGAGGGAGTAGAAAAGGCCGTCAAAGATGAATATCGGAAAGGATTTAGCGGGCGATGGGGAGCCGGATTGCCTAGTACTAATGATATGCAAATGCTTTTTCTCCAGTCTGCCGTGGACAAAATGGACGACAAAGTTGGACGATGTGCCATTATAGAAAACGGTTCACCTCTCTTTGCGGGTGGAACGGCCTCTGGTGAAAGTCAAATTAGAAGATGGTTGCTTGAGCAAGATCTAATTGAAGCTATAGTCGCTTTGCCTACCGATCTGTTTTATAACACGGGGATCGCCACATACCTTTGGATTCTCTCAAAAAATAAAAATGCTGAGCGTAAGGGTAAGGTTCAACTGATTGATGCTTCAAATATCTGTCACAAGTTGCGTAAAGCATTAGGAAACAAGAGAAATGAGATCAATCCTGAAGACCGAGCCGTTATTACAAAGCTCTACTCCGATTTCCGCGAAGGAGAAAACGTCAAAATTTTCAAGAATACTGAGTTTATTTATCGAGAGTACGCGGTCATGCAGCCACTGCAAAGAAATTATGCAATTACGGAAGCTAGGATTTCCTCAATGCTCTCAAAAGGTACTCTATCTTCTCTTTATGACGAAGCCAAAGTAGTTGAACTTGAAAATTTAGAAGAGCTGACAGAGAAAGAAGAGAAAAAACTCAACAATTACAAGAAGAATCAATTCCTCTATGGGCAAATTATTGATATCTTGAGATCAGCTGAGAGCGAAGTTGTATATCTTTCCTTAGAAAAATTCGTACCTGTTCTTGAGTCTGTATTACAGGGTGTTACGGATGACAAAGATTTAATAGAGAAAGTAGCAGAAGGTTTATCTCAAATGGATAAGAAGGCAGAGATTCAAAGAGATAAGAAAGGAAACGTCATCTATGACAAAGAAACCAAAGATCTGGAAATAGTAAAGTGGGATGAGAAAATTGAAGATTACATGATGCGCGAAGTGCTTCCCCACATTCCAGATGCAAAAGCATTCTTCGATGAAGATTTGAGTAAGAAAAAACCAATTGTAAGGACAGGAGCGGAAATCCCTTTTACCCAGTATTTCTACAAATATCAACCCCCGGAACAGAGCGAGGTGTTGAAACGCAAATTCCTTGACTTACAGAGCTCCGTAAACCAGGAGACTCAGAAGCTGTTCGACTAAGGGAATCGCCATGAAAGGGATGAAAGAAAGTGGGGTCGGATGGATTGGGAAAATTCCAAACGATTGGCAAGTTTCTCGAATCAAATATGCTTGCGATAGTAGATCAGAGAAAGCTTGGTTCAACAACGAAAAAGACGAATACCTTGGCCTCGAAAATGTCGTTGGATTTTCAGACAAAATTATTAAAACGGATACTACCTATAGTGACGGGTACTACGATATATATAAGAAAGGCGACGTCCTTTTTAATAAGTTGCGACCTTACTTGGGAAAAGTAATCCTAGCCAGTAAAGATGGTTTTTGCACTGGGGAATTTATAAGGTTATTCAATTACCGCGGTGATAGTCGGTACCTAAAATATTGGATGATAAATGAACAATTTATCGCCGAGGTGGATAACTCTACGTATGGGACAAAAATGCCAAGGGCCAACCCCCAGTTTATTATGAACATGGCTATTTTGATTCCTCCGTATGAGGATCAAAAACGTATCGCTGACTATCTTGATTCCAAATGCTCCGAAACTGACAATTTAATCCGTGACATTCGGTCTCAGATTAATGCGCTAGAGCAATACAGGGATTCCATTATTACCGAGACAGTGACGAAGGGGATTAAAGAAGAGACGGGAATGAAGGAGACTGGGATTTCATGGATTGGACAAATGCCGAAGGAGTGGAAGTTGCTCAAAGGTAAATATATGTTCGCTCTGAGAAATCTGAGGGGAAACAACATTGAGCTGCAACTACTCTCTCCAACACAAAATTACGGAGTAATACCTCAGGCTACCTATGAAGACTTGACAGGCATGAACGCTGTAAAGCTGAGCGAAAACGTTGATTTATCTTCCTTGAAAACTATTCACAAGGGAGACTTTTGCATCAGTCTACGGAGTTTTCAAGGAGGATTTGAATACTCAGAATATGAAGGAGTTGTTTCCCCCGCCTATCAGGTTTTTTTCCCAACCATCAAAATTGCTGACGGATTCTACAAATACTTATTTAAAGAAGTTGGGTTTATCGAGAAAATGAACTCCTACACAATGACTCTTCGTGATGGTAAAAACATTGCATTTGCAGATTTTGGTAATACCTATCTCCCCTACCCGCCTTACGAAGACCAGCAAGCAATTGCTGACTATCTTGATGAAAAATGCAACAGAATAAATAAAATCATCGCTGGTAAAAAGCAACTACTTGAAACCTTAAAAAGATATAAAAAAGCCCTAATTTTTGAGTACGTCACAGGTAAAAAAGAGGTACCCACAGTATGAGTTTTGCAAAAGATAAAAACGTTCCACTTCATTTGAACAAGTCTCAAGAGACTCTTGCTGGTAAGAGATCCGTCATCTCCGAAAAGGAATACCAAAATTTCATCCTTCGTTATCTGGAGAGCAATAACGGGTACATGGTCAGGAGCTCTCAGCATTATGACCGGCTACATGCGATTGACCGAGAATTATTGTTTACATTCCTGAATGAAACGCAGCCCGAAGCTATGGATCGCCTCCAAAGAATCTATAAAAGCGATTTAGAGGAGGTGATTGTTGGTCTGATCAACACAGAGGCGACAAAAAAAGGTGGAGGACTCCTTGACGTTTTAAAACACGGAATTGAGGTTTCTGGGGAAACACTTCGGTTTATGTTCACAAAACCAGCTACGAACTTCAATCAGCAGCTTACAGAAAAATATCAAAAAAACATTTTTTCCGTTATGGAAGAGGTCTGGGCCAGTGATCGAGAGCGAGTGGATCTCGTAATTTTTCTAAATGGTCTGGCGATCATGTCTTTTGAGTTAAAGTGCAATGCCGCTGGCCAATCTGTCGAAGACGCGATCTATCAATTCCGTACTGAGCGTAATCCAAAGACGAGGCTGTTTTTATTCAAGGCTGGAGTACTTGTCAATTTTGCGATGGATCTAAACGAAGTCTATATGACTACTAAACTTACTGGGAAAGATTCTTTCTTTTTGCCATTCAATATGGGCCGGGGCACCGGTGTGAATGCTGGCAAGGGGAACCCGGTATTTCCTGACAAATATAGTGTTTCTTACATGTGGGAGGACATTTTAAAAAAAGATACTATCCTTGATCTAATCGGAAAGTTCGTTTTCGTACAGAAAAAAGAAAAGACTGACGAATTAACTGGGAAAAGTAAAGTTTCGGAAAGTTTGATTTTTCCCCGTTATCATCAACTGGATCTAATTCGCAAACTACTTATTGATGTAAAAAATAATCACAGCTCACAGAATTATCTTATCGAGCATTCAGCAGGCTCTGGCAAGACGAACTCAATTGCATGGCTAGCCCACAGACTGACATCTCTCCATGATGACAATAATCAGATAATCTTCGACAATATCGTCATCGTAACGGATCGCATTGTGGTAGATCGTCAGCTACAACAGGCAGTAACAGGTCTGGAGCACAAAGCGGGCTTAATTCGCGTAATGGATGACAAGTGCAACTCTCAAGACCTTGCAAAGGCGCTTGAGGGAAACACAAAAATTATTGCCACAACAATTCAGAAATTTCCTTACATAGTAGAGAGCGTCAAAGGATTATGCAAAAAACGCTTTGCTGTCATTATTGACGAAGCGCACTCGTCTACAGCCGGCAAAGACATGGCTGCAGTGACTAAGTCATTGGGATCCGACTGTCATATTGCTGAAAGCATTAGTGAAGATGTTGAGGATTCAATCTCAAAAGAAATCTCAAAAAACGGTAAACAACCGAATGTTTCAATGTTTGCTTTTACAGCAACTCCCAAGCCCACAACCTTGCAGCTTTTCGGCCGAGTCAATACCAAGGGGCAGCGCGAAGCTTTCCACGTATATTCAATGAAGCAGGCCATCGAGGAAGGCTTCATTCTCGACGTGCTCTCAAACTACACAACGTATGAAACGTTCTATCGGATTAACAAGGAAATTGAGGAGGACCCTAGATGCAGGACGGTCGATGCGAAGCGTCAGATCGCTCGCTTCGTAGAATTGCATGATACGAACATTTCACAGAGAATAGAAGTTATCGTAGAGCATTTCCGAACAAGCGTTAAATCAGAACTTGGCGGCATGGCTAAGGCGATGGTTGTGCTCCCCTCTCGACAGTCAGCGGTGAAGTATCGGCAAGCCCTAGAAAGCTATATCAGTAAGAAAGGTTATAAGGACATTCGCGCGCTCGTAGCCTTCTCTGGAAAAGTGAAGCTTCCGGACGATGAAACTGAATACTCTGAAGCGGGGATGAACGGTTTCTCGGAAGATAGACTAACTGAGGAATTCGACAGAAATGACTACAACCTCCTGCTCGTAGCTAATAAGTACCAGACTGGTTTCGATCAACCAAAGCTCTGCGCTATGTATGTGCTCAAAAAATTGAAGGGGGTATCCGCCGTTCAAACATTATCTCGTTTGAATCGTATCTGTCCTCCATTTGAAAAGCATACTTTCATACTTGACTTTGTTAATACCTACGAAGACATAAAGGCGGCCTTCGCTCCATACTATACGACCACGCTACTTTCTAACTCTGTAACGCCGACGGCAATCTACGATCTAGAGGCAAAACTAGACGCTTACGCGGTTCTTGATCCAGATGACGTTGATAAAGCAAACGAGCTTCTCTACAAATCCAATGTGACGAGTAAAGACAAACAGAGGTTGGCTTTCTTCTTCAATAAAACAAAAAATCTAATTGAAAAGTATGAGCCTGTTAAGCAAATTGAAATCGTAGCAACTATGAGACATTTCGTGCGTTTCTACGAGTTCCTCCTTCAAGCCTCTTGTTTCAAGGATACGGGCCTACATAAGAAATATAACTTTGTAAGTTACGTTCTTGCCTATATCAATATCAAACATCCAGGTGCAGGTTTTGACCTTACCGGGAAAATTAAGGCGACAAACTTTGTTCAGAAGAAAGCAGAAGAGCACAAGAAGTCGGACTTAATTGCTCAGCCCGTTGTGAAATTGGCCACAGCCGATAACTTTTCTTTATCGAAAGCGAAAGAGGAAAAACTCTCGCAGATCATCGCAGAAATCAATTCCCGGACGGGTAAGTCATACAACAAAGATGTTGCAGTCAAATCAATGCTTCAGATCCGGGATATTCTTCTTAAGTCTGAAAAACTTAAGGTCAGTGCCAAAAATAATAACGAGAAGGACTTTGAATTTTCGTATTTCGACAACATCGATAATGCATTAATTGAAGGACTTGATCAGAATCAGGACTTTTTCTCCTTATTACTTAACAACGGTGAAATAAAGCGCGAAGTGCTAGGGGTTTTTGCGGATGAAATCTATAGGAGCTTACGGCAAGCTTGAAGAGCAGCGGATGTTAGATCCACTCATGGGTAGTGAGCCAAATACTAGGAAGTAGCACCTTATGTAGCTTATAAGTTGGATCTGTCGGCTTCTAAAATTGAATAAATTAACAGCTCAGGTGTTTGGGTTGGAACTTCCTTGTTATCTTCGAAGGAAAAGGACTGTCATGGCAAGAATCCGACCCATGCTGAATGGTAGAAAAGGAGTAATCAATGGCGATATTTACGGCGACCCAATTCGACTGCAATGACCCTTGGTCTGATACAACAGACAGAAGTGATTGGATTAGCGAGCTCTGCGCCTTAGTCTATAGGGTGAATAAGGATCGTGATGCCAGTTTTTCTGTTTACGTAAATGGCGAGTTAATTCCCTCTGATGTCACTGCCCTGTCCGACGGAGGTTTGGACTACTTAATTGCTTACTCCGCACGGAAGTCGTTCCCCGAAGTAAAAGCTACAGTTGTCACACCCGATGATACCTTCGAACTTATTTTTTCTAAGAAAAATATCAAAGCGTCCCAAGTAGCAGTAATCGATGGATATTATGACCCTCCGAGCCAATTAATTGAAAATGCAAGACGTCTGGGCGCTTGGGTTGGCTACGTTACTAATCAGACGCTCACTGTGGAATTCCGTTTCCATCCACTGCTAGCAGAATTTTTAGAAATTACTTTCAACGGTTGGGATCGGAAGAGCTTAAAAGGAGATGATGTCAAAACTGAATCCGAGTCAGAAAAAGCAAAAAGAATTGAGAAAAGACACGAAGATCTTCTTCTTGTAACTAAGATGGGAGAGTTAGCGGAAGAAGAGATCTGTCCAAAGGAGGTGTTCCGGGAACTCTTTTTAACGTTCATCACATTAGAAATCCGAGCTGAGGGACGTTGTGTGGGTGTCACAGGAAAAGGAGATTTTTTGACATTACGAATTTCTCCGTTCTTCCTGGAAACCCTTCATAGATTTGGACTTAACGAACCCATAATATTTCATGGATCTACAGCAGAACCAGTTAAGGTTGAAGTTAGGATTGTCTTAAGGCCAGAACTCGAGCTGTATCTTGAGCAGATTGACGGGATTTTCTTTGAAAAATTGCTGGATAAAATTAAAGAAAAATCTGACATCAAGCATCAATAAATTTATTCAAATTTCCCATGAGCGATTCAATTAATCTTCAGGTCCCAGCAGAACATCTTGCTTTGCTCGCAACCCTCCTAGAAGAACTGAACAGCAAGGAAACTAAAGAAAAACTTATCAATGTCGACGATGTCTTTTGGCAGAAGGTCCTTTGCTCATTAGACATCTCTCCAACAAGAAGCTCAAAGGATAAATTAGCCAAGCTCACGGAAGAAGAGCGGTTTTCCTTGGTTATGTCTTATCGACAAGAGGCAGAAAAACTTTTCAAGGAAAGACAAGGAGTTTGCAGTTCATTCATCCGCGGGGTTAATTTAGTTGGACTCGCAAAAGGCTACAGCAAACAAAAACTGTTTGATAAAGCAGAAAACTGTCTAAAAGAAGCGATCAGTTCTCATCATTGCTTCGAGGCGGCTAACGCATTGATAGAATTACCTGGCTTCGACATTTCGAGGGATAACATCCGACTCGCCATCTCATCACTAGCTCAAATAGAGAATGATCCGGAAGCTAGACTTAAAGCAATTGAGCTTGCGACTCGCTATGGAAGCGACCGCCTTGTTAAAGCCGAATTAGCGAAAATATTTTTTTCCGATGATCCAACCGCTAAGAACGAAGCTTCTTGTCAGATCTTAACTGAAACCGGCGTTACGGACTACCCTGAACTTGCCGCGTTCATGGCCAGAAAATTTACATCATCTGGAAATGATTTTAAAGCTTTCTATTGGTGGGGTGTTGCCCTTCGCTGCTATCCTCCACCAGATCCTGCTGAAGTATTGTCCTTTACGAAATATATTACCGGCAAGTATCAAGACCCTGGTAAAAGGTTTTATGTCCCTGATACCTGCAGACAAAAATTATCTCTCAAAAAAGTTGAAAGTTACTACTTACTCGCATATGCCCTACAGAACATGTTTACTCGCCGACGTTATGAGGCATGTTTTGACTTTTTATTACAGTTAGCAGAGAAAAGCAGAGCCGAGAAAATTAAATACCCTTCTTTGCACGAGGATGTTGCACTCATATTGCTTATTAGAAAACAGTACTCTTTATTTATTGAAGAACGAATACTTTTCATCGACAGCGTTGAAGCGGACAGCGACTTCATATCTAGTACCAGAGACGTGCTCTCCGGCACGCAGGCTCCGGAAGCATATTTGGATACTGTAATTGAAAGAAAATGCAGAGATATTCGTTTAGCCTTAGGAAAACATTGGCAGGAATGCGGACAATGGTGGGAGGCAATTCTTTCTTCTAAACATCCTAAACGCTTTAAAACGTTGTTCGACTTTCCGAGCCAAGACATCTTGTTACCTGCCTATATCAACTCCGTACCTAAAGATAAAATCTGTGAAATCTACCGGTTAACAGGGGCCACTAGGTCAGGTAGCCGAGATTGGCTAGAACCTTAAAACGTTTTCTATGCTCTGTTGAGCAATTTTTAATCGCCCCCTCCCCTTAAAAATCATAAGATCTGGCCTACTTTCTTCCTAACTCAGACTTGGATAATCCATTCAAGAGATCCAATTTCAAACAGAACAAAGAGGCAGCACCCAGATGAGGTGCTGTCTCTTTGTGCTTACATTTTCGCCATAGGAAAAGCTGGCGCTCCTTCTCTTTGGAGAATGTCATTCCAGTCAATTCCTTTTGAACCTTCTGGAATGTCCTCCTCAATGCTCTCTATGCAAGCTACGATTCCTTTTTGCGCTAGACGATCCCTTAGGGCTCGAGCTGAATGAATTCCCACTAAAGAGCGGTCTTTATCCGCAAAGATAAATACAACTTCAACTGAAGGCGGAACCTCCACAGCCTCTAGCAAGTGAGCGTTAACGCAAGACCAACAGGGGAGCCCTGTTGCAATAGAAACGGAAAGAGCAGTTTCAATTCCCTCAGCCACGGCCAAATACTTTGTCGGCTTTCCGATCCTTATCGCACATCCTGTCAATGAGAAATTTGATGGCAGGCAAGAAATTTTTTTGGGAGTTTCAACAACAGCTTTTTTGCCGTCTTTGGTTAAGAACGTCTTATGCACCGCGATTAGCTTGCCTTCCGAATTACGGATCGCCGCAATCATGGCGCAAAATTCGCTTTTCGACCCGTCAGGATTGAGGTAGCTGATTTTCGGACTAAACCTTAAATCTTCTACCAGCTCCTGATCTGTCACCTTGAGGCATCTCGAAAGAAAATACTTTGCGAGCGGTTCACATTCAGGATCTTTCCAAGAAAATCTCTTGGCATTCTCCCAAGTGGAAACAATCGCACTTTCCCGTCGGATGTCCTCGCTTCTCTGTTTTTGCCTATCTCTTTCCTCTTCGTCCATGCTAGGAACCCTTTCGGCTCCCCAATGGTAAGTATGGAAAGTCCTGGAAGAAGATTGATAAGTCTGTTTTGAAAACAACGTTAAGCAGACCCGATCTCCTTCTTTCACTCCTGCAATAGCACAAGCTTTTTGAAGGCCCTTTCCACGCAGTTTTTGAACTTGTTGGTTGTGGTCTTCCTCACATAATTCGACAATGAAAGTTTCTTTGCCGGAATTTTTGAGACTGCTCATGCGCAAGATGGTTCCAACAAATTTCTTCTTGATAGGTTCCGTCCGGATCAGCTTAGAAGCTGAATTCCCGAAGCCCAAAAGCGCTGCAACATGCTTTAAGGCCTCAAAAAAACTCCATCCGTTTATCCATTCAAGTGTTTTAAACCCGTCCCTAAATTCGCCGCAGGTGTTGCAGACGCATGCACCGTTTTCTTGATAATTAGAGAAGAGCCTAAAGCCGTCTTTTCCCCCGTGGACAGGACACGGAACATGCTTCCCCGGCTGCTCCATAGCTACTGATAACTGCGGCGCTAAAGCAGAGAAGATATAGTCCCAATGGCCTTTTGCAAGAGGTCGAATTTCTTCGATGTTCAAAAAATATTTCATTGATTACTCCAAGAAAGTTGATTGACCTCCTGACGCAAAAAGACCGAAGTCTTTTGCGTCTCAACAACTAAAGGAGGATTGATTTTGCAAAGTCGAATAAAGCGGCTTTTAGGTCTTCGATGTTTTCGATAAGGACAGAGTCCGGGATCACGTCGCCAAGAAAATTCTCAGAACCCAACTGGATTCCTAGAACTGACACTCCGCTTTCCCTTAATTTCTTCACTTTGGCTGCACATTGATCCGGAGGAACGCCGCCGTCCGTAATGACGATCAGAACCCTCTTTTCACATGGCTGCCGGCGAAGCATTAAGCCCGCATAGATCAAAGACTCAAACAACGGAGTACATCCACATGCGTGGATAGCCCCGATAGCTTCAGGTTTGATGTTCTGCAAGTTTTGGCCGTGCCTTATCAAAGGAACGACAGAGAAATTGCCCATACCACAAGAGGTCGCAGGGAAAACCGAAAGCGCAGGATTGACTCCTTTAATGCTTTGGAGCCCTTTGACCAGTCCTAATCCGGCTCTGATCGCCAGATCAAGATTTGTACCCATGGAGCCGCTCGCATCTAAAAGGATGTGAACAGCTGTGTTTGGTGCAGTTTTTTCTACTGTTCTCTCGAAGACTTTCGTCTCCCCGGTTACCAACCTTGCGAGTTGCCGGTAACAAGGTTTTCGTCCGCGATTGCTGATCCATCTGCCGGTTGCACTTCTCGACTGAACGAGTCCCGTTAAGGCTAAACGCAGTGCAATGGAGTCGGCTTTTGCATGAAGCAATCGTTCTTTTCCTCGTTCCGGATTGCCGCCTTGAATACAGACGTCATCTGTTAAAGGAAAAGGTTTTACATACGGCTCTGAATTTTCTCGTGTGATCCGACTGAACCTTTCTGAAAGCGCCAAAGGATTGGATATGTTCCCGTTCGGACTATTCAAAAGTTCTTCAATCGGAGTAGCTTTTGACTTCCGCCTTTGCCGTTTGGAAGCATTTCTTCCCGAAGGCTTTCCGCCTTTCTCGGAATCATCTTCCTTCTGTTCGGGCTGAGGCTGCATCAGCCGTAAAAAGTCCAAGATTTCTCGTCGAAGAACCTGTACCTCTCGCGTGCTTTTACAGTCTTTAACTCGGAGCGCAAAGCCTTCAAGCTTGTCGCACACTTCTTTTCCAAAGAAAGAAATAGCTTGGTCACGAAGAATTTTCAGAAGAGGTTCCAGCCATTCTCGATTCAATAACCTCCGCTCGGCAAAACAGAGCAAAAACATAGGAATCAAGGATGTCTGGGGCCAATCCGGCTTGTTCGCCAACGACTCGATGTCGCTAACGTGCGCAGCCTTGAGTAGACGCTCAGCACCGGGATAGATCTTGTCCATTTCCATCTCGATGCGAACGTCTTCCAAGGCGTTATCCAGAGAATGCTCAAACGCGGAGATCTTTTCGTCATTGTTAAATTCCGAAAATCTGACGTGTCCGCATTCATGGCATAACAAACCAAGAAGTTTTCTCTCGCTTTCCGGCGTCTCAAGCTCCAAAAAGGGAAGAGAGATTACTTTTCCATTGGTGAACGCACCGCTGCCGCCGATCTCAATCGTCACACCGCAATTTCTGCCTAAGGCTGCGGCCACAATTGGAAGGCTTTGTTTGAAATTTGATTGAGTTTGAACTGCTCTTGAAATCATGATTTTCCTCAAAATTCCGGCAGTTCTTCCCGGCGGAAGAAACCCGCCGGGTTCGAAAATTTAGAAATAAAAACCTTCTCCTACATCCACAGAAGGCACCTTTGGAACCGAAGTCTGCGAAGAGGAGACCGCCTCCAAATGCTCGTGCTCGTTAGTCTCGACAGATTCAGCGGCTTTCTCTTGACTTAACGGCAAGACAATTAGTTGTTCATCCGATGAATTGCCGGTGCAAGACGTCTTTTCATCTTTCCTAGAACCCGTTTGATTCGAGGATTCCTCTTGAAAGAAATACTCGATAGATTCTTCGGAAACCGGAAGCTCAGCTTTTGTCGTTCCGCTTTGTGACGAGAAACTCTCTTCTTCTGTCGTCTTAAATAGGCACGCCTGTTGCGGCAGCTCTGATGGCTCCGATTCCGGTTGAACATCAGTGAGTCCCTCAACCGAAACCTTCCCTTCAATAATGTCGTGTATCAGGTCCTCGTCTCCCAGTGTCTTGATCAATGTGGCTAATCGCCAAAAGTCTTGACCACCGAAATATCCTTCCTTCGGCATCGTTAAAAGCACGTTGTCGATGATCCGGATAAGAGGATTGATCTTTGAATTAAGAAAGGAAAGCCCGCTCAAGCGTTCCCTGATCCGTTTTACGGCCGAGATCGTTTTTTTATTCGCCCGCTCCTTCCCCAAGAAAGACTCCTTGAAGAAGATGCGAGCCAATTGAGCTACTGAACCGATCAGCTCATCGCCAAGCCCGCTTACTCTTTTGACTAGAGCTTGCTCCTGCTCATCATTTACGGGCTGAACCTTAAATGACTCGTAGGAGGCTTTAATCCTTCGAGAAACGCTGTCTCGGCTGAGCTTTGCGCCTCTGATGCTTTCGGAAAAGTCAGGATGTGCGTTTGCCCAGTCTTCCACCAATACGTCGTAGCGATTCAAAAAAGTATTTTTCTCATCGTTGTACCGCCGTACCAGTTCGTCCAAGGCCTGGAAAACCTCTTCAGCCTTGTCTGTGGGAACTGCCCAGCCTGATAAATACTTCACGCCTCGGGACTCCAACAGGCTTTCAGCTTGATGCTTGAGTCTGTCGAAAACCCGCAGCGTTTCCGGATCGATGATTGCTTTCAGTCCAAGAGACTTTGCAACCTCTTTGGGAGGAAGCCGTCCGTTGGTTCCGAGAGAAAAGTCGATTTCTCTCATAGCCCTTGTTCCAGTCCACTGCTGAAATTCCGGAACAATGACTACAATTTTTTGAAGAAGGTTTACTTCGTTATCTTTCATAGTGAACTCCTAATAGAAAGGGAGTTCACTCCTCTCCGGGAGTTATGAACTCCCGGTGGGGATAAGGTTTTCAGTACCACATAGGCTCGGAAACTTTGACAGATCGAATCTCTGCTTCAAGTTCCTCATCAATGAAGTCTTTGGGAAGGTAATCTCCGGTCGACCGAATAAGCCAACTTTCCGTCTGATTTCCTCTGAAGGGATCAAGCTCCTTCTCAGAGAGATTTTTTGACTTCAGAAAGCTCTTGTAGTCAACCTTTCCCTTGGTCAGCCTTTTTGTGAGGGCAACACCCGCAAAATCAGCAAGACGGTAGTCTCCCATCATCTCACTGAGTTCTTCCTTGCATTTGTCGCGGATCTTATTGAGATCATCAATCTCCGTTTGAAGTTCAAGGACGCGGTTATTGGCGTAGTTGAAATCAGAGGCTAAGCGACACCACTTAGAAACATCCTCATCCTTTTTGGGGATGTAGATGTCTCTGACAGGATCTTTCGCCGGCTCCTTTCCCTTCTTAATGTTCAAATTCCAAAACTCTTCTCCTCGCGACACAATGTCTTGGATCAGAGCGTCATTTCGAACGATCTCAAAGGTAAGAAGTTTCTGAGTTCCTCCGTCAAAAAAGACAAGCCAGCCTTTTGGACTACCGGATACGAGGAGCTGGTGCTGAACCTGGACCGAGTAATGCTTTGCAGCTTCACTTTCAAGTCCGAGATTCTTCACCTCTTCCAGAACCGAACTGCCCGGGCACTTAAATTCAACAGGAGAGCCATCACTGGTCAGCCCGTCGAATGAAGCTCGGAAAATTGGGTTCTCATCGTATTCGGCACAGGTAGGAAAAAGAACTTCTCCGAATTCAAACTCAAACAAAGATCTGGCGATCGCTTCGGTTTCTTTTCCGTAACGAACCAAAGGATTGTTCGAGAGATCGGGCGGCAAAGCCTTTTGTAATTTCTCGAGCCACAGCCTCCATACCGTTTTATAGGGACTTAGTCCGAGAATTACCGAACTTTCCGTCGCTGTTATTCCTTGACGCCTCCATTCGAGCCACTCTTTCGTTCCTTGCTCTAATTTAACGATCCTCATTTGATACTCCCTGCAAAGTTGCCGGAGATGTTTCTTCAGGAAGGATTTCGTTCCCTTCAGGTAAAGAAGAAAGACTGAGCTCTTTGCGTTTAGCCGTTAAAACTTCCTTGGCATATGCGCAATCCTCTTGAGAGAACTTCTCTTCAATCCATTGAAAGGCTCTTTCCCAACCATCGTCTCTATTTTTGGCGTGCTCAATGAGCTTGCCAATCAGAGCGTCAAGCCGAGATTTCTCAAGAGAAGGTCTTGCCGGAATCTGCTGCACCAAAGGAATTTGGCTTTTCAGGTCAGAAGTAGCACCGCTGCCGTTAAATCTGTCTTCCCCGAACGTATCTCCTTCGTCGTAGATTCCGGTCAGACTAAACGCTAATCTTGCGCATTGAATGAAACCGCGCGTTCTCAGCATTCGTCTAGGCCACTTTCTCCAGACAGAAGATTTTTCGTTAAAACACTCAACCATGTACTCTTGGATGGTGACGGGATCTTCAACACCCTTAAGTTTGATAGAGCATTCAACGTATTCAGGCAGCTCCCCGCCGTAGCAGTTGAGCTTGATGGTTGACTCCGAGAACTTGAAGGACATTCCGTTGAAGTCTTTTTGGTTCCGGACGATTTTGCACCATCCATCCAAACTGACAACAGGAATGACATCTCCGCCTTTTCCTCTAAACGCGAATATTTCACGATTAAAGGGATTAAGACCAAAGTTCTCGCAAACCAACAGAAGAACCATGAGCTCTTCGTTCGAAGGGGCAACTCCGTCGGACTGCTTGAACACTTGGTTCATTAGGCAGGCCATGAGTTTCCCCGGCTCGACACCGAACTTAGAAGCTAATCTTGCAACCAGAGAAACGGTTTGAGCTTTTATTGCATTGTTTTCCATTTGAGGACTCCAAAAAGAAACGGGGAATCCTCTTCCCGTTAGGAGATGGAGATTCCCCGACGGGTTGATGAAAACAAAAAGTTAGTTAGACGAGTTCTTAGTCCATGCATCGCCGAATACGGTTTCGCAAAGATTTAGAACCGCCCTGGCTTCTTCAGGCTCGGAACGTATTAGCAACGATCTTTGCAGTCCATACTCAAGAGCATTGGGGGAGTTGCGAAAATCGTTGGAAATTTGTGCCCAGCGAAGCAGCGTTCTTGTTGACATGGTCAATGAAATCCTTCCCTCGGAAAACAAGGTTCTGATTTCGTTAGCCAAACGAACCATGGATGCAAGTACCGGTTTCATGGCCGGGACGGTCTTCGCAAGAAGCGTCTCTTCCACGTCCGGCGATTGATACCCGACTTCCAAGAATCTGAAACGATCCAAGAAAGCTAGATTCAATTGTTGGACACCCATGTAACGTCCTGTTCCGTCTCCGTTGCCGCAGCTGTTAGCAGTTGCGACGACACGGAAAAGCGGATGCGGATGAATAATTTCACCGGCATTGTCGGCCAAAACCAATGGACGGCCTTCCAGAACATCGTTCAGACCGGCGAGTTCTCCCGCATCAGCCAGATCGATTTCGTTTAAGACCAAAACATGTCCGTACTTCATGGCTTTTGCCAGCGGTCCGTACTGAAAAGTCATCTCCGGGGCTCCGCCTTCCTTCTGCGAAGAATAGGTGAAGTGGCCGGTGAGCTGGCTGAATTCGAATCGGTTGTTGAGCGTGAGAAGCTGAACAGGCCAATTCAGTCGGGCGCAAACCTCATTGACGACGCTTGTCTTTCCGCTTCCGGTCGGACCGGTAATGAAAAGGGCGTCACCGTTGGGCTTCCGCAAAAAGGCGAGCAAATCTCTTAGGACTTCACGACGAAAAATATAGTTGTCGTGCCGAACAGGGATTGCAGCGTCTTTATCGTTTGAAAAGCCGAGGATCATCAAAGACTTCGGCATCTTTATTTGATTTACTCCGTCATAGACGTTGGTAAATACTTCTGCACTGAAATACTTAAATTCAGGCTGTAAATTGCTAGGGTCTGGCATAGTTACTCCGTTTAATGGGAGCTACGCCTTCCCTAACGGGAACGCTTGCTCCCGCGAGGGTTAAGGGCTGAACGAATTACTCGTTCGGTACAAGTTGATTTTGATGAGACGCTCAACTGGCGACCTGATTTTTACAACGCTTCAGAGGGTTGGTAATCCTTTTACATGTGGATTGACTTCATGGCAGAACTTCTGCGGTTTTCTCTTCCTTGTTAGTCATCTGAAGCATAGGTTCCTGCTTCGGCAATGAACTTGGAGGCAACTCCGCCGATTTGTCGTTTTCGTCACTATTGGCTGTCGCAGCTTCCGACTCACTTCCCGCGGCGGTTTCCTCACTCGACTTTGGGAAGCTCCGACTTCTGATCTCTCGAACCTGGTTTACGAACTTTCTGAAGGCGTAGCACCATGACTTCGCTGTCTTATCACTCATTTCCGGACTGATTAGGTTGCTGATCTCCAGGAGCTCGGCTGTGGCAATCAGTTCGTCGAGGATAGAAAATAAATTTAGTGCCCTTAAAGAGAAGCTCGAACTTGCTTTAGCTTCAATGGTGAGAGTGTGGTCATAGCTGAGTACCGGCACCTCTTCGCCCATTCGATCTTTGAGGGTTTCTTTCATCTGGGACAGCGTGGCATTTAGTTCGATGCTGAATGCAGAAAAAAGGCTTTCAATAAGGGCCTCATTTTCCCGAGCCTCTTTGGTTCGATTCTGAAGTCTGAGGACCTTAGTCGCCGCGTAAAGCTGTGAGTTCAGCTTATCAAAGGTTTTTTCAAAGAGTTTTTGCGTCTGGCAAGTCCGGAGCGTCAAGGAACGACTCAAAAATGGACGAGAGTGCTCTTTGGCCGCCTTGTCATTGTGTTCAGAGATGTCGTCCGCCAATACTTGAGGAGTGGAAAAAGTATTTGAAGTCATGATGGAGTCCTAAATATTTTTCTGAAGATTGAAAATTGGCAGCCCCGCTAAGGCGCAAAGCAAACCAATAGTTATCAGAAGTCCCTCCGGAGGAAACGAGAAAGGAAGAAAAATTAACAACAACGTTGCCAAAAGTAGGAAATGCAAGAATGTTGAAGATAACTTTAACTTCCAAGGGGACATATAGAGAAAAGTTTCCTTGGCGAACCGTCTTTCGATCCCTGCGAATAGAATCGAAATAAACAATGCCGGAAGCAGCAATACAAACCAATAAGTTGTTGCAGCCAGTCTGAAAAGAACTGTCAGTATGTAGTACTGAAGTTCATACCAACTATGGCCAAGTTTTTCTCCCCATTTCCTAAACGGAGCTTTTTCACTGTTCGGAACACGAAAGCTAAATGAGTCAGTGATGAACTCGTATCCTGACTTATAAATATCAGAACTCATAGCTATAGGAATCTCAGACAGAGAAGGCCCAAGCAGTTTATAAGTTGCGGTCAGTTCCCCTTGCCACTTCTGTTTTGGAGTTTGTCCGTTAGGAAACACCACACAAAAGAGCATTCCCAGCAACATGGCTACGAAAAATATGGAAACAAGGCTGCTGTGTTTTTTCTCGCTCATTTCGTTGTCTCCCAGTCTGGAAAACTCAGGTACGGCATTCGGGTCTTAACGACATGGCCGCCGCTTATTACGGCAAAGCACTCTCCGTTAGGCAAAGAAGAGAGAATTTCCGGAGGCACCAATTCACTTTCAGACTCTGAAACCCTTTCGCTTAACGTGCCTCCTTGCGAATAAAAAGAATCCGCAGATGTCGACACAGAGTGGCTAATCATGCGGCTTTTTACTGTCGACTTGGTGATTCGATCCGCAAAATAGCGATGAGTTTCTCCATCGTTGGAGCGCATACAAAGAAGGTTGTTTAAGTTCCCCAAAACTTTGTCCGCTTCCGCCTTATTTCTCGTCCTGGCGATAAAGTCCGAGACCGTCTGGGTGGCTAAACAGGTAATAAATCCAGCTCCACGTCCTTTATTTAGCAACTGGATAAAAGGTTCACTCAAGACTTCACTTGCTTCGTCCACGTAAAGAGCTACCTTACTGAGTTGACCTTTTCCATACGCATATCGAGACCCTGCAAGAGCTGTCAGGTCAGAAAGAATTAAAGAGCCGACGATTCGGGATAAGTCAGGGTCCTTCATTGCGTGCAAAGACACGAGAAGTATCCATTGATTATCAACAATGTCTCTTAGACTTAAGGTTCTTTCTGCCGTAACGTCTTCCGGGTCTAAAAGTTTGCCAATGTCTCCGGTTGCAAGTTTTTCAACAACCTGAAAAACCATAATCGCGCGCTTATAAATGAATTCTTCATCGTAGTTTGCAAACTTAATGACAGACTCAACATCATCGTTCCTATCAAACTCCCTGTAGGCGTTCAAATAGGTCTCCATTTTGTCTTTTTTGTGAATTCGAATATCCGTGCATAAATTCTTGAAACGTTCTTTGCCTAGGGCCTCTTTGAGGTACCCCTCTAGGCAATCAACAAGTAGTTTTTCCCGATTGTTAATGTAGTAATAAATCCTTTTGAAGGAGAGCGGTTTATTTGCGATTGAAATTCCTTGGCAGACCGTCTTCAAAAAAGATTCTCCCATCTTGCTGAATTCTGAATCTGCAGCTTCCTTTGGAAGGCAGTCGCAAATTCTTGTCGCAACCTCTGTAGCGCGAGAACAATTTGAGAACAGATCAAGATGAATAGAGCGTTCAGGATATGCAAGATCGAATTCAAAAATACCTTTTGTATCGCCGCTTCTCTTTTTGTAGGAAAAATAGACGGCATTGCGGATGTCCTTATCTCCCTTGGGATCGATAATTATGACCGAGAGATAAGCCAAAATATCTTGATCGATAAAAATGATCATGGTTTGGGTCTTTCCGGCACCGGCCCCGCCCACAATCAACATATGACCTGGTCTATGAGAGGCTTTTTGCCAAATTGCGTTTTCTTCCGGAAGGAGCGCAGAAATCCATTGTTGTCCTGAGGCCTGGATAAGGAAAGATAAGTCCTGCCTAAGAGTAAATAGGCTCTTAGCCGGATGGAAAACCCATTGTCTAAAATTCTTCAAACTTTTAAGGATCATCCTTCTTTTGATGAATTTTCTTTGTAAGGACGAGGCATCGCATTTCAAAAAATCACTTGCCTCCTGGCATTGAGAGGGCTGCCAGGGACCTCCCTGTCCCAGATATAGAGCACCGTCTTTACCTTCTTTCTCCAAATAGTTAATAAAACTGTCTGCGCTGGTTTGAGGAAAACTTATCTGAGAGATCCGGCTTTTCAAAGATGCAACAGCGCTAAGTTTTCGGTGGGATAAAAACATTCCAAATGAGGAAGCGATGCAAACAGGCAAGCAGAGTAACTGCGGAATGCTCCCTAAGCATGCCGCGGCAGCATACCCCGTAGTCGTCAATAGACAGAGGTAAAACTGACAAACAAAGCTGTCATGATGTTTAAGTATTTGTACTCGACTGATTTTTTTATTCACGGTTTTTCTCTAGAAAACAAATGAGGTTCTTTTCTGAGTCAAAGCGAATCTTGTTCTTTGCGTCCCCAAGGGCAAGAAAAACTTCAAAACTTTTTCCGCTTATGGAATGGTCATGAAGAAACTGCTCTAGGTCTTCAGAACTAAATACGAGATAAGATTCTGTGGATGGAATTTCTTTCAGTCGAAAAATCGAGGTGAATCCGTCACGCGCTTTCAAGAGTTCTGATAGGGCCTCCTTACAATCGTTCTTTGCCTTTTCCGCTATAGACAAGTCAGCGGTTTTTTCAACAACTTTCTTTGTAAGAGCTGGCTTTGCTCGGAAGTCGAGATCAGAGACCTTCTTGAGCTCCTTTTCCGGATTATTAGGATCGAACCGATACTCTTCGGTGATCCAAGAACGTAACCGTTGGGGATATTCTCCCCATGGAAATAAAGTATCCCAACGGCCAAATCGAAGTGCCTTAACTCGGCGAATACGCCCTTTTTCTATTTCAATGTCGACAGGCCAGACATACGCAATCCTGCCATCATCTTCCCAAGAGAACGGCGTAATTGCCTTAGACAGTCAATGACTCCTTCAACAGTGGATGGCGCGCATGTAAGGCCTCTGTAAAGCATATAAGAACGGATTTTTTCAACGATCTGTTCACTTAACACCAAAAGGGGGCCGGAGCGAGTGCAATATATATCGCTGTCGGCAAGATTTATTGAAATTTTTTCTTGAGTTTGAAGTTGTCTAAGGGCTTCTACATAAAAGACAGATTGAGGAGCAGTAATTCCACGGACACAATCTGCGGCGTCTGTCACGCAGCGGTCGAGCATCTCTTTCTGAACTACTTTATGTTCGGCTGCGTCTAAAACCTCTTTTAAAGGACCTGTTTTATCAACGAGGCAGTCCTTGATCAGTTTCAGAATAGGGATCTCGGTGTTTTCGAGAAGCTCTTGAAGATCCTTCGTTAGGAGATACTTCAAAAATAGAGCATATGAATAATTTTCATGCTCCTTATGAATTCGGTCTTTATTCCAAGTTAACCGGATTTTTTGACTCTGGCTCTTTGTGCTCCAAGTTTCAAAATCATAGAGTTCTGGCTGCCACTTCTGCCCTTTTTCATTAGTGATAGTGAGGTCTTTAAGCTTTCCCAAGTCGTGTGCTAACTCGCCAGTAAAAGCAATAAACCGGATCAAACATTGGTTGTTGAAGGTTTGAGCATAAGTTGCATTTGGTAATCGAACATTCTTGGCAAATTGAGCGGCTTGTGCAGCAGCCTTTAAAGAGTGGATAAATAATCCGCCGGGGAAAGAAGAATGATGGTTCTCGCTGGCTGGAACAAGATATATAAGCTGAACAAATCGCTTGATGATATCCAAAAGGATGCTCCTCAGAGGTAGATCATTTTCTCCATAAGGGACATTATCGAGGGCATAGTCGATATCAGACCAAAATGCCTTCATGATCTGCTCAGAACTAAAAAGAACGCCGGATAGATCTCTTGGCTGCTTCTTTATGTCTTCGCTTGTGTAGATTCTTTCCTCCAAATGGCTTTCTTGATGAGGTTTGTCAGCGCCTGTCTTATTCGGTTTCTGGAACAGACCAAACCAAGTGCTGAGTTTGGTTTTCAGTTTCTCGAGCAGGCCGAACCAAGTTCTGAGTTTGTTAGTCTTCATCGATGTTCCTCTTTGATCTGAGACCTTTAATAACAGCTATGTTTTTAACGATCCTGGAGAGCGCAGCTTCCTGCTTTCGTAAACTGCACAATTTTTTCTCTGTCGCTTCTCCTGCGATTTGCGCCCAAAGCGGCTGATCTCTGAATGTCCCGGGAGAAATCGACTTCGTCTTGTTGTTGATCTTTATGTGCTTAGAAGTAAGGCAAACCTTTGCCTTAACAATGGAGCCGTTCTCTTTCTTGATGTGGGCAAGATAGCTTTTCCCTGGTCCGTTGTTTTTCTTAACTGTTGGATGAAGAATTGCAGAGTAGTATCTCTTGATAATTTTTCCCATGAAAAGGAGGGAGAGCCACCACCTCTCATCCTAACGCGAGGACTGATCGAAGCTTGCTCATGTGTGAAGTTGGTTTTCTTGAGCGTTCGAAAATATGGGTTTGAAACTACAAGACCTTCTTCGAACAGAGCTTTCCTTGCAGCCTTAACGTTTTTCCATATCTTTTGCAGCGCATCCTCTATATCGGAAGACTGTTCGGCACTCTCAATAAAATTATTTTGTTGCATCTTATGCCCTCATAAATTTATTCATTGCGGACGCGAAGTAGGAGCGGTCCGAAATTAAGTTGCGATTCTTGTTTTACACGGTCAGCACTCTGCTTGGACACGGTCTCAGTAAGTTAGGATTACTTGGGACTTCTTGGCATTAACTCAACGGTTGTAGGAGGAGGTTGCTGTGGTCTTTTGAAAGCTTCTGTTTGAACGCTGCCAGATTTGAATTTTTCAATGCTGTTTCAATCCCCAGCTTATTTTCAGTACAAGAGAATTTGCGTGTGCGATTGGAAAGGTTAAGAGAGCAGACCTGCTTTCATCTTGAGGCGTTCTTTCTCAAACTTTAAAACTTCAAAAACAGAAATAAAGGCTTTTAGGAAATCTAAGCACCCCTAAAAAAAGGCTTTGATATTCCGCTAATTGATGGTTTCTTACGGCTTGTAGTTGGCATAATCTGATGTGAAAAGACGCCGGCCTTGGGTTCGTTACTTCTTTTATTGGCTTATGTTCTTCTTTTTTTTCGAGGTTTGATTTCTCTTAGTGAAAACTCCGTTCGTGCAAGAAATTTCATCGAGGTTGTGTAGCAAATCGAAATCACTTTGGGAGAGATCTGATTCACTCAAGTCACTTAACTTGTTGAATTCTTTTGTTGTCAAAACAATTTCAGCAAATTGGCTCCAGAAACACGCTTGGAGACTTTCTGATCTGAAAGATGGCAAGAATTAGCGGAAGCTACATCCATTCTCATTTCTTCAAACTGAGAGATGCTACATGGCAAGGAGTTTAGGTTTTAATAAAAGAACGCCAAGAGGATCGCCCTTGGCTCGGTCAAACGGCTCGCCCCTAATAATCGCGTCGATTACTATTTCAATTCGGTTTCGTTCTGGGCCAGAATGCCGCTTTGCACAAAGGATTGGTTCCATTTTATTACTACGCACAGTTTGAAAACATAGCCCGCAACCAGTCAGCTTTCAGCCCTCCATCGTCTTAATAACCAAAATAACCAACATCCACCGCACGGTCAAAAATTGAGTAGAGAAGTTCAGAAAAACGTTTTGTCTGTTGCTTGACACATGAGGTTCCGTGAAAGAATTCAACAAACAATTGTATTTTCCAGGCGGTTATAATTCAGGCGGATTCTCTTATAGCGGAACAGTTTTTGAGGGGTGGATTGAAGGGCTAAAGCGAAGTGGTTTATAACATTTTGATTTTAAAGTGTTTCAGGTGAATCTCACTCCGACCAGTCTATACTACAGAATGCCGCGGATTACCGCGGTTTTTTCTTTTATCTGAGATTTAATGACATGGAACCCCTTTGCTCCCAACGAAATAGAGAGAGCAAAATGAAAGTGACAAAGTTCTCATTAGAGGTGATTCCATGTCAGTTAGAAGGATACTCGCAAAAACTATCGATACAGATCTC
>ENA-OURU01001617-OURU01001617.1-human-gut-metagenome-genome-assembly--contig:-NODE-1617-length-26611-cov-9.251544_pt1 | contig 26611 bp, 23 predicted proteins | sample MGYA00242137_ERZ509064 | MGnify/ENA primary metagenome ERZ509064 (study PRJEB26280, sample SAMEA2338777) | human gut metagenome | biome: human gut; feature: human-associated habitat; material: faeces...
AGTCCCGGGCAACAGTCTTGGGATGATAAAAAAACTTCTCAATTTTATTTTGAGACAATCCAACATTGCAAATTTCTTTCTCCGAAAAAAAAACTAGACAAAATATTAAAACATTGTAAAACGCCTGAAAAAAAGGTTATACGAGTCTATCCATAAGAATAATGGTAAAATAAATTTCGGGAAATTGCAATAATTAATTACCGTACCCCAAGGAAATTTGTCTATTGTGTTAAATATGAAAATTGGCACGAGGTTTGCATATATAACTCCAGATAAACTTTTTACAGGTGAGACTGCAATGGAAGTTAAAGACATAAATAATCAGAACAACCTTCTGGCCATTTTCAAAAAGAACAGCGGAACAGTCAGCGCCTTGGATTTTTCCAGCCTGATTGCCGGAAAAAAACAGGATTTCGGCTCGGCATCAGTTGGCTTGGATTTGGACAGGGCACCGAGCGTTTCCGAAAAGTCTTCCGTGAGTAAGGCGGCATCATCCGTCCGGCCTGAGAACTCGGCTTCCGATGCGGTCAATGTCAAGCCTCGTAAAGAGAATAAGCGTAAAGAGCGTACCTCGGCGGAAGAACAGGCCGCCCCGGTGCCGGCTGAAAACCGCCCGGTGCCTGAGCGTGCAGAAGCACCGGCAGCTCCGGTTGAAAGCCGGTCGGTGGCCGAAGGTGCCGCCGACCCGGCTTCTGCCGATAAGATGTCCGCTCCGGCGGATGCATCGGTTGTTCCGACTTCCGAAAGCCAGCCTGGGCGCCCGTCCTCCGCGGTTCCTCAACAGAATGCGTCGGTTCCGGTTATGCCGGCAGATGTCGAGAACTTGGGCGATATAATGTATTTTGACGCGGCAACCGGTTCCTTTGTTCAGACGACCGGCGCTGAATTGGCCGCTGCGCTCAAAAGCGGAGAAATAACCGGCCTGACAATGGCTGATTTGGCCGATGTTGACGGAAATCCCCTTTCTTTGCAGCCGTCTGCCTTACCGTCTGCCAGTTCCGAAGGAATTGACATAAGTGCGATGGCGCCGGTGTCTGCAGAAGAAATGGCTGAAATGCCGGTTATGGCGACGGAAGGCGCTCCCCGTCAGGCAGCCGCCGAAACCACAGATGTTGCAAAAACAACTGTTGTCGGTGCCGATAATGAAAACGGCGGAGAAATTGCCGAAGAAACAACCGCCGAAGCCGAACCGGAAATCATTGCCGACGGCAAAAAGATTAAATTGGACGTAAAGGTTAATGCCGGGGAGGAAAAAATTTCCTACCGCAGCCGGCAGGAAATGATTGCCGATACCGTTGCGCTCAGCGAAGCGGCCGATGTGGCGGAAGTTTCCAATCCGGTTCCCGAACAACAGACTCCCCGTACAACAACGGCTGCCCAGGCAAATTCCCCGGCCGCAGCCCTTTCCCAGGGAACGGTCATGCCGCAGGCAGCGGTTGTTCAGGCTTTTGGCGAGGCCGCTGTAGCTCCGGCTGCCGCTGCTTCGGCTTCCGTATCTGATGCCGCGGTTGTTTCCGTGGCTCCGGCCGGTGCCGGTACTGCCCGCCAGGCCCAAACGCTGCCCGGAGCCGAAGTCAAGTCCCCGGCCGAAGAAGCCCTGAAGGGCATGAGCCGCGAGGTGGTCGAACAGGTTAAGGTAAACATTACCAAATCCGCGGTTAAAGGCGTAGATAAAATTGATGTTACCTTGAAACCGGAAGATTTGGGGCATATTGAAATAAAAATGCAAATTTCCAAAGACGGCAAATTGCAGGCGCATATTATCTCCAGCCGTCCGGAAACCATGGAAATCCTGCAAAAAGACATGCAGATTTTGCAAAAGGCGTTTGCCGACGCCGGCTTTCAAACCGATGAAAACAGCCTGAGCTTTTCTTTCCAGGATAACGGACAGGCTTGGCAGCAGCGGGAAGAAGAAAGCGGATTGCGGCAGTTTATGGGAAAGATCTTTGAGAACGAAGGCGGAAACGACAATCTCCCGCTGTCAGAAACGGCATGGGACGGAAAATCTGCCCTCAATATCAGAGTATAAACAGAGGAGTATGGAAAAATGACAACAGATATCAGCGGACTTACCGGCTATACCCAGAGCAATACGGGAAGCAGCAATTCCAGCCGCCAGACCCTCTCTGCGGACATGAACACCTTTTTGACCCTGCTGACGACCCAGCTCAAATATCAAGACCCGCTTGATCCGATGGATACGGCTGAATTTACCAATCAGCTGGTTCAGTATTCCAACGTCGAGCAGTCGATTCAGACCAACGAAAAGCTTGATACCCTGCTTTCGCTGAATATTGCCAACCTGGGCGCGCAGGCCGTTTCCTACATCGGCAAAACGGTTCAGGTATTGGGCGACGTTATGCCGCTCGAAAACGGCAAAGCCAAAGCGACTTATACGCTGGATAAAGACGTTACCTCGGTAATTGTGACCGTGAAAGACATGAACGGCAAGGTGGTTTATTCCGAACAGGGAAAAATCACCGCCGGTACGCACGAATTTACCTGGGACGGCAAAGACAGCAACGGCAACCAGCTGGAAGACGGCGCTTATCAGATTTCGGTCTCGACCAAAGTTCCGAGCGGCGAAACCAGCGCCAGCGTTATGACCACGGTTTTCGGTAAAGTTACCGGGGTTGCCAGCGATGAAAATAATGTTTACGTCGGGCTTGGAGATTCCGTAACCGCCTCTTTGGGAGATATCGTTACTATCCGCAATGATGATTATTTTGATAAAACCGACGGCCCTTCCGGAGGCGGAGAGGCCGGTGACAATGAAGGCGGCAGCGGCGGCGAGGCCGGCGATGAAACCGGAAACGAAACGGAAAATGCATAAAATATGCCTTCCAAATATAATTAATGAAAATAAGACTTTAGGAGAAATAAAATGAGTATTTTTGGTGCAATGCAATCCGGTATTTCGGGGTTGGCCGCTCAGTCCAGCGCGATGGGGGCGATTTCCGACAATATCGTGAACGTCAATACCGTGGGTTACAAAGGGGCCAATACCTCTTTCCAGACCCTGGTGACCAAACAAACGTCAACCTCCAGATATTCCCCGGGCGGCGTTCAGCCGTCGGCCAAACAGGGTGTTAACGTTCAGGGGCTTTTGGCTTCAGTATCTTCGTCCACCTCTATGGGCATCAGCGGGCAGGGCTACTTTGTCGTCAACCAGGCGGCCAACCCCGGAGAAGGTGATTTGTGGGCCTATACCCGCGCCGGAGACTTTGACATTGATAACAACGGCTATCTGAAAAATACCGGCGGCTTTTATGCTCAGGGTTGGTCTCTGTTGCCGTGGGACAAGAACCCCAATGCTACGGTTGTCAATATTAACGGTATTGACTACATGAAAGCCTATTATGATACCAACGGCAAGGTTGTGTACATTAACGACAATATTATTGACAGCCGCAACCTTCGCCCGATTAACCTGAATACCATCGGCGGAACCGCCACGGCCACCCAGCAGATTAGCTACGGCGCTAACCTGCCTTCCGGCGACCCGATTTATAATGCTTCCAATCCGGATGCCGGCGGCCGCCACTCTGTTTCGGCGCTGATTTATGATAGCTTGGGTAATGCCAGCAACCTGAGCCTGACTTATACTAAAACGGCATCCAATGCCTGGGGAATGTCTACTTCTATTCCTTCCGGCGCATCTAATATTGTTCTGTCTGGTTCCCGCGAAACGCACGGCGATACGGCCAGCGACGTATACTATGCGGCCGGCCAGCTCGAATTCAGCGGCATTCCGTCAAACGGTTCCACGATTACCATTACCAGCGGCGGCAAAGAATATACCTTTGAATTCTTGAGCACCAAAGGCGCTCACGCGCAACCCGGCAATATTGGGGTTGATATTTCAACCGGCATTGCCTCAGCCAGCGATTTTGCCAACAAGTTTTTGGAGGCTTTGCAGGCCAACATGCCCGGAGCCAACCGCTTTAGCGCCAACGGCAATAAAATTGAAATTGTTCAGTCTGTTTCCGGCGAAGCTTTACAGATTGATGCCAGCAAAACCTTGGCCTGTATTCAGAGTGCGGCCAATCCAAACCTTGAAACCGGTATTGCCACGGGTATCTTTGACATTCCGGCGATTGACGAAGACATCAAAAACTGCGGCCGTCTGGATTTCACCAGCAATGACAAGGCCGATTACGTCAACACGACCGTAAAAGTCGGCGACAAGACCTATAAATTTGTTGACGGCACAACGACAACCCCCGGTGAAATCGACATCAGCTCGGCTTTCGACGGTAGTGCAGCCAACCCCGCTGCGGCAGTAGCTGAGCTTTTGGTAAAGAGCATTAAGGCGGATAGTGTTGAACCGGAAAGATTTACCGCCAGCGGTTCCAGTATCGAAATCCTGCCGAGTTCGACCGGTCCGGATATCAAAATTACCGTTAATAACACCGGCGGCGGAGATGCCATTACCGGACGGATACGTTCAACGGCGCCTTTAGGGTGGAGTGACGTGGCCAACGGTACGGAATATACTCTGTCTAATACCTTTAATGTTAATGATAATGAAATTGAGACCGGTTCAATTGTTCCTTCAGTCCGTTTTAATGCTGACGGTACACCCAAGTACTTCTTTGTTGACGAAGTTTCCATCCAGTGGGCTAACGGTGCCCAAAACATGGACGGCGGTTATCAGCAGGGGACAACCATTACCCTCAATGCCGGAAACGTTGGAACCAATGACGGCTTAACCAGCTTGTCAGGTGACTTCACCACCAACTATATCACCCAGGACGGTGCCAAGTTCGGAAGCTACTCCGGGGTCAGCATCAGCGAGGACGGAGTTGTGACGGCATTGTTTGACAACGGCGAAACCCGTCCGATTGCCATTCTGCCTTTGGCCACTTTTGCCAACCCCAACGGCATGGAAGCCCTGACCGGCAACTCCTGGATTGAAACCGACTACTCGGGGCAGGCCATGCTGAAACAGGCCGGAACCAACGGTGCCGGACAGATTAGCTCCAACTCTTTGGAGCAGTCTACCGTCGACTTGGCGACCGAGTTTTCTAACATGATTGTAACCCAGCGTGCATATTCCGCGGCCACCAAGATTATTACGACCGCAGATGAAATGCTCGACGAGTTAACCCGGATGAGCTAGTAGTATACTAAAAAATCCGTTTCCTAAAGTCGCCCCGGGGAAGAATTTCCCGGGGCTTTTTTGCGCCCGGATGCCGGAGGGCCGAAAACAGGCTGTGAATATGTCCTTTTTTGTGTTTCCCTAATCGGAATTTTTGCGTTAATCATAATTTCGGGGAAATTTTATAAATTTACAGATTGGGGAATCTCGTGAATAATTTTTTGCAAAGCATCAAAAATTTGTCGCCGGGGCGTTTGGCTTCGATTGTGGCGATTTTCATCTTTCTAATCAGTTTTTTTATCTATATCGCCATGCAGATGGGCAATGCCGAATATGGGGTGCTGTATACGGATTTGGAGCTTGAAGATGCCAAGCAGATTGTTACCCGGCTGGAGTCGGCAAATGTCAAATATCGCCTGGCCAAAAACGGTACCGAAATTCTTGTCCCCAAAGATCTGGTCAATAAAATGCGTGTCGATACCGCCGAACTGGCGCTGGCTTCCAAGGGATCAAATGTCGGTTATGAGATTTTTGACAATGCCGATGCTCTGGGAACTACCAATTTCGTACAGAATGTCAATCTGGTTCGCGCTTTGGAAGGGGAGCTGGCTCGCACGATTCGTTCCGTCGACAACATCAAGAGCGCCCGGGTGCATCTGGTGATGCCCAAGCGCGAGATGTTTTCCCGCGAAGAACAGGCACCGACCGCTTCGGTGGTCATCAAGACCTATCATGGCAAGCTTAGTCCGCAGAGTATCCTTTCCATTCAAAAGCTTGTGGCTGCAGCAGTTCCCAAGCTTGATGTAAAAAACGTGGCGATTGTCGATGCCGCCGGCAATCTGCTGACTAACAATTATGATGATGAACAGACGCTGAACAACACCAATAACGAGCTGATGCGCCAGGAACAGGAGCGCAAAATGGCTGCTGCGGTGCAAAGTTTACTCGAAAAAACTATTGGGCCGGGCAAAGTGCGTGCCCAGGTCAATATTGAAATGGATTTTGACCAGGTGGTCACCAATGAAGAAATCTTTGACCCTGACAGCCTGGTTGTCCGCTCCCAGGCGTCTGTAACCGAAGAAGGAACGGCTCGGGACGGTGAAAAAACCGTAACGGTGGCTCAAAATATTCCCAATGGCGATAACCTGCTTAACGGCAATGGAAATTTTTCGCAGAATTCCCGGGTTGAGGAAACCGTAAACTACGAAATTTCCAAGGTCGTCCGCAACAAAGTCCGCAATACCGGCATTATCAAGCGTTTAACTGTTGCCGTAATGGTTGACGGGGTGTATGATAAGGATAAGGACGGTCAGATGGTTTACCGCGACCGGACAAAAGAAGAAATGGAACAGCTGACCTCTTTGGTCAAGTCTGCCGTTGGCTACGATGCCGATCGCGGCGATTTGATTGAAGTTGAAAATATGAAGTTCGTCAGCGTCGACAATGCTCCGGAAGCCGTAGAAACCACAATGTTCTTCGGGTTCACCAAAGAAGAGATTATGCGGATGTTGGAAGGTCTGGGTGTTGCAATTGTTGCAATTCTGGTTATCTTATTAGTCATTCGCCCGTTGATAAACAACGCCTTTGACGGCGGCAGCGGAACGGATAACCGCCTGCTCGGCGACAATGCCGAAGAGGAAAACCTGTTGTTGTCGAATTTTCTTAATGAAGACGACGGCGGGCTGGATGAACTGATTAACCTCAACAAGGTTGACGGCCGGGTTAAAGTTTCTTCGCTGAAGAAGATTAACGATATGGTGGCCAAAAATCCGGATGCCGCGGTTAACGTAATCCGCAGCTGGCTTTATCAGAACGACAATTAAGCGGTAGGAATTAAACATGAAGCAAAATGTTGTAGACGATTATAATTTGATTTCCGGCCAGCAAAAAGCGGCAATCCTGATGTTGTCGCTGGATGAAGAACGCTCTGCGGCGCTGTTTTCCCTGATGGACGACGAAGAGATTAAAGAGTTGTCCGTTATCATGGCCAGCCTCGGCAAGGTCAATTCCGGCGTTGTCGAACAGTTGTTTCAAGAATTTACCGACCGCCTGTCAAGCAACAGTTCGCTGATCGGAACTTACGAAACGACAGAGCGCCTGTTGGCCAAAGCTTTGGACAAAGACCGTGTTTCCGCCATTATGGACGAGATCAGCGGTCCGGCCGGCCGAACCATGTGGGACAAGCTCGGAAATGTGAACGAACATGTTTTGGCCAATTATCTCAAAAACGAATATCCGCAGACCATTGCGGTTATTCTTTCCAAAATTAAGGCCGAACATGCCGCCAAGGTAATCGCCCTGCTGCCGGAAAATTTTGCCATGGAAATTATCATGCGGATGCTCAGAATGGACGCGGTTCAAAAAGAGGTTCTCGACAGTTTGGAAAAAACCCTGCGCAAAGAGTTCATGAGCAACCTTTCCAAATCGACCCGCCGCGATTCCCACGAGCTTATTGCCGATATCTTCAATTCTCTGGACCGCAATACCGAAACCCGGTTTATGGAAGCTTTGGAAGAGCGTAACCGCGAAAGCGCCGACCGTGTTAAATCGCTTATGTTTACCTTTGAAGATTTGGTTCGCGTCGATGCCCAGGGCATTCAGATTTTGTTGCGCAATATTGATAAGGATAAATTGGCCGTAGCCCTGAAAGGTGCTTCCGATACCATCAAAGAGCTGTTTTTCAACAATATGTCGTCCCGTGCCGGCAAAATTATCCGCGAAGATATGGAAGCCATGGGGCCGGTTCGCCTGCGTGATGTTGAAGAAGCTCAGCAGTATATTGTTACTACGACCAAAGAATTGTCCAACTCCGGCGAAATTGTTATCAGCGAAGGCAAGGACAATGACGAGCTTATTTATTAGTCCGGTGAGTTAGATGAGCGGCTACAAAAAATTTGAGTTTGACAACTTTGTTATTGAAGAGGACGGCGAAACTGTCGAAAAGGCTGTGGCTGAACCATTGGAGCCCGAACCGGCTTCCGAAGAGCCGGAACCGGTTTTTGCGGCGGCGGAAATAGTTGCCGAACCGCCGGTTCCCGAAACCAGGAGTTATACGGAAGAAGAGCTGGAGCAGGTTCGTGAAAACGCCGAAAAATCCGGTTATGAAAAAGGGTATCGCTCTAAGGCGGAAGAAACCGACAATCAAATGGCAGGGCTGCTGATTGAAATTGATGGCCGCCTCTTTGAGCTGCTGAATGAGCGTAACCGGATGCAAAAGGAACTTGAAGCTGATTTTATGGCGTTGAACCGCGCTGTGCTGAAAAAGTTGCTGCCGCAGTTGAGCGAGGAACATGCCGGCGAAATTTTAAACCGTTTTCTGGCAGAAAATTTTGCCAATTTCCGGGCGGAGCCTAAATTGGCCTTTTATTTTAATCCGGAAATCGTCAGCGCCATGCAGGAACAGATTGCCAAATTGGCGCGGATTAACGATTTTGAGGGCAAAATTTCCCTTCATAAAGACGCCGCGCTGGGAAAGGCCGATTGCCGGATTGAGTGGGAAAACGGCGGTGTCTGCCGCAGTTCTGATAAATTATTGGAAAAAGTTGATAATTTGCTTGAAGAAAAACCGGCTGAAAACTAAGCTGAATTAATAGAACCGCAAGCTTTTGGGATGAGAGGAATATTATGGCAAATGAATTAAATTTGGATGAAATGGATGAAAGCAGCATCGTTAACAGCGATCCGGTTTTGAAGTCTGATAATGGTATGGAAGATTACGACATTCCGAGCTCAACCAGCGACTTGGAAGCGGTTTATGATATTCCGGTTAGAGTTTCTGCCATCTTAGGCAAAACCCAGATGAAAGTCAGCCAGCTGATGAAACTGAACAAAGGAGCCATCATTGAACTTGACCGCAAAGTCGGGGAGGCTATAGATATCTATGTCAACAATAACCTGGTCGCGCGCGGTGAAGTCGTTGTTGTTGATGATAAATTGGGTATTACCATGACGGAAATTGTAAAGTCCGTCGCAAAGTAAAAAATACTGGTCAAAGCGGAGCTTTGACGCGGGAATGTCATTCTCGGAGCGAGCAGAGCGCGAGCGAATGTGAGGCCTGGGGCCGGGGAGGGAAATCGCCCGTGCGGAGTTTTGGGGTAAGAGGAGCCGATTAAGGATAATAAAATGGAGTTGCTGATTGTTGGAACATTGGACGGGCAGATAGGAGCGGCCAGCAAAATCGCCATTTCTCAGGGCGGTCAGGTATCACTGGCGCAGGATATTGACGCTGCGTTAAATATTCTGCGTTCCGGCAAAAGTATCGAATTGGTTATGATTGACGTCAAATTAGACGTTTATAAGTTTATTTCTTCTTTGGAAAGCGAACGGATTAACGTGTTGGTCGTTGCTTGCGGCGTAGCCAACGATCCGACTTTGGCGGTTAAGGCAATCAAAGCCGGCGCCAAAGAATATATTCCCCTGCCGCCCGATCCCGAACTTATCGGCGCCGTTTTGGCGGCGGCCACCCGTGAAAACCACGCGCTGATCTATGGGGACAAAAAAACTGAAGCGATTTTGAAAATGGCCAAACAGATAGCTCCTTCGGAAGCCAGCGTTCTGTTGACCGGAGCGTCCGGAACCGGCAAAGAGGTTTTTTCCCGCTTTATCCATGACAACTCCAAACGCGCCAACAAAAAATTTGTTGCCGTCAACTGTGCCGCCATTCCCGAAACCTTGTTGGAATCCGAATTGTTCGGTTATGAAAAAGGCGCCTTTACCGGAGCGGTGGCCCGGCGTATCGGCAAGTTTGAAGAAGCTTCCGGGGGAACCTTGCTGTTGGATGAAATTTCCGAAATGGATATCCGCATACAGGCCAAGCTGCTGCGAGCCATTCAGGAAAAAGAAATTGACCGCATCGGCGGCAAAACCCCGATTAAGGTCGATACGCGCATTATTGCCACTTCTAACCGCAATCTGGCACAAAGCGTTAAAGACGGTGCCTTCCGTGAGGACTTGTATTATCGTCTGAACGTTGTGAACATCAATATTCCCGACCTCAAAGACCGTCCGGAAGATATTTTGGTGCTGGCCAAACATTTTATCAAGAAATATGCCGAACTGAACGGTCTGCCGATGAAAGATTTGTCGCCGCAGGCTTCGGAAATGCTGCTGAATTATCTTTGGCCGGGAAATGTCCGCGAGCTGGAAAATACCATGCATCGTGCCGTGCTGCTTTCGACGGCTGAAGAGATTGAACCTTCGGCAATTATTCTGACAGACCCTTGCGCCGTCCGTAACCCGCAGCCCCAAGGCGAAGCGGCGCCGTCTCCGGCAGCCGTTCCCGGCGGGCAGACTTTGGCCGGCATGGAACGCAATCTGATTATCGACACGCTCAAACATACTTTCGGCAATCGGACACAGGCGGCCAACCTGCTCGGAATATCGATTCGCACTTTGCGTAATAAGTTGAAACAATACCAGGACGAAGGCTACGACGTCCCGGCATCTAACGGATAGGAAAACGCACTCGGACCATGGCTAAAAAAGCAGAAAATGTCAGCAGTTCAATGTTCGGCGGTCGCTCGTTCAAAGACATGATTATTGCCTCGACCAAGCGCGGCGATATTTTCTTTGCTTTGGCAATTATCCTGATGCTGGTTATTTTGATTCTGCCGCTTCCGGCCTGGCTGTTGGATATTGCCCTGGCTTTTTCGATTACCCTGTCCTGCATTGTGCTGATGACTGCCATTTTTATCGAAAAGCCCAACCAGTTCAGCGCCTTTCCGCTGGTTTTGCTGATTACGACCATGTACCGGCTATCGCTGAACCTCGCCTCCACCCGCCTGATACTGGCCAATGGCTATATGGGGCCGGATGCCGCCGGCGAAGTCATCAAGGCTTTCGGCGGATTTATTATGGGCAATAACTTTGTCATCGGCGTTATCGTGTTTGCAATTTTGGTCTTGGTCAATTTTGTGGTCATTACCAAAGGTTCCGGCCGTATTGCCGAAGTTGCCGCCCGTTTTGCTTTGGATGCCATGCCCGGAAAGCAGATGGCGATTGATGCGGATTTGTCTTCGGGGCTGATTACCGAAGATGAAGCCCGCGCCCGCCGCGAAGACCTGTCCAAAGAAAGCTCTTTTTACGGCGCAATGGATGGTGCCTCAAAATTTGTTCGCGGCGATGCGATTGCCGGATTGATTATCACCTTTATTAACGTTGTCGCCGGTATTATTATCGGTATGGTGCAAAATGGCATGAGCTTTTCGGCGGCGGCAGAAACCTATACCCGCCTGACGGTCGGCGACGGATTGGTCAGTCAGGTTCCGGCGCTGATTATTTCGGTTGCCGCCGGTATTCTGGTTTCCAAGGCCGGCATGACCGATTCGACCGACAAGGTTTTGTTTGAACAGGTAACCAATTACCCCAAAGCCTTGGGAATGAGTTCATTTTTGGCATTGGCGCTTGGAATGCTCCCCGGTACGCCGGCGGCGCCGTTTATCCTGTTGTCGGCTTTGACCGGCGCAACCGCCTATTATCTTGACAAGCAGCAAAAAGCGGCCATGGCCCGGGCACAGGAGGTTTTGGAACAGGAACAAAAGCAGGGCAAGGTTGCCAAAGCTGCCGATGAGCCGATTGCCACAGCTTTGCGCATGGATTTGATACGTCTGGAAATCGGCTACGGGCTGTTGCCGTTGATTAATGAAGAAGCCAACAAAAAGCTGACCGACCAGATCAAGGCCTTGCGTCGTGCCTTGGCTTCCGAACTCGGATTCGTCATGCCCTCTATCCGTATTCAGGACAATATGCAGCTTGAGGCCAATGAATATAATATTTATATCAAAGAGGTCAAATCCGGCAAAGGCGAGCTGCGCCCCACCCAGCTGTTGGTCATGGATCCGCGCGGCGAACCTATTACGCTGCCCGGCGAACAGACCTATGAGCCGACTTTCGGGCTTAAGGCGATGTGGATAGACCAAAGCTATCGCGAAGAAGCCATGTTCCGCGGCTATACCGTGGTCGACCCGGCAACGGTTGTTACCACGCATATTACCGAACTGGTCAAGGACAATATGCCCGAATTGCTGTCTTATGCCGAAACTCAAAAACTGCTGGAAGAAATGGACAAGGAACAGCAAAAATTGGTCAAAGAGCTTATTCCGAACAAAGTCAGCCTCGGCGCCGTCCAGCGTATTTTGCAGAATCTGCTGCAAGAACGCGTCTCAATCCGCGACTTGCCGACAATTCTGGAAGGCATTTCCGAAGCCGTTTCTTCAACCCACAGCCTGATGATGATTACCGAGCATGTCCGCTCGCGGCTGGCGCGGCAGCTTTCTAATGCCAATGCCAATGAGTTCGGCGTTATTCCGCTGATTACGCTGTCGCCGGAATGGGAACATGCTTTTGCCGAAGCGATTGTCGGCGAGGGGGATGACCGCCAGCTGGCGATGGCGCCGAGCGCCCTGCAGCAGTTTATTACCAAGGTGCGCAATTCTCTTGAGGAATTGGCGGCCAAAGGCGAAACAGCGGTGCTGCTGACCAGTCCGGCAATTCGGCCTTTTGTTCGTTCGATTATTGAGCGTTTCCGCCCGTTGACGGTAGTAATGTCGCAAAATGAAATCCACCCCAAAGCCAAAATCAAAACTGTCGGGCAAATTTAGGGGTAAGGACAGATGAAAATAAAAACCTTTACCGCCGCCGGAAGTATGGAAGCCATGAGCCAGGCTCGCGAGGCTTTGGGCGATGAAGCGGTTATCATCTCCACCGAAACCCTTGATGACGGACAGGTTCGGGTAACCGCTGCTGTCGATGAGGCCGAAGAAATCAGTTTTAATGACAATCAGGAATTGGAGGTCTGCGATAACCCGGCGCGCTATACCGATCGCCTGCTTCGGGAAAGCCTGGAATATCATGATACGCTGGATTTGGTAAAACAGCGGATTTTGGCGGCTGTCCGCAAATTAAGCGCCGAAAAAAAGATTTACGACGATCGCCGACTGCTGGAATTGGCTTTGGAACAATTATATGGTTTTAGCGATATTCTGAATTTGCAAACGCCCTGTAAAATTTTCATGGGGGCGCCGGGCAGCGGCAAATCGACGGCTATTGCCAAAACGGCAGCTCTGGCCAGAATGAAAAAAATTCCCTGCTGCATTGTTTCGACCGATAATGTCCGCGCCGGTGCCAACAAGCAGCTGGAAGCCTTTGCCGGAATTTTGGAACAGGATTTCTTTTTCTGCCAAAGCGAACGTAATTTGTATGAGCTGCTGAAAAAAGCCGAAACCGCCTATGGCTTGGTTTTGATAGATACCCCTGGCATTAATCCGTTTTTGCCCGAAGAAGTTGCCAAGGTCAGCCGCTGGCTGGAGGTTGTCAAAGGCGAGGCAGTTTTGGTAATGTCTGCCGGAACCAATACTTTTGAGGCGATTGAAGTTGCCGAAGTGTTTACCGAACTGGGCGCATCAAAACTGTTGCCGACCCGTTTGGATTTGACCCGGCGGCTGGGATCGCTGCTCTCGGTTGCGGCCTGTTGTGAACTGGATTTTTGTGCCGGCAGCGTCAGTTCGAATATTGCCGGCGGCCTGGCCGAAATAACGCCGGGCGGCTTGGCTAAACTGATTTTAGCTTAATTTTTTTAAGTGAAAAGAGGAAACCATGGAACAAACGACACCTGAAGAACTAAAAATCATGCCCCGCGGAATGGCGCCGCGCAGCGTCAAAAAAGGCAAGAATATGATTGCGGTGGCTTCCGGAAAAGGCGGGGTCGGCAAAACCTGGTTTTCAATCACGCTGGCGCATTCTCTGAGTATTCTCAAACAAAAGACCTTGCTTTTTGACGGCGATTTGGGGCTTGCCAATGTCGATATCCAGCTGGGGCTGATGGCCAAGTATGATATCGGCAGCGTGGTTTCGGGAAGCCTGACCCTCAACCAGGTGGTTCACCATTACGACAAGGGCCGTTTTGACGTTATTGCCGGCCGCTCGGGATCGGCGGGGCTGGCCTCAATGCCGGTCGGACGTTTGCAGATATTGGGTGAGGATCTGAATGTTTTGGCCGCTTCATATGATAAGGTTATTTTGGATATGGGAGCGGGAGTCGAAAAGCCGGTGCGGATTTTGTCGGGGCTGGCCGAAAAGATTATTGTCGTCTGTACCGATGAGCCAACTTCTCTGACCGACGCCTACGCTTTTATCAAAATTATGACCATGCAGTATACCAAATGCGATATCAATATCGTCGTCAATCAGGCCAATTCGCTTCGTGAAGGCCAGCGAACCTATGATACGCTGCTCAAAGCCTGCAATAATTTCCTCAAGATTAATCCGCCGCTGTTGGGGATTGTCCGCCGCGATACCCGCGTGCGTGATGCCATTCGTAACCAAAGCACGATTTTCAACCGCTATCCAACCTCCGAGGCGGCCGAAGACGTTTACGCCGTTGCCAAAAGGCTGCTCAGCCATGACTAACCTGGTACCTCCGCTCAACCAAACGCTCCCCGAAACCGGCGGAGTATCCGGGGGACTGACGACAGGGGTCGAAAATCCGTCCGCTTCTTGGGCAGGACTGAATTTGGGACAGCAGATAACGGTACGTATCAATCCGCAGAGTCTTCAGGCCTTGTCCGGGAAAATCCTGGTCAGTCTGGATTTATCCGTCGGCAACGTCGGCACGGACAGCCAGCCGCCGGCCGTGGCAGAAATAAAACTGCCGCCGCAAATGAAGCTGCCGGAAAACGCCGCGGAAATGCAGTTGCGCATAACTGCTAAAACGCCCCAGCGCCTGGATTTGCGGATTTTAAGCGTTGACGGCCGGAAGGCCGAAAGTTTTGTGATTGCGCCGGAAACGGCACCCGCCGGAAAAACGATGTCCGGCCTGCCGACGGCTGCTGCCGCTTTGGTCAAAACCGTTACCGAACCGCAAAACCTGCCGTTGGCGCCGTTGCGTTTGCAGCCTTTGCTGGCGCGGGAATTGTTGTCCGCCGGTATCGATCCGGCCAGTCTCCGCCAGATATCTGCGGTTATTGAAAATTTGGGGGTGAAAGTCGAAGTTGCCGTTCTGCCGGCAAACCTGTCAGGAACCTCTGTTCCGGAAATTTCCGCAGATTCCGGCGCCGTTTCGGCAATCGGCCGCGATTTGGCCGCGATATTGAAACCGCTGGTCGTCGGAGAACAAAATAATGAAAAATACAGACCGTCAGCGTCCGGCGGACAGCCGCTTCCCCAAAGAATAACCGGAGAAATTGAAAAATTTTTTGCGAAACTGGACAACCGCAGCCTGCCGGCCGAAACCGCGCAGCGCGGCGAACGAACGGTGTTGAAGACCCCTCTGGGAGAGATTATTCCCGAGCAGCCGCTCAAAATTGCCGTCGGCGAAAAACTGCTGCTGCGGATTGGCGGTTTAATCGGTCTGCCCGCAAAAGAAAGGATCGTCCCTGCCGGCGAAACTGCCGTGCAGCCCCCGCTGGGCAATAAAATGGCCGAAATTCTGACGCCTCTGCAAAATAAGCTGCCGCCTGATGTCTATGCGGCGGTTATGGAAAAAATACCGGCCAATAATTCTAAGATGCTGTCTAATATCATGTCTTTTTTGAAAGCTTCCGGCGAAGGGCGGATTGAACATTGGCTCGGGCAGGAAACTGTGGATAAAATGCGAATATCCGGGCCGGAAGGGCGCCAGGCGCTCTCGCAGCTGGAGAATCTGATTGTCGGCCGCCGTGAAGAGAATGCGCAGTGGCGGATTATTGAAATACCTTTTTACGGTGCTGAAAATCTGAGCCGGATTAAAGTAGCGGTTCGCCGTTTTGGCGGAGAGGAAGGGCGCCGGTATCAGGGGCGGCGGCAAACCGGAGCGGCCCGCTTTGTGGTCGATACGTCTTTTACGGTTTTGGGCGGTTTCCAGTTTGACGGCTTTTCCCTGCCGGCCGAAAAGCGTTTTGATCTGATTATCCGTACCGAAAAAGAAATCGATAACGATTTTTGCGCGCAGATTATGCAGCTTTTCCGAACCTCCCTTTCCGCCGTGGACTATGCCGGAAATATTCGTATTAATATTAAAGAAAAGTTTATCAAATTGTGTGAAGATGAACCCGAAAAAACGATTTTGCAGGATGGAATATTCATATGAGCAGCAATGACCCCTTGGGATATTATCGTATTTTTGACCTGACGCCGGCGGCCACCGATGCGGAAATCAAGGTCAATTACCGTGAGCGCGCCAAACTCTGGCACCCCGACCATAATACCAGCGAAGAAGCAACCGAAAAGTTTCAGCAGCTTTCCGTTGCCTATGATATTTTAAAAGACGGCAAAACCCGCCTGTTGTATGACCTTCTGAGCCAGGCGTATACCAGCCGCAATTTTCCGGACATGTTTGCCCTCAAGGCCTATAAAGACCGAGCCGGAGCCGAAAACCCGTTTGTTCGCACTTTTTCGCTGCAAAAAGTGTTTGGCCGGATCGTCAGTACCAAGCTGCGCCAAGATGATGAAATCTGCAATGCCGTAGAAGCGCCGGCCGTGGTACTGAAAACCTCGGTCAGCAACTGGCTGCTCGGCTGGTGGGGTATTCCGGCGGTTTTCAAAAATATTTCCGCCATCGCGCATAATTATTCGTCAATCAATCATAATCGGGCGCAAAACCTGACCCTGCTTATTCATAATGCCGTGGCGTATTATCAGGATAATAAGATGGAAAAGGCCATGCTTTCGGCAGTACAGGCCAAAGAATACGCCGATGCCGAACAAAAGGATTTGCTCGAACGCTTTGTCCGCCTGACCGGGTTGAATGCCGGCAATGTGCGACTGCCGCATTGGAACTATGCCAAGTTGCGCATCTTGCAGTTGGTCGTTCCGGTTGTGCTGTTTGTGATGGCGCTGTTTCCGCTGACATCCAGGGTGGTGAGCGAAGCGGAGCTGATGAAACTCTTTGCCGAAAAAGATGAGATTACATATTTTCAACGGGTCAAGTTCAACAGCGGCGAACAGACTTTTGACGATATTGTGGTGTCAAAAGTTTTGAATATCCCGGTTGACGTTAATGATACCAACAAACTTTATCATTTCAAAAACGCAGCTAAAGTTATGTATGGCCCTGCCGAAGAATTTGACGTCATGGCGGAGTTGCCGAAAAACCATACGGTGCGTATCAGCGGTATTACGCCGGATGATAAATGGTACCGGATAATGCTTGATAACGGCGACATGGGATTTGTTCCGGTCAAGGCTCTGGAAAAAGGCATTGGGGCGCCGATACCCGAAAACAGCAAAATTTATACGCCGAATTAACTGTTGTGGCCGGGTCGTCCTATGCGTGCCTGTCTCTTTCTATAGCGTCATCCCTCGATTGCGGAGAATCGTCAAGGGATTTGCGAATTTCCCTCTTCCTGTCACAGCATGGCGTTTTTTCTCTCTTCTGTCATGCCATAGCGTTTTCTTCCTCCTGTCATTCTGGGCTCATTTTTTTCTCTGTCATTCCGGGCTCATTTTTTTCTCTGTCATTCCGGGCTTGACCCGGAATCCAGGTGTCTAAGGAATCAATATTAACCTGGACTCCGGCTCGGGATCGGAGTGACAGTAAAAAAATAAGGTCGGAGTGACAAATATATTAAAGTCATCCCTCGTTTTCGTAAGAAAACGCCAAGGGATCTACGAATTTCTTCTTTCCTCAACCGCCAACATTAGCTTAGTCACATTATGATAAAAAACGTCAAGGGGTGACGGTTATTGGATAAGTCGAGATAGTGCACATTACAAACAACGCGCCTTCACGGCACCCTAACATCAGTAGCGGACTTTTCGCTCAGGCCATGCCTGTGCCGCGCACCTGCCGTGCAGGCGCTGCCCGCCTGAAACCATACCCTGTGTCTTAAATATCCCAGGGAAAAACAATCCATTGGTCAGGGAGTTCCCGGGCATAAATATCAACCTCATTAAGCCCGGCCGGCTTGGAATAAATTGAAACGTAACGCGCTTGCGGAAATTCCTTCCGCAGCAGATGGAAAGTCTGTCCGCTGTCGGAAAGGTCATCAACGATCAATGTTTTTTCGTCAACGGTTCCTGCGTCTTCCAGATTCTCCAGCCGCTCAAGCTGACGATGCTCACCGCCGATATAGGTGGCAATATTCAGGCTGTGGCAGTTGCGGATATCCAGTTCATAGGCGATTATGCCGGCCGGAAGCAGCCCGCCGCGGCTAATGGCGACAATTTTGTTGTAAGTTCCCGAAGATTTGATTTTTTTGCATACAGTTTTAACATCTTGATGGAATTCTTCCCACCGAATATGGATTTTATCAGTCATAAGTCACTTTCTAAATTTTAACGATCATTGTTCTCGGATTTAAGTTTATAAATATATTCAATTACTGCCGGAGCGTCCCAATCGGCCGAACCTCTGATTCTTCCGATTTCGTGTCCTTTGGCGTTGATGAGTACGGTGTGCGGAGATGTAAAAATTCCCAGGCTTTCTGCCAGTTTTCCCCGGGGGTCGACATAAAACGGCAGCCCTTCCGCCTTATATTTTTTCAAAAAGCGGCGCTGTTCTTCCAAATCGCTCCATTCGCCTTCGTCTGAAAGCAAAATAAGTTCTATGCCGCTGCTTTGGGTTGCGTCGTAAAAACCCTTAAGGCTGGGCAGTTCGCGGATACAGGGCAGACAGTCGCGTGACCAGCTGACCAGCAGGATAAATTTTCCCTTAAAATCCGCCAATGTCAGTTTGCGTCCGTCAGAAGCGTAAAAAGATTCCTGCGGCGCTTCGCGCACCGTATCGTAAATATTGACGTTCTGTTCTTTGGCCGCCAGCGGGCGACAACAAAGCAACAACGCCAAAACCAATGCCGGAATATATTTTTTCATCGCAGGTTCTTAATAACTTAATTTTTACTTTTCCCTTTTACTCTGTAAAGAGTATATAATTATTCTAGCACATGAAACAAGTTTAAAGGTAATTTTTTATCATGAAAAAATCGGTAGTATTGACAGTTTTTGCAGTATTGGCGCTGGTTGTGGGTTTGAGCGCTTGTGGAAAAGTTTCGGCGCCGGAACCGCTTGAAGGCAGCGGCTACCCGCATTCTTATCCACGCCGGTGACGGTTTTGTTTTCGGGAGTTTTATAATGATTGCAGACGATGGTTTTATCGAAGATATGATTCCCTACGTGGAATTTGCCGACAATGCCAATGAACGTACACCCTGCGTGCTGGTGTTGGATTGCTCGGGATCCATGCGCGGCGAACCGATTAAGCAGCTCAATGCCGGCCTGAAAGCGCTGGAAAAGGAACTCAAAGAAGACATTGATGCCAGTTCCCGGGTTCAGCTGCTGATTGTTAAGGCTTTCGGCAAAGATGAAGCTGTGGTTTCTTCCGATTGGACAGACGCCATGAATTTTGAGGCGCCGGTAATGGAAGCCGGCGGTCTGACACCGCTGGGCAAGGCAATGGAGCTGGCCCTGAAAAAAATAGAAGAGCAGAAATGCCTGTATGACAGCTGCGGGATTACTTCCAAGCGGCCTTGGATATTTTTAATCAGCGATGGCGAACCGACCGATTATGACTGGGAAATTGTGGCCGAAAAATGCCGCTATGCCCAACAGAACAAGAAAGTTGTCGTCCATGCCGTTGGAACCCAGGGCGCCAACTTGGACAAACTGGCAAAATTCTCGGTTATGTCGCCCAAACGCCTGACCGGACTGAAGTTTACCGAGTTTTTCCTGTGGTTGAGCCGTAGTGTTTCGTGTATTTCCAAGGCGGCACCCAACGTTCCGGATTTATTAGAAGATACGGCGGATTGGGATGAAAACGAAGCGTAGGGTCCGGGTCGTTGCGGCCAGTGTTGCCGGGCCGCTGCATTGTCATAAAAAGCTTCCCTGTCAGGATTACTTTAAGTTTCGGCGCGAAGGAAAAAATTTTGTGGCGGTGGTTTCCGACGGCGCCGGTTCGGCGCGTTATGGCAAGGTTGGCGCCCGGGTTATCTGCGAAACCATTATTGACCACCTTAAAAATACCCGCCCGCATCAGATTATTGACCGTACCTGCAAAGCGGTTGAAGCCGCCCGCCGCAAGTTGAGCCTCCACCGCCTGAACAAGGGTAAAAAGCTGGAGAACCTCAATGACTTTGCCGCTACGGTTGTCGGCGTCGTCTATAATGAAGGGCAGGGCTGTTTTTTTCACATCGGCGACGGTGCCGCTTTGGCTTTCAATTCCGGCGGCGACTTGAACGACTTTGTCGCTTCCCGCCCCGAGAACGGCAGTTTTTCCTGTGAAACATTTTTTTATACGCAGGATAATTGGAAAGAAAATTTGCGTTTTACCCGTTTTGAGAATTTTGATACGGTTTTCCTGATGAGCGACGGTTTGACCAATTTTGCTTTTTCGGGAGATTTTCAAAATTTGGAAAAGGGCTTTATCTGGCCGATACATGAGTTTTTGGCGGCCCAGAAGACCCAAACCCGCGCCAGCAGGGCTTTGGCCAATACTTTGGACAATGCGCAGGCCCGAAAACTGAATTCAGATGACAAAACCCTGCTTTGGGCGCAATTTTAGGATAAAACGGAATGGAAATGTCGGAAGCCGAGAACCTCAGTTTTAATGCCCTTTACAGCGACGGGCGTTTTGAAAAAATCCGCCTCGGCGCGTTGGTCAACAAAGGCGGAGCGGCCGGCAAAATTTATCTTAGTGCCGACAATCCCGAACAGGTTATCAAGATATTTCATAAAAAGCAAAAAAGCGACACCAACCGCCAAAAACTGACTGCCATGCTTCAGAACAACCCGCATATTGACCCGGTCGAAAAGGACGGGGCGCGTTATGTGCAGTTGGCCTGGCCGCAGGCGATTCTCGAAGACGACAAGGGCTTTTGCGTCGGTTATGTCATGCCGCTGATCAAAATGGACAAGGCGGTTTCTCTCGACCACCTGATGCAGAAGGCCATCCGCAAAAAGCTGGGGCTGCCGGAAAAATATGCCTGCCGTATTTTTGCCGCATATAACGTTGCCTCAATGGTAACTTCGCTGCACAAATGCGGACACTATATTGTTGACCTCAAACCTTCCAACGTTTCGGTGTATAAAGATACCATGCTGGTCGCGATGGTCGACTGCGACGGCTTTTCGATCAAGGGTGAAAAAAGCCGCTATCCGGCCGAGTTCGTCAGCGAAGAATATATCTATCCCGAGGGAATGGAACTTTCCTGTGATGATATGGGCGAAGAGCAGGACAAATTCGCCCTGGCGGTGATGATATTCAAATTGCTCAATAACGGAATACATCCTTATTCCGGGGTTCCGCGCAAAGCCGATGCCGAAATGCTTACTATTCAAAACCGTATTGAGCAGTATCACTATGCTTATGGGCTGTGGCCCGACAGTTATCAGGCGCCGCACCCCTACAGTATTCACGAATATTTTGACAAAGCCACGCTCGAGATGTTTGAACGCGCATTCAGCAAGGGAGGGCAGCGCCCCAGCGCTTATGAATGGCAGGAGCATCTCTGGAAACTGATGCATAGCCTCAAAACCTGCAAAAAAGACCCCAATCACGTTTACTTCACGTCCAAGGGCTGCGGCTTGTGTATGGTCGAAGAAAAATTTGTTGTCGATATGAAGGACTTAAAGAAGCAGAAGGAAACGCCCCAAACCGTCCGCGGTATGGAAATTTCTTCGCTTTCCGCCGAAAATATGCGCCGCAACAAAGCCGAAAAGCAAATGGAAGATATCCGTATCCGCCAGATAACGCTGGGCGCATTGGCCGCCTATATGATATTCTTTACTTTTCTGTCCCCGCTCCTAAAGCCGTTTGCTGCCGCAATCGCCGCCTGCGGATTGGGAATGCAGGCCATTGTTACCACCTTGATTATGCTGGGAATTAATCATTTGCTGCACCGTTTTTCCGGCCGGGCGCCGCTTTTGCAAAACCGGGCTCTGACGCAGATGTTGCAGGTTTATGCCCTGATTTGTATGATTATCGCCATTGTGCTGCTGAATAACGTACCGGAAGATTTATTTGCGTTGGCGCCTTAGTTTTTCAACTTTTTTCTGGTATATCATATTTTTTGCTCAACAAAACCAAAAAATTGTGTTAGCTTAACTCAAAATAACCAAATATAAGGATAACTACAGTGAAAAAACTTAATCCCATCATGATTTCCGGCAAAGAAGTTCTGCCGTTGATTGAAGGCGGAAAAGGCATCAATGCCAGTGACGGACGCAGCAGCGGAGCCTGGGCTCACGAAAACTGCGTCGGCACTTTCTCGGGAGTCAGCCCGGACTTTTACGATTCTAAAGGCAATGTGATTATTGAAAAATTTTTCAAACGCGCCCGCCCGGAACGTCATGAAGAAATGGTCGAATATGCCATTCGCGGCGGGATTGCCCAGGCTCAGGTTGCCCATGAAGTTTCCGGTGGCAACGGCCGGATTCATATGAATATGCTCTGGGAGCTGGCCGATTCGCAAAGAATTTTGACCGGTGTCCTGGAAAAGGCCAAAGGCCTGATTCACGGCGTAACCTGCGGCGCCGGATTGCCCTACAGTTTAGGGGAACTGGCATCAAAATTCGGTGTCTATTACTACCCGATCGTCTCTTCGGCTCGGGCTTTCCAGGTGCTTTGGAAACGTGCATATCACAATTTTGTAGAATATCTTGGCGGCGTTGTTTATGAAGACCCCTGGCTGGCCGGCGGACATAACGGCTTGTCAAATGCCGAAGATCCTTCCAAACCGGAAAATCCGTATGAACGTATTGTGGCTTTGCGCCGTGTCCTGAATGAAATGGGATTGAACGATAAGCCGATTATTTTGGCCGGCGGGGTGTGGTCTTTGTCCGAATGGGAAGATTACATTGATAATCCCGACATTGGCAAAATTGCTTTTCAGTTCGGCACCCGTCCGATGATTACCAAAGAAAGCCCGGTCAGCGATGCCTGGAAAAAAGTAATGATGCAGGTCAAAAAAGGCGATGTCATTTTGCAGAAGTTCAGCCCGACCGGATTCTTTTCGTCAGCCATCAAAAATACTTTTCTTGAGAATCTGATGCGCCGCAAACAGGGGGAAGTTGCATTCAAGAACGAACCTGACGATGAATTTTCTCATCCGTTGAATATGACAGAAAGCAAAATGATTTTCATCAAACCGGAAGATGCCGAAAAAGCCGTTAATCAGATTAATGCCGGTTATACCGAAATTAAGGAAACCCCTGATAATACGGTTGTCTTTTTGACGCCCGCGGAATGGAAACAGATGAAAATCGACCGCGCGAATTGTGTCGGTTGCCTCTCTCAATGCCAGTTCTCAACCTGGTCCCAGGCCAAAGGAACAACCGGCCGCCTGCCGGATCCGCGTTCTTATTGCATTCATAAAACGTTGTATGAAGTCGGCCACGGCGGCAGCGTCAAAGACCACCTGCTGTTTGCCGGACATCAGGTTTACCGTTTTGCCACCGACCCGTTGTATCGCAATGGCATTCCTTCGGTTAAGGAATTGATTGAGCGGATTAAAAAAGGCGAATAATAATCTCCGACCCCGGATTGGCTTCCGGGGTTTTTTCTCTCTACTGTCATACCATAGCGTTTTTTCTTTCTTCTGTCATACCATGGCTTGACCATGGTATCCAGGTCAATATTGATTCCTTATTCGCCTGGACTCCGGCTCGGCGGCCGGAGTGACAGAAACATTAAAGTCATCCCTCGATTGCGAAGCAATCGTCAAGGGATCTACGAATTTTCCTCTTTCCTTACCCGCCGACACTTCCTTACGCACATTAGATAAAAAAACTCAAAGACCCTCTGACGTTTTTTCTGCGGAGGCGCCGGAATAACGGAAAGGATGCCAAACGTGGCGGCTAATTTTCAGGAAAAATATTCATGCCGCGGGGCAGGCGGGTCATCTGCATTTCAATCGAAGTTGCCAGATTAAGTTTGCCGCTTTTGATAATGCCGCGAACCTGGTCGCCTTGCGTTGTATCCGGATTGGCAAACAGATACGTCGTCGACGGTTTTCGGCTCTTAATGCCGAACAGAGTCTGGTGCATAACGCCGAGAATACCGCGGGAAAATAAATCAAAAGCCAAATCTTCGCTCATTTCTGAAGAAGCGGCATATTTGATAACCGAATAAATGGCATCGGTAATGTTATTGGCATGAATTGACGATAATACCAGGTGTCCGGAAGTTGCAGCCCGCAAAACCTCGCTGGCCGTGTCCGGAGTTCGGATTTCGCCGACCAGAATATAACGCGGCTTAGAGCGCAAGGCTGATTTCAACGAAGCGCCCCAGTTGCCGTTGACAGGCTGGGTTTGTTTGCAAAGGCCGAGACCGCCGCGAACCGAACGGTAAACGCCGTCTAACGGCATTTCGGTCGGATCTTCGATAGTGTAAGCAAATCCGCCTTCCATAACCAAAAACTCTTTCATCAGTGCTGAAATTGAAGTCGTTTTGCCGGCGCCGGTCGGTCCCGACCATAAAATCAATCCCGAAGCGCCGCTCAAAGACAGAAGCATTCTGGTCAACTCGTTCGGAAAACCAAGACTGGTAAACTCGGGAACCTTTTCCGGCATTTTGCGGGCGCAAAATTGTACGCCATAGAGGGCAACGGTCCGCTCGACACGATAAAAAATATTGTCATAGAGCAATGAATAGCTGGGATTGTTGCCGTCCCAGGCTTTGACCAGCTGTTCGTAAAAACGGTCAAAATCATCGGCTCGCAGAATCGCCAAACCGTTTTCGGTTTTGCGGTCATTGATAAAAGCCGTCTTGTCCGGAGTGATGTAAATATCGGAAAAAGGAATATCGTTAATTCTGGCCATGTTTTTTGCCTTGTAAAAAAAGATTATCTTATATTCAAGTATATATTTTTTATGTAAAAATTTGGTAAATGATTCGTTTTCGTTATCTGGGGTCTATGGCTTTCTTGAGCGCAATATCCGTGTCTTCGATGCAATTTCTCTTTTTTCTCTGTCTCTTCGTCTTCCCTCCCGGAAACGGTCATTCTCAAGGCCGTGCCCGGCTGGACGCAGCACATCGGAAATCCACAAACCAGCTGCACCGGCAATATCATGCCCTGTCATACTCGCACTGGTGAAGCCCCTTTCTTTCCTGTTATACCGCGGCATTTTTTCTCTCTTCTGTCATACCATGGCATTCTTTCTCTCTTCTGTCATACCATGGCGTTTTCTCTCTTCTGTCATACCATGGCATTTTTTCTCTCTTCTGTCATACCACGGCGTTTTCTCCCTCTTCTGTCATACCATGGCTTGACCATGGTATCCAGGTCAATATTGATTCCTTGGCCACCTGGACTCCGGCTCGGCGGCCGGAGTGACAGGTACATTAAAGTCATCCCTCGTTTTCTGAAAGAAAACGTCAAGGGATCTACGAATTAACATTTTTCTACCCCCGCAAACATTCTGTTGCAGACATTTATAAAAAACTCAAAGACCCTCTGACGTTTTTTCTGCCGAAAAAACGAGGGGTGACGGTCACAGGTGAATGAACGCTGACATGCCCAAGAAATGACAGAATAACACAGAGAGCAGACATATACAAAAAAGTCCCGGGAATGTTCCCGGGACTTTGTCAGCATTTTTTCTCCGATTAGTAGAAGAAAAAGGCGAGATTCGTCTCATCTGCAGTAGCGCAAAGGTCTGCCGCCGTTGCAAAATCAATCGGTGCGGTCGCTGTCGCTGCGTCTCCAAATTGATCCCCAGTTGCTAATCCGGAAAAGCCAGTATCGCCCCAACCAGCTGTCGCCATTGCAACACAGGTATCTCTTGGCAATTTTTTATAAAAAATTGCAAAACCCATATTAGCAACATTATTAACTGTAACGGCCTTAATTTCAACACTGCCCATGAATGGATTAGTCAAAGTTGAAGCTTTTTCAGCTGCTGTAATCATATCTGACGGTGCCAAACCCCAAGAAATAGCTTTTTCGGTCGTTAGCCCATCATAAGATGCAGCGCTGGCAAAAGCAGTACGGATATTCGCTGTCAACATTGAAATCTGATCCAATACCTGAGTCGTTTTATATTTAGCCATAGCTTTTGAGTAACCGGCAATACCGCCGACGGACAAAACGCCGATAATTGCCAACACGCCCAGCATTTCCACCATGGAACGTCCGGACTGTTCACTTTTATATAAATTTTTCATTTCTAATCTCCCAAAACCTGAATTTCTTTCTCTGACCATGTATACAGTATAATATGTTAAAGTTTTATGAACAATACTAACTTAAGTCATAAAAATACTTGACAGCCCCTTTCCCTCTTCTGTCGTTTTCGGTCGGCACCTTAGCCCCTCATGTTCCGTCCAGCCTCCTCCGCTGCTGTCACTCTGACCTCCTTAGTCTGTCATACCATGGCGTTTTCTCTCTTCTGTCATACCATGGCATTTTTTCTCTCTTCTGTCATACCACGGCGTTTTCTCCCTCTTCTGTCATACCATGGCTTGACCATGGTATCCAGGTCAATATTGATTCCTTGGCCACCTGGACTCCGGCTCGGCGGCCGGAGTGACAGGTACATTAAAGTCATCCCTCGTTTTCTGAAAGAAAACGTCAAGGGATCTACGAATTAACATTTTTCTACCCC
>ENA-OURU01001620-OURU01001620.1-human-gut-metagenome-genome-assembly--contig:-NODE-1620-length-26557-cov-4.486190_pt1 | contig 26557 bp, 21 predicted proteins | sample MGYA00242137_ERZ509064 | MGnify/ENA primary metagenome ERZ509064 (study PRJEB26280, sample SAMEA2338777) | human gut metagenome | biome: human gut; feature: human-associated habitat; material: faeces...
ACCCCTTTGACCAGCTGGATTTGGTGAAGAAAGGCATTGAATCCACATGGAATGTGTCCGGTGACCGGACGATGGTTGCCCTGACCATGACTTTCATGGACGAGCCGATGGCGAAGAACATGAGCTTCCAGCGGGAATATGCGGAACCCTACGACTGGGTTGCCCAGCAGTTCAAAGATTGGGCCTTTACACTGACCACCGCCATTTTGTACTACAATGACTATGATTCCATTGACGAGGACGCACGGGGGCTGTATCGCAAGGCCATGGCTGCGTTCGGCGGGATTGCCCCCAGCTACCACATTGAGCTGTTGGATAAGCCCACCATCTATTGGGATTTCCATTCGCTGCTGCTGGGCATCCAGATGATGTTCAGCTTCATGCTGGTAGACGGTGACCAGCCCCTGCGCCTGTGCAAGCACTGCCAGAAGGTGTTCCTGGGCAGCCGGTCCAACGCCGCCTTTTGCAGCCCACGGTGCAAGAACCAGTACAATGTCTACAAGAGCCGTTCTAAAAAGGGCGGAGATGAGGAGGAATGATACGCTATGGAAATTCTGAAACTCAGGGAACACAGCGAACTGGCATCGGAGGCCGCAGAGTGGTTTCATTCCAAGTGGGATATTCCAGTTGAAGAATATGCGGGAAGCATACAGGAGTGCTTGACGGGCAAAAGCATTGTTCCGCAGTGGTATGTTGCAGTCGAGAATCAGCAGATTATTGGTGGTATTGGGGTCATCGAAAACGATTTTCATAACCGCAAGGATTTGACGCCAAATGTCTGCGCGGTATATGTTGAGGAAAACTACCGTTGTCAGGGAATTGCAGGAAAGCTGCTGGAATATGTTTGTGAGGATATGCGTTCATTTGGCCTGGAAACCTTATATCTCATTACAGACCACACAGGCTTCTATGAGCGCTACGGATGGAAGTTCCTGTGTATGGCGCAGGGCGATGGTGAGGTAGATTTGTCGAGGATGTATGTTTATGATTTGAAATAGAAACGGTTATCGTTAAAAATTAGGCATTTGGAGAGACCCGATAAATCATTTTGCGTTCGATTGGAGCGGCATTTATTGGAATCCAGAATTTGAAAATAAAGTAAACACCAAAGGGAGCTGCATGGATAATAGAAATGGAGATTATATATAAAAACTTACAAGAGAATGAGATAAGCCGAGAGCTATTTAGACATTTTGTACGGCATCAAACTGTTGTTAAATGTAGGCGAAAAGAAAACGGAAAATGGATTATCAAAGATGATCCGTTTATTGACGATTGGAGCGAAGCGGATTATAAATTCCTGGTTTCCTGCCTGAGAAACACAGCAGCAACAGGTGGATTGGTATATGCTGCTTTCTGCGAAGGGGTGTTGAAAGGTTTCGTGTCAGTTGAACCGAAACTTTTTGGGGGAAATCACAGATACCTTGACCTCTCAAGTATCCATGTGTCAGAGGATATGCGAGGAAAAGGGGTTGGCACTGCACTGTTTCGAGCAGCGAAAGAATGGGCAAAGGCACATGGAGCAAAAAAGTTGTACATCTCAGCCCATTCAGCCGTTGAAAGCCAGGCATTCTATCACAAAATGGGCTGTGCAGAGGCGGCTGTCTACAATCAGTCTCATGTAGAAACCGAGCCGTATGACTGCCAGTTGGAATGTAAAGTATGTGAGGATGACAGTTGATGAAAATAAGCAAAATTGAGGATAATAAAAAGAGATACATGAGCCTGCTTTTTCTTGCGGACGAGCAGGAAGATATGATCGACCGGTATCTTGAAAAAGGTACGATGTATGTTTTGGAGGAAAATGGCGTAAAAGCGGAATGTGTTGTTACTGACGAAGGCAGCAAAGTTCTTGAAATCAAGAATATTGCTGTTCTGCCGGAATGCCAGCGCATGGGCTACGGAAAACGGATGATTGAGTTTATTGAGCAGACATACCGTGATAATTTTCGTATTCTTCGTGTGGGGACGGGTGACAGTCAGCTGACGCTCCCTTTTTATAAGAAATGCGGTTTTATAGAAAGCCATCGTATCAAAAACTTTTTCACGGACAATTATGATCATCCTATCTTTGAATGCGGCGTTCAGCTTATTGATATGGTATATTTGGAAAAGAACTTACTATGGGAATCCAATACGATTCATCGAAAGAAGTAAATGGAATACCTGGCATTTTGTAAATGAATTACAAAATACAATCCAAACTTACCAAAACGATATGGAGGTGACGAGGAATGAGCGAGGAACAGGGACTGACCCCGTATGAAACCAGAGAAATCCTCTTTTACAAGACCGAAAACGGAGAAGTGCGGGTGGAAATCCTGCTCTTTCAGGAAAATCTCTGGCTGACGCAGGCAAAAATGGCAGAGCTGTTCGAGGTGCAGAAAGCGGCCATTTCCAAGCATCTGAAAAAAATCTTTGAATCCGGCGAACTGAGCGAGGATTCAGTTGTTTCCAAAATGGAAACAACTGCGGCAGACGGAAAACGGTATCAGACCAACTATTACAATCTGGATGCCATTATCGCTGTGGGGTATCGGGTGAACTCCAAAAAGGCGACCATGTTCCGCATTTGGGCAAACAGAGTGTTGAAAGAGTTCATCATCAAAGGTTATGTGATGGATGACGCACGGCTGCGGGAGCCGGAGAACTTTTTCGGCAAGGATTATTTCGAGGAACAGCTGGAGCGTATCCGGGACATCCGGGCCAGCGAGAGAAGGTTCTACCAGAAAATCACGGACATCTATTCCCAGTGCAGCGCTGACTACGATGTGGAAAGCCCCATCACAAAGGAGTTTTTCGCAACGGTGCAGAATAAGCTCCACTATGCGGTCACCCATCATACCGCCGCTGAGATCGTATACGGCCGTGCCGACAGCACCAAGCCCAACATGGGGCTGACCACATGGAAAAACGCCCCCAAAGGCCGCATCCGCAAATCGGATGTCACCGTTGCTAAAAACTATCTGAACGAAACGGAAATGCGAAACCTGAACGAGATCGTCACCATGTATCTGGACTATGCGGAACGGCAGGCCCGCCGGGGAAATGTCATGTATATGGCCGATTGGGTCAAGCGGCTTGACGCATTTTTACAGTTCAACGAGGAAGATATTCTGCATGATAAGGGCAAGGTGACCGCCGCCATTGCCAAAGCCTTTGCCGAGAAAGAGTTTGAAAAGTTCCGGGTTTTGCAGGATCGGACCTATCAGAGCGACTTTGACCGGCTGCTTGCGGAAACTTCGGATGCCCTGACAGAATAACCATATACACAGAAAGCCCACGCCTCCGGTTCTCTTTCCGGCTGCGTGGGCTTTTTCGGCCATCGCCTATTTCTTGTTTTGCAGCTGTTCATGGGCTTCCTGCTGAACAATCAGCCCTGCCGAAAAGCCATACTTGAAATGGCTCTCACTTTCCTCGCATTGGGCGATAGCGTTCTGCGCCCGGAGTTCCTCCACCAGCGCATAGTCCTCTTTGCTGAGCCGCTGGGATAACTGCTCCATCAACGCCGCACAGGTTTGGATCGCCTTGCGGTATTCCGGGGACGTGGGCACTATCGTTTCACAGGGATAAAACTCCCCGTTATACATGGCTTCCAAAATCATTGCGTTCCCTCCCTCAACAGTAGACCAGCTCAGCCAGGACAATTTCCTCGGCTCTGTTGTGGATGGAGTTCATGGAGCGCACCCATGCCATCTGGTCGGCAGCTTTCAGGGCTTCTGTGACGCCCTCTTGCTGCATCATGGCTTTTTCGATGATTTTCAGCCGCTCCCGGCAGGCGGTGTCGATTTCCTCCAAATGGGGAAACAGCTTTTCAGTGACAATAAGATCGGTATACAGAATGGGCCGGTGTTCTTTTAAGTAGGCACGGCGCAACCGGCCATATTTCCCGATATGGTACTCTTTGGTGTCCAATAACACAAGGTCAGGAATGAGATAATCGCCGCATTTGGTGTAAGTCAGTTCCATACAAGACTCCTTTCGTGGGAATGTGGTTGACAGTTACGGTAGGTTTGAGGGCATCCCTCCTTTATCATAACTGTCTTTTCATTCGCCACAAATGAGCCGCCAGTCATGATGTAATGTTTTTTGGTGTAATCCACCCTCTATACATTACATCATGCTTTTGATTGATGAAATGAGTGATGCGTGATATATGATAAAAAATAATAATTGACCCGGTGAGGTGTTGCGTGAGAAGCCAAAGGTCTCCTTTTGAAATTACCAACCAAACGATTGACTATGTGGCGGAACTTGCCGAGCTGGTGGGGAAACGATCGGCAGTATCTTTTCGGCCAATCCGACACTGTGACGCAGCAATCGGATTGGAACAATCCATGGAACGATTACTTTAGTTACATACGAAGCCCGGAATGCCTGTCTGCATCAGGCCTTCCGGGCTTCGTTTACATTAGCGGCGTCGATATCCCTCCGGGGTATAGATGCGGGCATCCATATAAATGACATGGTGCCGGTCACGATGCATTTTTGTTTTTCAAAGCGTATCCTTCAGCAGGCAGAGGGATAGGGGACTGCAGCGGCAAAGTGCTTCCTCCTGTGCGGAGCGGCCAGAGGGGATGCCGCCGTCCGGATTGGTTGCCGATGCAACTTTAATCCGGCAACCGCTCTGCCGGATTTTCCGACTGCCTGCAGAGTCAGATCCCGGGATGCAATTCGGGTGGATTGCTCAAACCACTCCGGTAGTTCAGCATCAGGGGAAACCGGACTGAAACCGTAGAATACAGAGTCAGGTCTGCTAAAGTAGGATTTACATAAGAGGACATTGCCTGAAACTCCCGCCCAAGGGATTCCGGCACACTCCCTCATCTGGAGTTTTACGCAACCTCGCCATCACAGAGCCCTGCAAATCCGAAAGATAAAATCGGTATGCGCAAACGAAAATCAAATTCTGTAAAACGGGTATAAAAAGGTATGCACAAAATCCGCTGAATTTTTCGGATTGGGGATAAAACACGGGCAAAAATTCCGCTTTTTGTGCGAGAGCAATCCGAAAAAGCATCACGAAACCATGCGCTTTTGCAGAACAGATTACCCGGGCCGTACCAAATCGGACCGATAGCGTTCCACCAGTGCCTCCTGGTATCCCGCCTGTTTCCGATGCAGGATTGCCTGTGCCACCGGCTGCAGGAAGGGGCACTGAACCTTTTCCAGCTGGCTGAGCCGGGAAGAGGCTGAGACGGGCTTTGTGGATAGGGCGGTCTGATAGTCCTGCAAGGTCATGTGCCAGAGGTGGAACCGGTCACCATAGGTTTGCCACAACCGGTCGGCAATGGCCAGCCCCTCCGGATCAAAATCCCCTGCGTAGTAAAGGGAACACCCGGATGCAGCCAGCAGATCCAGCAGCTGCCAGGAAGCTTCCCGCAGCTGACCGGAGGTGCAGATCATGGGATGCAGGATCCCCGGCTGCCGGCACAGCGTGGAAAACACCATCTGGTTTTCCAGAAGGTAAACGCAGCCGGTGGGGCTGAACGCCGCTCCGAGTGCAGAGATCTGGGAAGAGGTCAGCAGACAGAACTGTTCCTGCTGACGCAGCTGGGCACAGGCGGGATGCTCCCGGCCATCCGGCAGAGCCAGAATCAGACCGCGCTGGACCGTAAAGCAGGAGATGTCATCTAGCATCAGGCCACATTCCCGGTACAGTGCCAGCCTGTCCCGGGAATGTGCGGGGACAGGCCGGTCTTTCCAGTAAGCCAGCGCATGCAGCAGCAGATGACCGGCGGGCTTTTGTCCGTCCAGTGCATGGGGATCAGTGGAAACCGCATAGCTGCACAGCGCCAACTCCTCCGGTTCAGAGGCCGTTGCCAGTCGATCCAGTGCGCAGCAGACCCAGTGCAGCCAGTGCGCCGCGTCCTTGTCGGTTTCAATGTGGGGTGCAAGCAGCTGAAAGCCATTGCTCTTGTCCTGTGCCATGGCGCAAAGCCAGTTTCGGGTAACCGGCTGGTGGGGCAGTGCGTCCTCGGCGGCAAAAAATGCCTGTACGGTATCCTGCCGGACTGCTTTCTGGAGCGGATTGGAAAGCAGCGGCCGGCCATCCAGCCGCTGCCAGAAGTCGGCCATATCTGTCACGGCGAATCGACTGGTACGCAGGGCTTTTTCAAAATCAGAAAGCTTGTAGCGCAGGCGCGGCGGAACAAACCGGCGGCCCAGAAGACCTTCGGCGGCCTGACATTCCGCGTCGGATGCATCCTTCAGCTGAATCACGCCGTCGGAATATCCCGCAAGGGATTTTTTGCGCAGCTGTTTCAGCTGACGTTCCCAGGCAGGGGAATTGGTGAAATATCGGCAAAGTGCTTCGTCCTTCATAGTTCCTCCATCCGGCGTGTATGGCCGTCCCAGTGATAGCGTACCACCGTGACCACGTCCGCGTCCTGCGGCCGCCAAAGCTCGGCGATGTTCAGGCTGGGAACCGACGCATAGCAGCCCCACAGCGCCTGCGAGTTCATGATATAGTTCAGTCCCAGCTGATGAACCAGAGCGAACATGCTCTCAATGTTGGTTTCGTCCACGCCGGCAAAGGCTTCATCCAGAGCCATGAGCTGGGGGGCATCCTCGCTGGCCGCAGCATATTGGGCGGACAATGCGGCGAACAGCGGCACATACATGGCCATGGCTTTTTCGCCGCCGCTGAAGCTGTTAAAAGCGGAATCCGTCAGTTCCCGTTTCGTGGGTGCCGGGTTGACGGAATTGCCCTTCTGATAATAGAGCTGGAACTCGAACCAGTTGCGAAAATCCAGTGCCTGCCGCATCAGTTCGGAATAGGTGGCAGGCACAGCACTCTGGCGGGACAGCTCCCGGGCCTTGGCGATTTTGGCGCGGAAATGGCTGGTGATCTTATCCCGGTCTGCATCGCCCATCACAGCGGGATCTTTACGCAGAAGATCGATGAGCTCGCGGGTGGTCAGCTCTTCCTGCTGATCGGCGGGTTTTCCCTTCCAGTTCAGGCTGAACCGCAGACCCATGGAGGTGTTCAGCTGTTCCATAATTCCGCTCATGCGGCGGGTCCAGTCCTGACTGTTGTTGATGCGATGACTCAGCTTGGTGGTGATGGTCTGGTTCAGAATGGTTTCAAACAGACGCCGGTCCTCCATGGAAAGAAGCTGCTGGTCGTCTTCAATGTGGCGTTCGGTGTACTGAATGAAATCCAGAAGATCCATCCGCTGCCCGTTGGGATACAGGTCAATGCAGGCGCGGGTGCGCAGCAGGTTGTCTTCATTCTCGAACAGGGGGTTCAGGGTAATGCGATAGGAGTTCAACACGCTGGCATCACGAACATTCTTTTCAAGGGAGGTGCGCAGCCGGTCCAGTCCCAGATTCCGGTCGTTCTGCCGGATGGCATTCTTTGCGGTTTCCGCCTGCTTCCAGAGTTCGTTGTCATTGCGTCCCGGCTGACCCGGCCCATGGCAGAGCTCTTCCTCAAAAATCTGGCGCTTGCGTTCCTCATCCAGCATGTCCCGCTGTAGCCGCTCCTTGCGCTGAGACAGATCCGGCAGATCGTGCTGCAGATCGTTCTGGCTCAGTGCAAGTTCCATTTTCGCACCATCCAGGCGCTCGTGCACCTGTGCCAGCTCCTGGCGCAGCGACTCCAGCTTTTCGGCCAGAGCCCGGGTTTCCGGCTGGTTCAGGTACTCCTCCAATGCGTCAATCGAGACCTGTGTTTTGCGCAGATTTGCCTCGTGAAAACGGATTCGGTCGGTGCATTCCAAAAGTTCGTCATTCAGTTCATCCAGCTGCTGTTCCAGATCGTTCAGGCGGCCTTCGGTGAGTTCCAGCTTCCGTTTGTCGGCGGAAATATCCTGAAACAGGCTTCGGTACTCGTCACAGCAGCCTGCCATGGCTTCATAGGTATCGGCATTTCGTTCATACGGCAGGTCCTTGGTCAGCGGAAGCAACTGGGCCCGGAGCGCGTTTGCCTGTTCCTGCTGATGCAAAAAACGCTGCCGTCGATCCTCATGGATGCGTTCCTTTTGCTCCATTTCAGCCCGCTGGGTGGATGCAAGCTGCAGACAGGCCGCCAGATCAGCGGTGGTGGGGCGCTGCTCGTATCCGTTTTGCAAAAGGGACAGGTCCGTTTCAACCCGATGAATCTGTTCCAGTGTGGCGTGGATCTGCTGTTGCTGTTCCTCGATCTGCAAAGAAAGGGCGGCAATCTGGCGGCGGCGATTTTCCCGGCGGGTGGATGCGCCGATGTAACCGGCGGGCTGCAGCGCCGCGCTACGGCCCTGAATAGCGCCCTGCCTGTAGCGTCCGTCGGAGGAAAAATAGACGGTGCCCTCGGGCAGAGAAGAGATCCGACTCAGAAGGTCGGCCACATTGGCCCAGGCAGGCGCTTCGGATGCAGGGCGCAGCGCAACAGGAGCGGTGGCCTTTGGGGTGTTTTCTAGATTCAGAAAATGGTCGGGGTGCTCTGCCAGAATCACGGCGGCATCCTCTTTGGCGGATTCAGGCAGCACCAGCGCATCCAGAAGGCCGGTTTCCATCAGCTGGGTTTCCAAAAGTGCCTGTTGCTCCGGTGAGAGCTGGTCATCAAAATCCACCAGTTCGTAAAAAGCGGCGTGAGGAATGCCGCGCTCTTTCAGCAGATCACGGGTCTGCTGAACTGCTTTGGAGCGGGGAGGGGGAAGTTCTTCCTGCTGTTCCAGCTCTCTGCGTTTGGCCGCAAGGTCATTGAGCGCCGCTTGCTGTTGAGAAGAGAGCTGCTTGAGTCGATAAAATTCGCCCTGAAGGGGACGGGCGAGAGTTTCCCGGGCTGTGCGCAGCAGTTCCTGGATGGCCTGTTCCTGACAAAGACCTTCATATCCGTTCACCAGCCGGAACAGCTCCTGCACCTCATCCCGGTTCAGCCGGAAGGGGAGAGCGGGAGTTTCCAGCTGGGCAAAGGCTGCACACAGGCTGTCGCGTTCCCGCACCACAAGCTGTTCTGCTGCTTCCATCTGACTGCGGGCATGCTGCAGTTCCAGATTGGCCGCATCCAGATCCCGCTCGTAGCCGTCCAGCAGATCCAAAGCGGATTTGTGTTGCTGCAAAAGATTTGCGGCACTGCGCAGCCGCTTTGCATACTGTGCCAGCAAGGGTAACTGAACATTGAAATCAAAGGCCGACAGGGAAGAGGGGTGATGCGTCCAGCGCAGCTCCCCGTTCAGCAAATTCAGCTGCTGGAACTGCTGCTCTAAATTGTCCTGATGATCCTGAACCTCCTTCCGGGCCTGGCGCTGCTGGAGTTCCTTGCCGGAAAGAGTGGCCTGCTTTTGGCGTTCCTTCGCTTGTTCCTGCTCGATCTGAGCCTGATGCTGGCGCTTTTCCTCTTGCAGCTGTTCCAGTCGCTGAACACTGCTCTCCAGACGGCTGTCCGCCTGCAGAGTATTCAGTTGTCCGGTGAGTTCGCTCTCCCGCTGGGAAAAGTTTTTGACATCGGTCTGCGCCTGTTGAAGACGGCGTTGTGTCCGTAAGATGAAATCCTCCTTTTCCTGAACTTCCAGCTGCTGTTTTTGGACAAGATGGCGGGCAGTGAGATAGGTTTCTGCTTTTTTGCCCAGCACAAACTGATTGTAGCGGATGTATTCCTTGCGCAGCTGGCGGGCCGCCTGCAAGCTTCGCTGCAGCTCGTCCAGCTGAACCTGAATATTGTCCATCCGCTCCATGGAGTTGACCATCGGGGCAATATCGTCTTCACTGAGGGGCTGCAACGAGGAATTTAGAATTTCCCGCACCAGACGCGGCGAGAAATCCTTGCTCAGTTTCGGTTTTCGGATCTGGATCAGCAGCCGAAGAAGCCGCTCATACTGTTCCAGCTCGGCGCATCCAAACAACATACGGTTGACCATCTCTTTGTAGTCGCTGCTTCGTTCTGCCCAGTTTTCGTTTGGCCCCAGCCGGTTGCGGACCTCCTGACGGCTCAGTGAGATATGCTGCGAACCTTTGGTCTCAAAAAGGGGAAAATCGCGTTCGCCAGTTCCGATCCGCCGTCCGTCGCTCAGGCAGAACCCCCAGAACTCCACGGGCTTATCCCGCCGGGCGCGCAGTCCCACCACAAGAGTGCGATAGAGCTGGGATTGCGGTTTCACAAATTCCAGATAAAGATACCCGGTGCTTTCCTCTTTCTCGTCGCCCAAAAGATAGTATTTCATATTACGGTCCTTACTGCCGAAGGCATCCAGTCGATACGGACGAAGATCGCCATCCAGCATAAAGGGAATAAAGCTTTGGGTGGTGACGGATTTGCCCGCGCCGTTTTCGCCACGAAGCAAAAGCCGTCCATTGCTGAAGGGAAATTCCTCCCAGTCATACAGCCAAAAATTGACAAACCCCAATTTGTTCATCTGCCAGCGTTCCTGCATACGAATATAAACCCTCCCATCACTGTTTTTTCGGATAAATTCCCTGCCAGAGACTGAACCCTGGATTGAATGTAATGACATCTTGATCGACGAATGCAAATCCCCAGTAAGACAATTCCTCCAGCACATCCTGTGCAAGTGCGGAAAGCTCTTTTTCCGCAGCGGTTTTTCCCCACTGAGCCTGATGTTCCCTGCGAAGTGCGTCCAATTCATCAAAGAAAGCCTGATAGGTCAGATGAATTCGGTCGTCCGCAGTTCGGTCAAAATTGCCACAGGCGGTTTTTTCGCTCAAACGCTCAAAAAGCAACAGAATGATGTCGCTGAGCATCTGATCCCGTGGAAAGCAGTCGCCGCAGGGGACTCCTTCTTCCGGAAGGAAAAATGCCCCGTTATGATAGACCTGCAGCGTTCCGCCGATGGTTTCGTCCAGATTGTGTTCCACCATACCGCGCTGATTTTTGATGTAGGCATATACCGGGTCTGCCGGGTCTGTCCAGTACACAGCGGGCGCCAGCGCCAGCTGGCGATATACCCGATAGGTACGGAAAGTACCCCGGTCGGAATCCGGCCCGTCCACAGGAGAATTTTCAAAATCCGAAAGCGAAGTATAGCCGGAAATATCCCGGTGAAAATTCACGCTGAAATAGCGGCAAAGGCCGGTATTCTCGTACAGCACTTCCTGCTCCTGATGGGATGCAAAGGCGTTGCTTTCCCCCTCGCAGCTGTGCAGCAGACCAATTCGTTCCGAATATTGCAGTACGCGGACCAGAGAGGCGCGGCACTGATAACGCTCCCAGCTCAGTTCAGGCCAATAAGGCTTTACATAAGCGCTCAGTGCCTGTGTGAGCTCAGACAGCAAAAAGCGCTGACCGTCGTCCTTGTCTTCCAGCATCAGCAAAACACCGCACAAAAGGCAGTAGTCGCTGATTTCGGTCAAGTCGGAAATTCCGAATGCCGCATCAGCCTTGCCCGGTTCCTTGACCAGTCGAATCAATGTTTCGGTGCTGACAACTTCCCATCCGAACTGATCGCGCAGGGTGCGCCGCAGATCGGGGAGTTTGCGCCGAATCCGATAAAACAGTTCCCGGTCATCCTCTCTGCGAATCCAGAGCTGATTCAAAAGGGTGCGAAATTCATCCATGGGAGTGCACCTCCTCGAAAACAAGACAGTATGCGGGCATGGTCAGATTTCCATCGGTGCAGGGAAGGACACAGGTTTGTCCTTGTGGGCAGGTTATGGTGTAAATCTGACCATATTCCGTTCGGGCACGTTTGCTGGCGTTCGCGTTTGCTTTCACCACCCAGGACAAAAGTGTTTGCCGGACCTGAGGAGAAATGGGCTCCTCGACGGACGCGAAATCCAGCCGGCCATTCCGGATGAGACGCTGCAGCTGATTGTGCAGTTCTTGCTTCTGCTGCAGATAGGCCTGCCGCTGAGCGGCCTTTTCCAGTCCCTTGTCGGAGAAAAAGCTCTTTTCCCGGGGTGGGCGGCCTGGTCGCCGCCGGTTGCGCAGAGGGTAGAGAAAGGGCTGTGCATCCAGACAGGGGTCGGTTTCATAGATGGTTTCCGCGTTGATTCCCGTCAGGTGAACTGCCTGCTGTGCACCAAACACCATGCCGGAAAGGCGATGGGCATCCGCCAGTGTGGGACAGGCGGAAAAAAGCTCCAGAAATTTTTTGTATTCGTTTTTTCGGTTGGCGCCGCCGCTGTGAGCCTGCAGAATCAGCTCAGCATTCATCAGGATCCGCTGAATAATATCGTTAGCCAGATCCAGTACATGCTGGCTGTCGCTCTGGCTGTTTTCCGTCGGGACAAACCAGTGATAAAAGCTGTTCCAGAACCCGTAAACCTGATCACGCAGCTGCTGGTCATAGTTGTCATCCCGCTGGATCAGACGCCCTTCGCCTTCGCGCTTCTGGGCCGCATATACCTGTTCCAGAATTTCCGCGATCCGTTCATCGGGAAGACACAGAAGAATCCGACGGATTTTCTCCGCATGGCGCTGCAGCTCCAGCACGAACTCCTGCAGATAGCGAATCACCTTATCCTTATAAGGCAAAAATTCGGTGGTCTGCAGGATATGTTCCGCCTGAGAAGAATAGAAATCCCGCAGATAGTCTTGATACCGATTGGTAAGCTGGCGGAAATCCTGCTGCAGCAGATCCCATGACTGACTGATCGCATCGCTGTTCTGGATGGAAAGCGCAGACATCCGATCCACGGTATCAAGAATTCGCTCAAACAGCTGAGAGGACAGCACAGCGGTGCGCAGGTTCAGGCTTTCCAGCGAAAGGGTCATCCGCTCGATTTCCGTGGCGGCTTGAGACATGGAATAGCTGAACTGTTTGTTTTTGTATTCAGCGATGCTGCCGGGGCGATGAGGGTCCTGGATGGGAACCAGATTCCGCCATTGGCACAAGGCACTGAGATCCTGTTCCAGCTCTTCTGCAGTGTATTGGGCGAAGTGGGAATCGGAGCGAAGCAAAGCCAGCAGCTGCTGCTTGTTCAAGCGGATGTTTGCTTTCTGGGATTCCAGATAGAAGATCCGCATAATCGCGCGATATCTGGACGCGTTCGCCGCGGTGAGGTAGCTTGCTTCCGGAATATCGCTCAGTGTAATTGCTCGGAATTGCATGGTGTTCACCGTCCGTTCTGCAAAAATCAGGGCTGATTCTTTTTGATAACGGAGTAAAGGGCCCTATCAATAGTGTAATGGATGATATGTCCGATAAAAAGGAATTTCAAGCAATCGGAAGATTTTTGTCGGAAAGCTAAAACGAGCGGCGAATGAATTGTGGAATACTTCCAAAAGCATCCAAGACATCCAAATCATGGGGCCGCGAAAAGAAAATACACTCGATTGCAATTTGGGAGAAGCGGCATGGAAAAACAGGCCGCAAAAGAGATTACAGGCGCATACCGGTTTTGCGGAAAAATCAGTTCGCGGAAAGGCCTGTTTTTGGAATGGGTTTCTGTGTTTTGTTTTTGCCCAAACGGCATACCGGTTTTGGAGCCGTTTCGTTTGAAAGCGCATACGGATTATAAACGGCCACCCGGGGACAAACCCGTTTGTGATAAGGCTTTGGAGAGAAAATTTCATACCGGAAAACAGCGAGAAATGTATACCACAAACAGGGTGAAGAGAACATGAGTTCATTCGGACTGTTTGGAGCAGTGCGTCGGGAGGTAAAATTTATACCAGAAATGCCCGGCCGCGAACCGTTTTGAAAGCAGTTGCAGCTGGGCGTTTTGGGGGCTATCTGGAAAAGCTCGATGGAACGGAAGAAATCATTCTGACCGAGTGGATTCCTTTAAGAGTTCAGAGAGCGGTTCTATCAAACTCTCAAAAATAGCCTGTTGATTTGGGCGGCTGTGTGCTAGAATAGTATCCATAAAACAAGGCAGGGCAGTTTGAAAATTTACTGCCCGCAGGAAAAATCCGAAAAGAACACGGTGGTTCTTTTTAGGGAGGAGAAGCAAGATGAATAACGAAACAACTACCGTTACCAGCCCGGCGGAACTGAACAATGCACAAAAGCAAAACGTGCCTTCCATCGAGCAGTGGCTGAAGGAGGCAAAGCAGCAGCCCGATGCGGACCAGTGCGGGATGTACCTGTTTCACAACGGGGTGGTACGGGGCACTGCCAAAGCACAGGTACGCCATGGCGAGAACTCGCCGCGGGTGACGGGAATGCAGTTTTCCTTTGATCAGAAGAAGGTGGATGCAGCAGTGCAGCGCGTCAAAAAAATGCCGGGCATCTTCCATGTGCGGGCATGGCTGAACAGCGGAACGATACAGGTGGGCGACGACCTGATGCTGCTTCTGGTGGGCGGCGATATCCGTCCTCATGTGGTGGATGCACTGCAGGCCCTTCTGGATGAACTGAAATCCATCTGCGTGAAGGAACAGGAGCATTACGAATAAGAAGTTCTCTCCAAATCAAAGAAACGCGGCAGCAAGGCCTTTTTCGGAAGGCTTTGCTGCCGCGTTCTTTTACAGGGCTAACATTTGGTTTAAGAATGAAAAGTGAAGGCCCAGTTACCCCACCAGCTGAAGCAGCCAGTAGGTGATCGGAATGGTCACGATGGAACAGACTGTCGTAACGAAGATGCCGCCCATGGCGTAATCGCCTTCAGTGCCGGAGGCCTTTGCCATCATGACCAGAGAGGACATGGCGGGCATGGCTGCCAGCAGGGAAACCGTCAGGTGGATGCTCTCGTCAATGGGAAGCAGACTGGTCGCCAGATAGAAAAGAACCGAAAACGCGACCATCTTTACCAGCACGATCCCATAGAATTCCTTTACCCGCAGATAGCTCCGAATGTCCATACAGGCGAATACGCCGCCCAGATAGATCATGGCCATGGGGGTGGCGGTGGCGCCGATCTTGCTCAGCGCAGTATTCAGAAGCTGGGGCAGGGGAATGCCGGTTACCACCAGCAGTACCGAAGCAACAATGGCCGCGGTACAGGGGTTGATCATCTTTTTCGGCTGGAACGAGCTCTTTTCGCCGGACCCGGTCAGCTGAACACCCAGGGTCCAGAGAACCAGCTGATCCACGATGGTGAACACCGAGATGTACAGCATACCCTGTTCCGGGAAGATGCTGGAAACAATGGGAATACCCATAAAACCCACATTGCCGAACATGCTCAGCGCCCGGTATACCTGAGCCCGGCTGCCCTGCAGATGAAACAGGCGAGCCAAACCCTTGCCCAGGAAGAAGGTGCAGAAATAGAACACCACTGCCAGCCCCAGCACCGGCAGCGAGCGGATCAGGGCCGCACGATCCACACCGCTTACTGTGTTGATAAAGATCATGACCGGCAGGCCAAGCTTCAGCACAAAGCGGGACAGGGTTTCCAGCGTGGTGGCGTTGAACACCTTTGCTCTGACCAGCAAAACGCCCACAATGATATAAATGACGAACAGACCGATCTGTTCAAGAATGATTGTAAGAATGTCCATGAATGATTCTCTGCCTTTGTTGCTGGATTATTTCAGACCCTTGTGCGGGCAGCAGTATTCCCACTGCTCCTCGCCGGTATTGCGAACACTCAGATCGCACACCACGTTCTGCGAGGGGTCCGGATGGCCTTCCCACAGCTGATACAGCTGGGGCAGAAACTTGGGCCACCGGCTGGCCTCGTACTCCGCGTGATCCGTGGTGCTGGGAGGCTGCAGTCTGGCATGAGGATCTTTGGCAAGAATCTCTTTCACAAAATGAGGCGGTTCAGACACCGTGGTGCTTGCCACTGCTGCGGTGATGTGGTTACAGCCGCCCTCACAGTCCTGCCACATGTGCACGGTCATGTCCACAAATTCGTCTTTGTCGTTGAACACACCCTCCACGAGGACATGGCTCAGCGCATAGGTAAAGGGAAAGTACTCCAGTCCCAGACGGTGGATCTCTATGCCTTCGCCGCCAAACACCGGGCTGCCCTTGCCCACAGATTCGGAGATCATGTGCACGGAGTTGCCGAACCCATACTCCCAGGGAGCTTTTACCCAGCTGAACCGTTTGTGGGAACCGGGGGCCCAGAGGTAATAACCCTTTTCCATGTTGGCCCAGAACCAGTCCAGCATCTTTGCACTCACGCCGGGAAGAAAATGCTGCGTCTGGGACTGCAGCACCCACTCCTTCTCCTGCGCCATAGCGTTCAGCTCCAGCGGGGGATATTCCGGCTGGGGGCGGCTCAGCCTCTCATAGGGCAAAATGTCGATTTCGGTGTTTTCCCGGGCGGGCATATAGGTCTGCCCGGCGGTTGCCTGATAGTCTGTCATGGTTCTTCCTTTCTCGTTACAGATGATACCCGATATTGTCCAGCATACGATCGGTAATCCGGATCAGTTCCGCCTTTTCCTCCGCTGAAAGTCCGGCGCAGATGGTCTCGGTGATTGCTTCGTCTGCCTGTGCCAGCTCCAGATATAGATTTCGGGAACGCTCGGTGCAGCTGATCTTCTTGTATCGACGGTCGCTGGTGCTGGTGGTACAGGTTACAAAGCCCTTCTTTTCCAGCCGTTTGATCATCTCGGTCATGGTTGGATGGGTTACCTGCTCGGCCTGCTCCAGATCTCGCTGGTTTACTTCCGGTACGCCGAAAGCCTCCAGGCGGCTCAGTTCACCAAGAACCCGCAGCTGCACAGCCGTGAGCCCCAGCTGATCTGCTTTCTTGTTAAGATGCTGCTTGAATGCCCGATCAATGATGGCAAAGCGCCTGCCCAATGGGATGTATCCCGCCATGATGTGCTCTCCTTTCAAAATAGGTAGTACACTACTTATTTTATTCTTGTTTTGTCAATTGTCAATGGGCGAACCGGTGGCACAAGGAGCAAAAGACCTTGTGCAGGGTATGGAGGGAGCAGATTCTGTACAGAACAGGAGACAAGGAAAGGGCCATTGCTTCACTTTCGTCAAGCAATGGCCCTTTTACCATAAAAATGGATTCGCACGCATCTCTTGCGTGTATTTAAGGTTCCGGGATCAAACTATTTCGCTGCCTTTTATTGCGGCGCTTTGCCGGAGGAATGGCGCACCATCAGGCGGGCATGCAGCAAAAGCGTGCTGATGGGCACATCTGCCAGCAGGCTGGACAGCGCATAAAAGGCGCTTTTCCCCAGTTGGGTTCGATCCTGCCGGATGGTGGTCATGGTGGGTTGGGTATAGGCGCAGAGGGGCAGGTCGTCGAAGCCGATGATGCTCAGATCTTCGGGAATCCGCAGGCCCAGCTCCTGACAGTGGATCATCACCGTGTGGGCCAGCAGGTCGTGGCTGCATACAATGGCGGTCACCTTCTGCTCCAGCAGGGCAGGCAGGTGCTTTTGCAGGCACTCGGAAAAATAATAGTCGCTGCCCGCCAGGCTGTGGTCGTCCGGCAGGTTGTGCTTGCGCAGTGCATGGAAAAAGGCGCTGTAGCGCTGCTGGTTCACATAGGAACCCAGCCCACCGCTCAGATAACCGATCCGCCGGTGCCCCTGCTCCTTCAGATGAGCCACAGCCAGGTCCATGCCTTCGCTGTTGTCCACGCCCACATAGCAGGTGGAAGGGTTGGCCCGTATATAGTTATCCAGCAATACGGCAGGAGTATGGCTGGTTTGCAGCTGATGCAGCCAGGGGTCCGCCAGCGAAAGGCCCAGGAAAAAGGCCGCCACGTAGTTGTTTTGCAGCATGTATTCGTCGTAGGAAATGCTTTTCTGGATCTGTTCGTCCAGCGGTACCACGCACACCACAAAGCCTGCAGGCTCGGCCACCTTGCGAAAGCCGGTCACAATGTCGTAGCCGAAGTCCGAGGGTTCCTCGCAGGTCATGTTTTCAATAAAAAGGCACAGCTGTTTCGCACCTCGTTTGCGCATGGAGCGGGAATAGCCCAGCTCCACCGCAGTTTCCAAAACTGCTTTTCGCAATGTTTCGCTCACGTCCGGCGCGCCGTTCAGCGCCTTGGAAACCGTACCCTTGGAAATATTCAGTTTGTTGGCAATGTCTTCAATTCTGGCCATGAATGTCCTCGTTTTTTTGAAAAGAAGAAGAAATGATGTGTTTTGTTCTCATTATAGCGGGTTTGAGGCGGAAAATCAATGTGTGATCCCAAACATGCGATTGGAAAAGAATGTTTCGTAAAGTTTTGAATTGCCGCTGTGGAAAGTGACGAAAGAGACGACTGAACCTTGTGCATAAGGCAGAAAATAGCGGAATAGGCCCAGAAGCCTTGACGGCAAAGGGGGAAGGGGAGTATAGTGATTACGGCGAAACTTTACGAAAAAAATTGAAGGAGGAACAAACAAATGCAGGGAAAATTAGCGCGGGCGGCAGCAGCGCTGTGTGCGGGGGCATTGCTTCTGACCGGCTGCGGCGGCACCGAAAACGCGCAGCAGACGAAAGAAAAGGTTCGACTGATGGTGTGGTCCCCTTCAGAGGACCAGTCCCAGTCCAGTGGGCAGTGGCTGCAAACCTGCTGCGAGCGGTTTGCTGAGATGCACCCGGAATGGGACATCACCTTTGTATATGGTGTGGCAGACGAGGCTTCGGCAGCCACCGCGGTGGCGCAGGATCCGGAAGCCAGCGCAGACGTGTTCCTGTACGCCAATGATACCCTGACCACCATGACCGATGCGAAGGCGCTGGCAAAGTTCGGCGGCAAGTACGCTGATGAGCTGAAGGCGACCAACAGCGAAACTCTGCTGGATTCCCTTACACTGGACGGCTACATCTACGGCGTGCCCTTCACCACCAACACCTGGTACATGTATTACGACAAGCGGGTATTCAGTGAAGAGGACGTGAAGAGTCTGGATGCCATGCTGGAAAAGGGCGTTGTATCCTTTCCCTTTGTGAACTCCTGGTATCTGCCCGCCTTCTACTTCGGCAACGGCTGCACCCTCTTCGGTGACGGTACGCAAGAGGAGCTGGGCGCAGACTTCGGCGGGGAAAACGCCGTGGAAGTAACCGAATATCTGGTGGATCTGGCGGCGAACCCCAACTTCAAGATCGATCAGGATGGCAGTGGCCTTGCCGGCCTGCGGGACGGCAGCATCCACGCTATTTTCTCCGGTTCCTGGGATGCTGCCGCCGTGCGGGAGATTCTGGGCGAGAACATGGGTGTGGCGGCCCTGCCCACCTATACGCTGAATGGAGAGGAAAAGCAGATGTATTCCTACGCCGGTTCCAAGGCCATCGGCGTGAACACCTCCACCGATTACATGGTGCAGGCGGTGGAGCTGGCCATGTATCTGGGCTCCGCCGAAGCGCAGCAGCTCCATTACGAGCTGCGCGGTGTGATTCCCTGCAACACCGAGCTGAATGAGGATCAGGCCATTGCGGCGGATGAAGTGGTCCGGGCCCAGAACGACACCTTCGACCGTACCTCCAAGCTGCAGCCCTTCGTGGCCCAGATGAACAACTGCTGGACGCCGGTGGAAAACATGGGCAAGGCGATCCGCAACGGCACGGTGACCAAGGAAAACGCCGCCGAACAGACCAAGGCGATGAACGACGCCATGAACAGCGACGGAATCTGAGAAAGGTGTGAGGTGTGACGATGAAACGGTTCAATTCCAAGCAGGCAGAAGGGTACTCTCCCTACACCTGCGTCCAGGCCCTGCGGCAGGGCAGCGCTGTGACCCGCCTGTCCGCGCTGGTGCTGGGCCTTGGCAACATGCTGAACGGGCAGCTCATCAAAGGCCTGCTGTTCCTGGCCGGGGAGCTGGCGTACTTATTTTTTATGATCCGCTATGGCTTCCACAATCTTGTGATGCTGTTGACTCTGGGCTCGGTGGAGCAGCAGGAGATCTGGGACGAAGCCAATCAGGTGTTTTTGTATACCAAAGGGGATCAGTCGGTGCTGCTGTTGTTGTACGGCGTGGCCACCATTCTGCTCACGGTAATTGCCTTCTGGGGCTGGCGCGGCGCGCTGCGCAGTGCCTACAAGGCGGAATGCCTGAAAAAGCAGGGCCGCCATGTGAACAGCTTCCGGGAGGATCTGGCCAGCCTGCTGGATGAAAACCTCTACCGGCTGCTGATGACCCCGCCCATGTTCTTCATCACGGCGCTCACCATCCTGCCGCTGGCCTTCATGATCTGTATGGCCTTCACCAATTACAGCCGGATCGACAACCATCTGGTGCTTTTCGACTGGGTGGGCTTTGAAAATTTCGCGGCTCTGTTCGATTCCAGCAGCGTGCTGGGCAGCACCTTCTGGTCGGTGCTGGTCTGGACGCTGGTCTGGGCAGTGTTTGCCACCTTTACCAACTATATTTTCGGTATGCTGCTGGCGCTGCTCATCAACCGGAAGGATACCCGGGCCAAAGGCTTCTGGCGGTTCTGTTTTGTGCTTTCCAGTGCGGTGCCCATGTTCGTATCGCTGCTGATCATGCGCACCATGCTCCAGCCTAACGGCGCGGTGAATGTGCTGCTGCGAAATCTGGGCCTGATCGCCCCGGACGCCAGCCTGCCCTTCTTCACCGACCCCACCTGGGCCAGAGTGACTGTGATCGTGATCAACATCTGGGTAGGCGTGCCCTACACCCTGATGCAGCTCACCGGCATTTTGCAGAACATTCCCGGCGATTTGTACGAGGCCGCCAAGGTGGACGGCGCGGGCCCGGTGCGTACCTTCTTCAGCATCACGCTGCCCTACATGCTGTATGTGACCACTCCCTACCTGATCGCAACCTTTACCGGCAACGTGAACAACTTCAACGTGATCTATCTCTTGTCCGGCGGCGACCCCATCACCAATCTGTCCTCCACGGCGGGCAGCACCGACCTGCTGGTGACCTGGCTGTACAAGCTGACCATCGACAAGCAGTATTACAACGTGGGTGCGGTCGTGGGCATTCTGACCTTTATCATCCTGTCGGTGGGCGCACTGTTTACCTACCGGCGCAGCAAGTCCTACAAAGAGGAAGGTGGATTTTAAGCGATGAAACGGTATAAAAGCGCAAAGGCCGCCCGGCGGCGCACCAATATCCTGGTCCACACATTGCTGGCCGTACTGGCCGCCATCTGGGTATTCCCGGTGCTGTGGGTCATCATGACCAGCTTCCGGGGCGAGAAGGGGTCCTATGTGTCCACCTTCTTCCCCCAGACCCTGACGCTGGACAACTACACCCGTCTGTTTACCGACACGGCGGTGCTGAACTTCCCCCAGATGTTCATGAATACCCTGATCATTGCGGTGTGTTCCTGTCTGCTGTCCAGCTTCTATGTGCTTTCGGCTTCCTACTGCCTGTCCCGCATGCGGTTCAAGATGCGCAAGCCTTACATGAACATGTCCATGGTGCTGGGTTTGTTCCCGGGCTTTATGTCCATGGTGGCGGTGTACTTTATTTTGAAGGCAGTGGGCCTGACCGAGGGCTCCATGATTCGTCTGGCGCTGATTCTGTGCTACTCCGGCGGCGCGGCGCTGGCCTTCCAGATTGCCAAGGGCTTTTTCGACACCACCCCTTACGCGGTGGATGAGGCAGCTCTCATCGACGGCTGCACCCGCTGGCAGATCTTTACTAAGATCACCCTGCCACTGAGCAAGCCGGTGATCGTTTACACGCTGCTTACCTCCTTCATCAGCCCCTGGGTGGACTTCATCTTTGCCAAGGTGATCTGCCGGGCCAACTCCGACCAGTACACCGTGGCCATCGGCCTGTGGAAGATGCTGGAGAAGGAATACATCGACAGCTGGTACACCAGCTTTGCGGCGGGCGCGGTGCTCATTTCGATTCCCATCGCGCTGCTGTTTCTGAAGCTACAGAAATATTATGTGGATGGCATGGCCGGTGCAGTCAAGGGCTGACGGCAGTTTGTGACCGGAAAGGAATGCAGAGGAATGGATTTTAACAGCAAAGCGTTTGCGCGCAGGTTCCACTACGACGGCGATGATCTGGGCGCCCGGCTTACCGAAGCGGGCACCGAGTTCCGCCTGTGGGCCCCCACCGCCGAAGCGGTGCAGCTGCGGCTGTTCCGGTCCGGCCATGAAGGAGAGGCCTTTGAAACGCTGGCTCTGGATCAGGGCGAAAAGGGTGTGTGGTTTGTCTGCATTGACCGGCAGCTGCACGGCGTATATTACGATTATCTGGTTACGATGGAGGGAAACACCCGCCGCACCGCCGACCCTTATGCCCGGGCCTGCGGTCTGAATGGCCAGCGCAGCATGGTGGTGGATCTTGCCGCCACCGACCCGGAGGGCTGGCAGGAGGACAAAGCCCCTGCCCGCCAGCCGGAGGACATCATCTATGAAGTGCATGTGCGGGAATTCTCCTGGGCGGAAAGCGGCGGTTTCCCGGAGCACTGGCGGGGCAAATACAAAGCCTTCTGCTGCGCGGACACTACCCTGTTCGACCGGGGCAGCCAGCCCACCGGCCTTGCGTATCTGCGGCAGCTGGGTGTGACCCATGTACAGCTGATGCCGGTGTACGATTACGGCTCGGTGGATGAAGCCCACCCGGACGACAGCTTCAACTGGGGCTACGATCCGGTAAACTACAACGTGCCGGAGGGTTCCTATTCCACCGACCCGACCCGGGGCGAGGTGCGCATCCGGGAATTGAAAGAGCTGGTGCAGTCGCTGCACCGGCAGGGCTTCCGGGTGATCATGGATGTGGTGTATAACCACACCTACCATCAGGACTCCTGGCTGGAACGCACGGTGCCCGGTTACTACTATCGCACCTGGACGGACGGCAGCTGGAGCAACGGTTCCGGCTGCGGCAACGATGTGGCCAGCGAACGCTCCATGTGCGCAAAATACATTCTGGACTCGGTGCTCTACTGGGCCGAAGAATACCATATGGACGGCTTCCGCTTTGACCTGATGGGCCTTCTGGATACCGACCTGATGGAACGTATCCGCGCTGCGCTGGACGAGCGCTTCGGCCGGGGCGAAAAACTGGTGTTCGGCGAGCCCTGGGCCGCCGGTCCCACTGCCCGGAAACGGGGCGTTCGGCTGGCAGACAAAAAGGCCCTTGCCGGGCTGGACCCGGAGATTGGCGCCTTCTGCGACGGCGTGCGCGACGCGGTGAAGGGCCCGGTGATGTATCGGGAGAAACCGGGCTTTGTGAACGGTGGCAGCGGTTTTGAGAAGAGAATCCTGCACAGCATCACCGCCTGGTGCGGCGAGGCGCGGAACTTCCGTGCGGCAGCGCCCTCCCAGGTCATCACCTATCTTTCCTCCCACGACGACATGACCCTGTGGGATAAGCTGGTGGTCACCATGGACTCGCAGCAGAACTTTGACGATCCGGCCCCGCAGGTGATGCGGGCCAGCCGACTGGCGGCGGCCATCTACATGACCTGTCAGGGGCGGCTGTTCCTGCTTTCCGGCGAGGAATTCGGCCGCACCAAGCAGGGGGAGGACAACACCCACAAAGCACCCATCGAACTCAACCGGCTGGACTGGGAGCGAGCCTGGAAAAACCGGGAGCTGGTGGAATACTATCAGGGCCTCATAGCCCTGCGCAAGCAGCTGCCCGCCTTGTGTGACAAGACCGAACAGGCTGGCCGGCGGCTGCTGCATTCCCAGGTGCCCGCTGCCCGCTGTGTGACGGCTCTGCTGGAAAACGGCGGACGCTGGAGCAAACTTCTGCTGGCCTACAATGCCTCTTCCCACCCGGTGGAGCTGGAACTGGAAGAGGGCGAGTGGGAGCTGCTGGCAGACGAGCGCAGCAGCTTCTGGTGGCAGGAGCATCCGGCCATGACAAGCGCACGGGTGCAGCCCATGGCTGCGATGATCCTGGGCAAACGATAACAACAAGTATAAGAGGGGAAACCAATGCGGTTTATATATGGAAAACAGGATTTTCGCAGTCAGGAACGCGGGCAGGAGAGCTGCTGGCTGGTGACCAACGGTCTGGGCGGATTTTCCTCCCAGACCATCACCGGTGCGGCCGCCCGTAATGATCATGCGGTGTTCATGGCCTGCACGCAGGCCCCCAACCACCGCTGGAATCTGATCCACCGGCTGGAAGAGGTTCTGGAAACCGAGGGCGGGGCGGAGCATCTGTCCAGCCAGCAGTTCCGGGGCCTTCCGGCGGAGGATGGTTGGAAGCATCTGTGCAGCATGGAGGTGGACGGCCTGCCCCACTGGTGGTATCAGCTGAACGGCGTGCAGATGGAAAAGGAGCTGGCGCTGGACTGGGAGCGCAACACCCTGGCGGTGCGCTACCGCATCGGCAATGAATCCGGTGCAGATTGCACACTTACCGTCACTCCCTGGATGCAGTTTGTGCCCAAGGGCAAGGATCTGAGCGCCCGGCAGCGGTTTGTTTTCCGGGAGGGCGCGGTGGAATCCGCCGGGCTGCGGCTGCGCATCAACACCAACGGCCAATTGCAGGAAACGCCCTTGCGCCGCCAGACACTCTGGTATGCCTACGATGCCTGTGACGGCCGCAGGGCTGCCGGGCATACGACATCGAATGTACAGATTTCCATTGCCGTTCCGGCGGGAGTGGAGAAAACGCTGGACATGGTGTTCACGCTGGAGGATACACTTCCCGCTGCCGGTACGGTGATGCAAAACGCGAAAAAGCGGCTGCGGGCACTGGAACAGCAGAGCGGATTCCGTCACCCGGCGGCCCGCCAGCTGGCGATGAGCGCCGACGCCTTCATCACCCAACGGGCCTCCACCGGGGCAAAAACGATTCTGGCGGGCTACCCCTTCTTTGAGGACTGGGGGCGGGACACCATGATCGCCCTGCCCGGCTGCACCCTGGCTACCGGCCGGTATGAGGATGCAAAGAGCATCCTCACCACCTTCCTGGAGCACGAGCGGGGCGGCCTGATGCCGAACCTCTTTCCGGAAGGGGGCAACGAGCCCATGTACAACACGGTGGACGCGGCACTGCTGTTCATCAACTGCATCTGGCTCTACCGCTCTTACACCGGCGACGAAGCCTTCGTGCAAAAAGCCTGGCCGGTGATGAAGCGGATCATAGAGGGTTACCAAAAGGGCACCGAGTTCGGCATCCACATGGAGCCGGATGGCCTGATCGCCGCCGGGCAGGGGCTGGATCAGGTGACCTGGATGGATGTGCGCATCGGCGACATTCTGCCCACCCCCCGACACGGCAAACCGGTGGAAATCAACGCCTACTGGTACAACGCGCTGCGGATTATGGAGCGGCTGGCCTCCGAGATGGGCGAAGCCGGGCAGAGCTACGGCGAGCTGGCGGAAAAAGTACGGGAAAGCTTTGTGCACCAGTTCTGGATGGAAGAGAAGGGGTATTTGAAGGATCTTGTGTCCGGCACAAAGGCCGACGAGCAGATCCGCTGCAACCAGATCTGGGCGGTATCCATGCCCTTTGCCATGCTGGAGCCCCGGCGGGAAAAGCTGGTGGTGCAAACGGTGCTTCGGCATCTGTACACGCCGGTGGGGCTGCGCACCCTTTCGCCGGAGGATGCGGAATTCCATCCCACCTACGGCGGGCTGCAGCAGCAGCGGGATCTGGCCTACCATCAGGGAACGGTGTGGCCCTTCCCGCTGGGGGCCTGGTATCTGGCCTGTTTAAAAGTAAATGGATATTCAGCACAGGCAAAACGGCAGGTAAAGCAGCAGCTGGCTGCGCTGGAACCTGCGCTCAGAGAGGGGTGCGCCGGCCAGCTGCCGGAAATTTACGACGGGGAAAACCCCACCGCCTCCCGGGGCTGCTTTGCCCAGGCGTGGAGCGTGGGTGAGCTGTTGCGGGTATATGAAGCCCTGGAACGCCCCCGGATGGAACACTGAGAGAAACGAGAGGGAAACGTATATGGAACAGAGACTGCAGAGCATTCTGAACAAGCACTACGGCAAAAATCTGGACACCGCCACCGATCAGGAAGTCTATACCGCCCTGATGCTCTACACCAAGGAGCAGCTGGCCGCCATGCCCCGCACCGAGGGCAAGCGCAAGCTGTACTATGTGTCGGCGGAATTTCTGATCGGCAAGCTGCTCAGCAACAACCTGATCAATCTGGGCCTGTTTGACGAAGCAAAAGAGCTGCTGGCCAAGCACGGCCATGAGCTCACCGCCGTTGAGGAAGCGGAGAACGAACCCTCGCTGGGCAACGGAGGTCTGGGCCGTCTGGCTGCCTGCTTTCTGGATTCCATCGCCACGCTGAACCTGTGCGGCGACGGTGCGGGCCTGAACTACCACGACGGCCTGTTCTATCAGAAGCTGGAGAACAACAAGCAGAAGGAAGAAAAGAACCCCTGGATCACCCCGGAAAGCTGGCTCACCGACACCGGCGTGCGTTTCGATGTGCCCTTCGGCGGCTTTTCTCTGCGCTCGGTGATGTACGACGTGGGCGTGCCCGGCTACAACGGGCGGCGCAACAGCCTGCACCTGTTCGATGTGGAGACGGTGGACGAATCTATCATCGGCGATGGCATCTCCTTTGACAAGAGCGACATTGCCCGCAATCTGACTCTGTTCCTTTATCCGGACGACAGCGACGAGGCAGGCCGCCTGCTGCGGGTGTATCAGCAGTATTTCCTGGTGAGCAGCACCGCCCAGCTGATCCTGAAGGAGACCCGGGAGCGGGGCGGCAGCATCGAGAAGCTGCATGAGTCTGTGGCGGTGCAGATCAACGACACCCACCCCACCATGATTATCCCCGAGCTGATCCGCCTGCTCACCGCCGAGGGCATGAGCATGGACGACGCCATCCGAGAGGTGAGCCTGACCTGCGCCTACACCAACCACACCATTCTGGCCGAAGCGCTGGAAAAGTGGCCC
>ENA-OURU01001622-OURU01001622.1-human-gut-metagenome-genome-assembly--contig:-NODE-1622-length-26523-cov-3.913405_pt1 | contig 26523 bp, 23 predicted proteins | sample MGYA00242137_ERZ509064 | MGnify/ENA primary metagenome ERZ509064 (study PRJEB26280, sample SAMEA2338777) | human gut metagenome | biome: human gut; feature: human-associated habitat; material: faeces...
TTGGGATTTTGTGCAATCCATCACCGCTCGTATTCCACAGGGAAGGACGTTCGGGAAACCATCAAATTCATTGTGGCCAAAAAGATGGATTGTTGGTTTAAAAAGGAAATTGCTTCCGAAACTTTTCCTTCTAATGAGATTCTTTTTTCCAAGACTTTGGAAATAAAGCCCGATTATTTTTACAACCTTACCCATTCTTCAAATCCTCAGTTCGAAAATACTCACTTGCAATCACTTCGTAGGAACCTCTATCTGCTTGATAGAGTGAAGTTCCCTCCGAGGAGTTCATGAAATTCATAATCGGCAGTCTGAAATGGCACCGCGCCAGTTCAAACCAGTTGCGAGGATTAATCTTTTTAATTTGTTCAGTCGGTTCAGGAACCGGCACCAGTTCCTTTTTAGAGGCAGCATACAAAATGCTCAGAAAACACTCACATGACATCGTGTGCCGACACCATTTATCATCCACGAGTTCAATGAGGAAATAGTTGCTGTCCAGGTATCGAGAGCTTATTCCGAGAAGACAATGCCCTTCGTGGCAATAATCCAAGCAGAAGAATTTTTCCGGGCTGCAACCTAAGAATTTCCACCACTCCGGTTTTATCGGAGGAATGATGTTCCATTGAGTCTGAAGATCAGCTTCTAGTACGTGATATAAAACATCGAGAACCGCAGCTAAACTGATCAAATAATCGCCGTTAGAGTGAGAAACACGAAAAAGAGTCTTTATTCCGGGAAACTCAAAGTCGCTTCTAAAAACAGAATTGACTATAGGAAGTCTCTCTGTTGCGGGAATAGTTTTTTTATCTTGACTCATACTTCTTCCCTTGGCTGCGTAGGCAGCGGTTTGTCCCCGAAGAAATAAGGAATCCAAACTTCAGGGTCGTCTCCCACGAGAGAAAATAGTTTTTCTCCGAACTTGGTGGTTCCGGCAGTCCCGGAAAAAATCTTCAGAGCACGTTTGAAATTTCCGAGATCAAGCCGAATCATCACGGACACAGGCCCCTGCTTAATCAGCATCAGACGGCTTTGTGTATCGAGGCTCTTGATGATCGAAAACTCGTCCTTCGTACACTTGAACCCTTCCGTGTAATCCTTTTCATTCGCGTAGGGATTGGGCAGGTAGATTTTTGTAGCCGTGTTGTCCACAAACGCGGAACCTCTTTCGCTTTTCAGAACATCCTCGGGAGACTGAGAAGCAAACACAAAAATACCGTTCTGTTTACGAATCGTCTTGAGCTTGTCGAACGCAAACTGAGCCGTAGCCGGGTCGGAGAGATACTTCCAGAACTCATCCATCACAATGATGGTTCGTCTCTTGTCCTTCATTACCTGAGTTTCAATCAGATAAAGGAGAATTTCCGTAATCGGGCCGCGGACATCCTCATTTTCCAAAAAGTCCGTACCGTCAATTCCGAAGTTGGGAAATTCATTGAGATCAAGCGTGTTGATTTCATTGTCAAAGGCCCATGCAAGAGGCCCGGTCTCAATCCACTTAGACAGGCGCATCGTAAGCGAGTTCTGCGCGTCTTCAACCCGGTCACCCGTCTGAAGGCTTTGCGGAAGCACCGCCAGTCTCCGATATTTTGCGGGCATGGACATGACCGTCTCAACTGCTGTTGCGATCCTCTGCTCATCCAACGGAGTGATCTGGAGTCCGTCGCGTCCGATCAGCCGCTTTGTCCATCCGATCAAAAACTGGATGTTTTCTGTTGTCGGCTCCAACTGGAAGGGATTGATGCCGGAAGGTTTCCCGTTTTCAATTGCCAAATATCCGCCGCCCATCGCTTTAATGGCTAGCTCGGCACCTTTGTCCTTGTCGAATAAGATGACCGAGAGCTGATGGTCTTTATCGCGATACTTTTGCGCCGAGCACAAAAGGAAATTCAGCAATACCGTCTTGCCCGCGCCGGAGGCTCCGAGGATTGCCGTGTTTCCCAGCGGGACGTCTCCCAAAGAATCCTTTTCGGGATCGGTGTAATGAAAATTAAAGTAATACGGCTGATCGCTCGGCATTTTCATTAACGCGACGGCTTCGCCCCAAGGGTTACGGTCGCGTTTTCCGGACGGAAAATTATGAAAACTGGCGAGATGGGCAAAATTCATGCTCGATATTTTTGCCACTCTCGGACGATCCTTTCTCCCGGGAAGCTGATGCAGATAAGACGTAACCAGCGCCAGAGTGGATTTGATCGGTAAAAATCCCGCGTCCTGCAATTTTTTTACCGAGTCATTCGCATGGGCAACAACGGTATCTTCGCTGCCGAATACAAGAAGCGAATAGCTGTAGTCGCCGATGACAATTTGACCGTTGGCGACCATATCGCGTGCCAATGACAGCAGCTGCATTTGCGAAACGGCATCGTCTTGAGCCGACCTTAATTGGTTTTGCTGCAACTTCAGAGCCTTGAGTCCCTTGTTTTTGGATAGGGCCGTAAAGGTCTGCGTTTCAATAAAGGGGTATGAACTCTGATCGAAATTAGTGTTGTAGAGCAGTCCGTCAAGCAGCCGGGAATACGTTGCCATCGGATAATCTTTAAGCTCTATCGACTGCACATAGGACTTTCCCAATGCAGTTTGAAATTCAAGGGTATCGGCTCCGCCGAAAACCTGAACGTTCCCCAGTGCTTCGTTTAGCGGCATGAAAGGCACTCTGACTTTCTGCCATTGCCCGGTCAGCAGGTAGTTGTAGAAGGAGAGCTGATGAGAAAAAATAATTCCTTGCTCGTCCGAATATTCTCCAAGCACTGCGGGCTCGTAATCCCTAAGTGAACTTACCAGCTGATCGAAGACTTTTCCGAAAACCTCCAAGCGCTCTTTAAGTTCCTCCCGGATTTCCGATTCTTTGTACTTATCCCTCTTCAATGCCGTCGCTTTATGGCTGACCAACGACACATAAAGTTCGGTAGCCATCAGGTTATTTTCCGAGATTTCACTGTTGTAGGCGCGAACAAAGTCTCTGACAAAACGGCTGCTCAAATTCTCGTCCGGTACGGAGAGTTGGTCGTGAACCACGCGTCGGATTCTATGCACCTTGAGAGACATTTCATCCGTGGAGGACGCGCTTGCCATTACTTTTAAAAAGTTGTTTTGGCGCTCCGCATCTCTTTGGAGCGCTTCGTTGGAAACCGCCTCAAATACTTTCCCTGAAATCTTTACCGTCGCAACTAAGTCTCCTTCCCGGCAGATCACAACGCCGGGCGCAATGACTGCTGAGTAGGGAATAAATTCCGAGAGGCTTTTTTCAGAGTTTTCAAGTGCTTTACGTTGGGCAAACATGGTTTACTCCTTGCTCTTTTCAAGGATGAAAAGCTCTTTTTTTTCTTGTTTTGGGCTCAGACTTGTGACGTTTCCCCAGTACCGTCGGTTAAAAGAGCGAACGAGATTGATTCGCGCATAGGAAATCAGCTGCGAGAAAATCTGCTCATCTTTGTCGGCGACGGTCTTCAAATAAAAATGCGTGATAGGCGTAATCAAAATCAAAGGAATCCAAATCCAGATTGCCAAAAGCGAAATGATGCCGATATTGAGCACAAATACCTGGAGGGGAACGCCCCCGATGCAAGCGGGGCGCGTCGCACCTTTAAACAAAGGGCTCGATGTTTCCATTTAGCCCACCAGCAATTCAGCCAGCCAAGGAGCTGCGGCAATTAAACAAGCGCCTAGGAAGGGGCCGCCAACCGTCTGAATATTGGCATGGGTATACAACATTCTGTAGCCTGCCCAAATAATTGCTCCTGTGACGATTAAAAGAGATGCGCCTTGGAATACACTCAAAATTGTTTGGAGCGTATTGTTCAGACTCTGAGTTCCGGCAGCAGCCAGTGCCGGATCACTCAGAATCAACGCGGCCAGCGCAGCGGGGAATAAGAAGTTGTTTTTTTTCATAGTTAAACTCCTAAAGTTAATCGGATTAAAAAATCAATCCGGTTGATGGTTTGTCGCCTTTAGCGACAAGGGTTGAAGATTCTTTTGATTTCGTTTCAGCTTCCCGGATGGACGGAACGACAGGAGCTGTTAAGGTTGAAATGCCGGCATTGGCGCGCACCTTATCCACGTAGCCGTGGCGGTAGCCGGTCTGAAAATTTCCTGAGTAGTAGCAGCTCAAGGCATCGTGAAGCGAATTGCTGCCGCTGTTCTTCTGCGCTCTTTGGTAGCAGTCGGAAAGGATTTTTGACGCTGCTTTTAGATTGGTACAAGCATCCAGTGCCCCGGCGGCATTGACGCCGAGCTTGGAAAAATTCTTTTTATTGATTTGTGCCAAACCGACCGAATAGTTCTTTCCTTCAAGTTCAAGCTGCGCAATGATTGCCATCGCCTCATGGAATGCTTTCGGCTGTCGGGAGCCTCCGCCGACAATGCCTATGGCATACGGATTAAAACTTGACTCCGTTCTGACCAATGCGCGCAGCGTGTCTTCAGATACCTCCGGTGCGCAGCGTTTGGCCAACTCTCCAAAATCATCGGCTTGAGATGACAGGGAAAGAGTGGCAAGGATGAAACCGATAATTAACCTTACACGCAGGCCGCTTTGATTAAAATTTGGCTCTAATAAGGATGATTTTTTATGAGCAACGAGAAGCTTAGTTACAAAGGTTATGAAGGTTCCGTGGAAGTTAGTTCGGACGGCCGATTTACGGGCAAAGTGCTTGATATCCGTTGCGGGTTGATTTATGAAGGCCTCTCCCTTTTGGAGCTTCAAGATGCTTTTCAAAGCGTCATTGACGCATATCTTGATTACTGTTCGAGCGAAAGTATTAAGGCTGAAAAACCTTCTTCCTTCCCGGATGTGCTGAGTACAAAACTTTGCAAACCTTATGACGCAGCTGATTTTCTTGAAAGCGAAGAGGACTTCGATTTGTACCTTCATTTTTGCGCAGAGGAAGACTCCGGCGATGGCGCTTTGATAAAAGCGGCTGCACTTGATATTGAAAAAGCCAGAGGTAGAAAAAATGGAAGTCAGAAGAACTGCAAAGAAATCTTGGAAAGAGACTTCGGCGGGTTGGATGAAAGATCCTGAATTCCGTAAAGAGTACAAAGAACTCAGAGCAGAGCTTAATCTTCTATCAGTGCTACAATGTAGGCATTCTTTAAAAGGAGCTTCTATGAGCACCGCAGACTCTTTTATCCGGGTTCGACTCGACAAAGAATTGAAATCTGAAGCAAGTGAGATTCTTTCGGCTATGGGTCTTTCCATATCCGACTTGGTACGGATGACCTTGACCAAATTGGTCAATGAGAGAGACATTCCCTTTAGTACATACGTCCCAAACAAAGAAACCATCGAAGCGATGAATGAGCTGGAGGAAGGAAAAGGAAAGAAGTTTTCCAATTTCCAAGAATTGCTCTCGGCAGTCGATAAAGAATGTTGAGCATCGATGCTTCGAGTCTTTTTTTGAAAGACGTTAAAAAAATGGAAGCACAAGGAAAGAGGATGGAACTTCTTTCTGAAGCAATTGACATGCTTCTTAAAGAAGTTAAGATTCCGGTTCAATTCAGAGACCATAGTTTGAGCGGCAATTGGAAGGGATATCGCGAACTTCATATCCGCCCCGATTGGCTTCTCATTTATAAAGTTGAATACCCTTTGCTCAGGTTGGCAAGAACCGGAAGTCATTCGGAACTGCTTTCCAAGGTTAAAAGGTAATTTTTTTCTATTGCTCATTTTTTTCTCTTCGGTTGAGATTCATTGGTCAGCGCCCACTTGGAGCGCTCACCGATGAATCCTTCATTCATCGGGGTTGTGCGGACCCCTTTCGGAGTCCGCGTGAGTTTTTAGATTTGTTTAGAAGCGGAATCTGGCCTCGAACTTGAAGGCATGGTCTGCTTTGCCTTTAGTGCCGCCCGTAAATCCGTAGCGGACGCCAAACGTTGCTGGACCTTTATCGGCCTGAACGCCAAGATTGACGTTGGTGCCGAATTTGCCCGCAAATTCTCCCGACAGCTTGTCGCTAACGCCGTTGAAATTGCTGAGCTTCGTCTTCTGCTCGGTATCCCCGAACTGCGGGATGAGTGTCAGATCAGCTTGCGGACGAACATTCCAGCCGGAAGCGGTCATAATGTCGCCGCGCACCGCAACACCGACAGGCAGCTGGAAAGTATTTGTGGCATCAGGTGTGTTGCCCCAAACCTTCTTACCATCCACATTCGTGTCGTAGCTGCCGGACTTAGCCCACACATAACGCAGTCCTGCGTGAGGAATCACGTTTGCCTTTCCGACCGGCAGAGTGGCTTCGGCTCGAGCACCAAGACTGAATAAGTTGGTCTTAACATCCGCGTCGGCCTTGTTGAATCCGGCTGCGTTAATCGACTGAGTAATATCAGAGGAGTTGTGCATCCAGCTCAATGTGCCGATGAGATTGACCTTTTCGACCGGAGCGTAAGCACCGTAGGCGTGCAGACCGAACGAGTTGTACTTGTTCTTTGTCTTCAGAACGTCGCCTGTGGAGTCAAGCGAACCGTGGTTATAACTGAAGGCGGCGCCCAAGATAATCGGTTTGTCTGCGAACTTGCGGTCGTAGCCCATAACCAGACCGTAGGCGTTTGTATCGAATCCGGCTTTAGAAATACCGGTTGCGCTGCGGCTCTTGTATTTCTGTTTGCCGCCGATGACATCAACCCAAAGATCATTTCCGCGATCCCATTCACGCATGACGCCGTATTCGGTGAAGGCGTCGTTTCGCATGGAAACTCTGCCCTCGATGGAGTCGGCAGCCGTGTTGAGGTCGTTCATGGAAACGCTCATAGCGCCGCCCGCAAAGGCGATATTGGCAACAGAGTTGATGACTTTGGTCTTACCGGCAACATCCAGCTCTTTATCGCGTAGAACGCGGCAAACAAAGTCCGCTCCTGCGTCGCCGCTCTTGCAGTGCAGCAAATCGTCGTTGGCGATATTCGGAATTGCAATGTCGGGATAGACAGTGCGGACATCAGCCAATGTCGCGTTTACCCAGATCTTGGACGGATCATTGTGCAGCGTCAGAATCCAGTTGATGCCGCTGCCGTCTTGGGGCAGTGCATAGAGGTTCTCACCTGTCCAGCCGCCGGTCCACATTCCGTTAGCCTCGTTTCCGCCGGTAATGTAGCCGTTGACAATCGTGTAGTCGCCCACCTCTTCGATATTGCCGAGAACAAGGTTCGCACCCGGTTCGACGGTCACTTTCGCAATATCGCTTGTGGTATTGAATGCGCTCTTACCGTCTGTCAGGATGGAGCTGTCAATAACGGTCAAAGAGTCTTTAGCGAAATACAAATCACCGTTTCCGATCTGGACGTGCGTATCTTTATCCGTCCAAACGTTTGGACCTACGGCAATGCCTCCTCCCGGACCGGTTGTCACGTTATTGGTAATAACCAATCGGCTCGGTGTGCCGCCCGGCACCGTCGGAGATCCGATGGAATCGGCCCAGTCAAGGCCGCCTGTAGGTCCGAGATTGAGATCTCCGTTATTTTTCACGTAGATGTTCGTGTCGATCACGTCGTCCTTCGGATTGATTTCAGCCTTGACGTGGTTTTCTTCGGTCGGTTCTCGGTCGTTTCCGATAACAAGGTCTCCGCCGTTAAGATCGGTTTCCTCGGCTTTCAGACTGCCGCCGTCAATCTTGACGAGACCGTCGTCAATGGTGAGTTTGCCGGTCTCAATATCTCCCGTGTTGTTCACGTCGCCGCCCGCAACAACAACGTTGTTCCAGATCGACGTGCCGGAGTTATTGTGTTCGCCGTCCGGGTCAATCGTCAGGACGTCTCCTTTCTCGAAGCTGGAGTTATTCGACGTTCCTCCGCCCTGAATCGTCATATCGTCATATTCAGATTTGCCTTGGTTGTCGAGTGTCCCGGAAATAAGGGTATCGGTAACCTTGGTAGCGTCAACTTCACCCTTATTGGTCTTGTCACCGGCTATAACATACTTGTCGTTAATGGTCTCTTTGCCTCCTTCTTCCGTAGTGGCCGAGCCTCCGACTTGTATGGTCTGGTTGTTCCAGATCGAGGTACCTGAATTGATATGCTCACCGCCGTCTTCGATGGTAAGGATGTCGCCTTTCTCGAAGCCCGAGTTGTTCGAAATTCCGCCGGAAGCAACGGTCATATCGTCATAATTCGAAGTTCCTTGGTTGTCGAGTGACCCGGAAACCTGAGTATTGGCAACCTTCGTTGCGTCAACTTCTCCTTTGTTGGTGCGGTCGCCCGCAATGTCGTAGGTTCCGTTGATGGTTTCCTTGCCGCCGACATCAACAGTTGAAGTTGCTCCGGTTTGAACCGTGACATTGTTCCAAATCGACGTCCCGCTGTTGGTGTGCTGACCGCCGTTTGCCACTGTCAGAATGTCACCCTGTTCAAACCCGGTGTTTTCCGATTTACCGCCGCTGGCAACGGTCATGTCATCGTAGTTAGCAGTTCCTTCGTTGCGCAGCAGACCCGCAACAGTTGTCACGGCAGTCTTGGTGGCATCAAGAACAGCGTCTTTGCCCTTGTTGACAAACTCACCGATCACATCGAACACAGTACCGACATCGAGCTTGCCTGCGTTTTCGCCTTTGCCCTTATCGGCAACGGTGACACCGTTCCAAATAGACGTACCGGAGTTGGTATGAGTTCCTTCAACGGTGAGGATGTTTCCTTTTTCCGTACCGCTGTTATTAGAGCTGCCACCCTCGGCAATCAGCATATCGTTGTAATTGGCATTGCCTTCGTTGGCGTGCGTGCCGGATACCGTTACCTTGTCCACCTTGGAAGCGTCCAAGACGGAATTCTGGCCCTGATTCAGGAAATTTCCGGTGACATCAAAGACCGGAAGATTTCCGTCTTTTTCGTCCAGAGACAGTTTCCCTTCGTTAACGGTCGAACCGCTGCCGGTCAAACTGTTGGTATGCAAAATGGCATTGGAGTGAACGTGAACATTACCGTTGTTGACGATAGTCCAATCGGCAAACTCACCGTTTTTCGCTTCAAGAGAGCCGTTTTCAGCAATATTGGAGGAGAGAATCCATCCGACCGTCGGAGTAACGCCGCCGTGAGAGCCGAACGTAAACGTACCGTTGTTCACGTCAATGGAGCCGCCGTCGGCAGAATCCTTCAGCAGTTTATTGGCATCATCACCAAAAGAACCTTCAGGAATTGCATTGACAGCATTGCCGACAAGAACCAATTCCTTACCGCCTTCGATTGTGACTTTATCGGTATGGGAGACATCTTTGAATCCCATACTAATATTGATCGAATTGGTATTCGGATCATTGGACTCGGCACCAATGATCAAACCTTTGATGGTCTGAGAAGCATCAGTGTCTTTGTTGTACTCATCGGCAAACTCATTGTGCAGAGTCGTCGTGTTAAGCACAATGCCGGGATTCAGAACGACATCGAGTCCTTCTTTTTCCAAATCGTTGGCGGTTGTGATGGTAAAGGGCGCAGTCATCTGACCTAAGAAATTGATGGTCAAGTTGGCTGCGTTTTCAATTGCATTTGCAATTTTGTCCGTCACACTGACGATCAGCGAAGCACTGAAATGATCATCATCCAAGGCGAGGTTGCCGCTCTCAACATTAAGACCGGTTTTGATCTCATCTTTAACTGCGCCGACAGTAGTTGCAGAAAGCACGGTGGTCGGAAGCTGTACGGTGCCGGTTTCGGCGTCCGTTGCGTCGATACGAATTGCTTCAGTCGTCACGGAACTGAAGATCTGATCCGCGCTCGTCTGAAGGACACCGCCCTGAAGATTGATAGTGTCAGCCTTCGTTCCGTCAAGTTCGATCTTGGCAGCGTCAAGAACGCCGCCCTCCATGATATTGACAGTCGTATCGCTGTTGACTACGCCCGCGATAACCTGCGTCAAATTATCTTTATAGTGGGACTTAACTTCCGCAGAATCCTCGTTATCAATCACCGGAGTCTGATTGCCGCCGGAGATGTTAACAGTGTTATGGCCGAGGAGGCCGGTAACGTTTCCTTCGGAATCGCGAACTTCGGAAGCATCAAAAATACCGCCCTTTATGTTGAGCGTGGAATCTTCAAAGAATCCTTTATCCGCTTTGAAATGACCGCCCAACTGGTTATAGACAGAGTTCTTCGCATCGAGCTCGGCAATAGTGAGATTGCCCTTGTTAAGATTAATCGTTCCCTCGTTGGAAACAACCTTCTGAAGGTTGCTGTCTCCGTCGGAAGTGAACTGACCGCCGGTCGAGATTTGCGCCAAAGCAATATCCGAGGTGTTTCCACCGGCATTGACAAATTCTCCGCCGTTAAGAACCAGCTGATCGGCCTTGACTGAACCGGCCGCTTGGTTAAAGAAGCGGTCGTTCTCAGCCAGAACAAGGTTTCCGGCCTCTACAGTGCCTGTATTTTCGGTCTTGGCAGCCGCAAATTCGGTAGCTTTTACCGTTCCGGCATTGTTCAGTTCTTTTAATTGAACCTTTTCAGCCTCAATCGAGGCATCCTGTCGAACATCAGCCAGTGTCATATCCTTGGAGCCGACGGAACCGCCCTGAATCATGCCCTGCAATAACATGAGGTTTGAAAGCTCAAGGTGGCCTTCATTGGCGATACCAACATCCGAAGCGTCAGCCATTTCAATCTTGGTTGTGCCGGAATCTATGAACTGAGCTTCGGCTGCGTTTTGAACCTGACCGCCCGAGACATTCAGTCCATTCAAGGCTAAGGAGCCGTTGTTGCCAACCGTGCCGCCTGTGACATTGAGCACATTGGTATTTTCCATTGTGCCGTTGTTGTTGAGTTCACCAGAAGCAACCGTGACACTCTGGGTTCCCTCAACTTTGAGCGTTCCGTCATTGATAACAGTACCGTTAAGTTCGGAGGCTCCGTTAAGTCCGGCAATTGTCAGGACGGCATCCGCTGCATTAGTAACAAGAGATCCTGCTTCCGTCAGGAGCGAGTCCATTTTGGCAAGCGCATTATTAATGAAGCTGCCCGCAGTTGCATCCTGAACGGGTGTTGCGGCTTGAACGGTGAGTTTTGCAATGTCCACTTCGCCGCTGTTGGTCATATCACCGGCAACAGTTACCTCATTCTTAACGGACAGTTTGCCCTGATTTTCCAGCGATCCACGAATGCCGTAAGTTCCCGAAGCACCGGCAAGAGCGTTACCGGAAACGGTCAGTTTTCCGGCAGTCAATTCGGCGTCTTGACGGTTCACTGTGCCGTATTCGCGCAGAGTCAGTTCGTCAAACGATGCAGTTCCTTTGTTATCAAGATAACCGCTGATGTCGGCAATACCGATTTCAAATGTTCCATGATTGACAAACGAATTATTGGTGTTGCGGGTTGCAATATTTTGAGCTTTGAAAATACCGTGATTGCTCATCGCGCTGCCGTCAACAGCCGTATAGGTGCCGACAATCAGCTGAGTGGCTGTGTCATCGGCATTGCCAATGACGAGTCCTTCTCTGTCTTCGCCATAACCAGCCGAACCATTGTTCAGCACGTCAACAGTGAACTCGCCATTTTTGACAATCACTTGACCACCGGCACCTCCGAGAGCGGGATTCGCAGGGGATATTCCAATGTTTAACTCACTAAGATAGCCTTTTGTTTCAGCAGCAGAACCGTAAGAACCAAGTGTTAGTTTGGAAGGAGTGACGGAACCGTCAATGTTTTTGTTGCCGCCAACCCAAACAGCGCCGTCAGCTAATTCAATCGGAACGAGATTCGGGTTTGGCTGAGACTGACCGACAAGTACAAAATGGCTTCCGTTATTAATATAGAGGCCGTCCGTTACTCCCGTGACATTCATAAAGCCCATGTTTTGACTCAGAACATTCGGTGTACCGGAACTCGGAACAACAACTGCACTGCGGTCATTAGCGCCGACTACCAATGAAGTAGCTCCAGGATTGTCGGTTGTTTCGTTGGAGAGTGTCTCATTCGCAAATGTTGCATAGGCTAGAGTGCCGGCAGCCGTGGCTTTAATAGAATTTGCGAGATCTACATTAAACCTCTCTGCTGCTTTGCCGTTAAATGCGACTTCGAGCTCACCGCGACGTTCCGCCGGAACGTCTCCGATGGCTACAAGCTTGTTGACTGCATCGCCGGCCAGCGCAGCGCTGTATGAGGCGTCGTCAAATGCGACAGTGCCCCACTGGAAAGCAACGCCTTCGGCCACGGAATCAATAACATTGCCTACCCCGGTCACAATCTGAGGATTGCTCGTGACTTCTACTTTGTCGTCCGGGTTAACCGCATCTAGGTTAAGTGTTGAATAATCCAGATCGGCAAAGACCTGATCCAACGTTGTGGACAGACGGCCGCCTTGCAAGTTAGTGGTCTTGTGACCGTCCATTGCAATGTGTTCGGTTCTCAGTGTTGCACCGCGATTGATATTCACGACAGAAGAACTATCCAGTGTTCCAACCGTAAACGTTGCTGCATCATTGGAACCGGAGCCTGCGCCAAGATTGTAGGTATTGCCGGAACCGAGGACAGTGTGCTCAATCGTTCCGCCGGTCAGATCAACTGTTGAATTGCTGAACCAACCCGAAGCACTCGAAAGACTGCCTGCCGTCTGGACGTATTTAACGTAAGCAGCTTCAAGGCTTCCGACATTGATTTGTCCGGCATTCGTAAAGGTATCGTTGCCAAGACCCGCGCGTTTGAACACTAACAGACCGTCCCCGGTAATCGAGCCGGAGTTGTTCAAAGTACCGCCGAAAGTAAACGTACCTGCTTTTTTGATCGAGCCGGTATTCGTAATACCTAATCCGCTGCCGTCAACGAAAATGTCAGACACGCCGCCGTAGGCTTCTGCTCCTGCTGCATTGACAAATTCGCCCGCAATCGAACCGGTTCCGTAATAAGCAATGCCGTTATTAGTCTTGCTACCGCCCTCAGAAACCGTCAAATTCTTCAATTGTTCGGTTGCCCTTGCAACAGCTCTGGCTACTTTTCTTAAGCGAAGAGGAGAAGTAGCGAAAGTTTGTTGCGCGTTGTCTCCATTAATAAAATAGCCGCCGTTATTAATAACTAACGAATCGGCAATCAATGTGCCATTGTTGGAAACAACACCGCCGCTTAGAACTGTGAGTTCGGAATCATCGCCGGTAAATTCTGCAACAGCACCTGAAGCATTGGCGATCAAACCGGATACCTGTGTTTTACCCGTTGCTTTAAGAGTGTAAGTATTTCCGATGGTGCCAATGTTGCCGTCACCGCGGGAACCGATAGCTGTATTGAAAAGACGGATTTCGCCCGGATTTTCAAGAGTGCCAAATACGGTTGAATTATCCAGCGCTTCCATGTAACCGAAATTTCTGAGTGTGCCGTTGACGTTAACCGTATTGGCAATTAACCGAGCGCCTTGGCTGTTTTGCAAGGTTCCGTCGATATCTGCTGTTCCAACTAATTTGGCATTGGCATTATTAATAAATCTGCCGCCGAACTGAGTATTACCGCTGACAGTCAATTTTCCATTGTTGCGGACCTCTGCGCTGTTCCAGCCGTTTAAAGCTCCGAGGACGGTTTCGCCGTTATTTTCGAGAACAGCTTTGTCGGTGAATGTGCCGTTGTCACTGCGGAACGTAGAATTTTTATCTACCGTTGTTGTACCTCCCGAAGAGGTGTGATTCGTGACAAGATAGTCGCCCGCAGTGATTCTCAATTCTCCGCCGTTGGAAAGATTGACTTCCGAGGCCTGACCCTGATAAAGAGAAGAGTCTTTAATACCGAGACTGCCCAGGATCAGTTTTGCTCCGCTGCCGACAGCAGATATAACTTTTTCAGCTAGAGTGAAACGATTTCCTGTTCCGTCGGACTTACCGCCGATCAGAGTAAGCTCTTTCCCGTCTTGAATTGTTGTTCCGGTTGCTTCATTGATACCGGTAAAACCGGTGTTGTTCCGAAGACCGGAATTGCCGACAACAATTGCTCCGTTTTCGCCTTCAAGTTTGCGATCAACGAAAATAACATCGCGCAAGTGCTCTACATTGTCATAAAGCTCATTGGTTTTTGCGACGGTTAATTTATCATCATGTGAAACGCCCGCTATCGTGCCTTGGAACTCGAGGGTCGTTGCACTTCCAAACTGTTCTTTGAATGCCTTTGCCAAATCGTCCGCTTGCGTCTGGGTGAGGTTCACGCCAGTAACGATCACTTTTCCGCCGGTAAATGAGGCATGGTCGATTAAGTTTTTGGCAACGGTTCCCGGTAAATACTTCAGGAAGAAGTCAGTCAAACTTGTTTTGACTTCTTGCGGCAGAGAGGAATTGAGGCTTACATAGTGCAGATCTTGCCGACCGGTGGTTCCGAGGCTGTCGAAAACGTCCAAAGCGTTATTGGTTTGGATTGTCCCGGAAGAGGTCAGACGTCCGTTTCCGAGTTGGAAACCGTTCTGAAAATTAACACTGCCGGTGTTGTTTAAATTTCCGGCAATCGTAAAGCGATTCGTTTCCGTCCAGTTGCCGCGATTGTTCAATGTGCCGGTACTTGAGAGGTTTCCTCGGCTCGTGACATTGCCGGTTATCGTCAATGTCCCAGTGTTATTTAATGAACCGTAGAGGTTAGCGTGACCGATAGTTAGATTGCCGTTATTGGTTGAGGTGCCGTTGGACTGGTTGAAGTTGGTGACTATCAATGTGGCGGAATTTGACAGCGATCCGTTCTCTTTGCTAAGAGTAGTGAAGTTATAACTACCGCCGGTAATAGAAACCGCAGCGTTGTTCTTAATGCCCAATGTTGGAGCATTGCTGAAATGACCGCCGCCAAGGGTCAAGTAATTTCCAACGTTCTGACCGACAACGATAGGATTACGGTTTATAAAGGTACCGCCAAGAAGTTCAAGGCCCTGAGAGATAGTCATAGGAACAGCAGAACTTTCGACATAGTTGCCGCCCCGGACAATGACCTTTCCAAAATTTACAGACCCAGTACCCGATTTAAAGTCAACGGTTCCTGAAGTGTCTAACACGTTGGCGTTCAACGAGATTTTTGGGTTCGTATTTCCGTTAAGACTGTCGGCGAGAGTCCCGGACTGCCCTAGCCGTAAGACTCCGTTCACTTGTAAAGAGCCGGTTTCTCCTCCGCGATCCAAGCTAAAGTAAAGAGTGCTGTTAAGGTTTAAATCTCCACCGACTGATAAAGTGCCGTTCGATCCGCCTCTGCCGGAGCCGTGTCCGGCTAGAATGAGAATCGCCTGATTATCAATCGTCATGTTGTCTCTGACAGTCAAAGATTGGACGGGGCGTCCTGTATCTCCGTGTGAGCAATCAAAGGCAATAAAACTCCAACCTGTTTGTCCTCGATAAGGTACTGTCAAGCTGCCGTTGATTACATAATCCGAACGGATCATGCTGGAACCATTGTCATGAAATGAGAAAGCAATATCGTTCCACGAGGTGTTGCCGTTGATCGTTGCAGCATTGACTGCCGTCATGCATGACATCAGCAAAGCCGATCCGACAATCACACTTGTCTTGGAGCTTTGGCTTGCAGCCGTCATGGCTTCGGAAACAGCGACAAAGCACCCCCGTTTCCGATTCCATATTTTCATGAAAATTTTGTTCATATCTCCTCCTCGGGTTGTGCTATTTATTCGGTCTTGGCCTGTTCTTTTGGAGTGAGAACCAGAGGAATCACTTCAAATGCGGCGATTTCGTTGATGCGGACATGAACTTCGCGTTGTCCTTTGAATTCGATGAACTCGTTGCTTGGTTCAAGAGCTTTCTCTTTGATTTCTTCAGTCGTTTCTTCAGATTCAGGCTTATCAAGGGCTTTTTTCAGGGATTCAATTTGCGGGCAGGGAATTCCTGGGTCTAAAACACCGAAATCAATGACGAGATTGGTTCCGCTCTTCAGGTAAAGAGCAAGACGCTGAATAAAGATTTTTTCTGGCATATTGTTTTTCCTCCTTAAGGAAATGAAGTTGATTTGGGAAAAGGTTTTCGTTAGCCGAAAGCCTTTTCCTAAAGAAACTGAGGAGGAAAAAGGGTGCAAAAAGCCGAACCGTCCTTAAAGAAGGAAAGTCCGAACCTTGAGATTTGTCTGTTGTTCATAACTCTTATTTCAAAAAATCTGGCGGGACTTTCTGTGCAGACTGTTATGAACCGAAAGATCAACTGTCACCGTTCTTTCAACGGGGCGGGACGATTAGAATAATTGGTGCCCGGAGGCTGCATTGTCCCGCCAAGGATGCAACCGCGCCTGTCAATCAGGCCGTCTGCTTCCGGGCATTAACTGTTACGCTGACCGCAATCGGCCTCCGACCTTCAAAAGAATCCAGTCCTGAAGTTCGGCTATGTTTTCTGAAGCTCTTTTCTGAATTACTGCGCCTCTTTTGATATTTGCTTCATAAAGGTGAATCGACTTCGGCCCGGTAAGACCCACAACACGTTTGGATTCGATGACGCGGATGGAAACATTCGGGTATTCCACATTGTTGATTCTCATTTTTTATCTCCCGATTTATCTTTGCTTTTTAATGTTTCCAGATTCTCTTTCAGAAACTGTTCTGTTAGTTTCACAGTGCTCTCTGAGATCCCCTGTATTCGTTGATTGTTGACGATTGCCGGAAGGACCTTCATTGCTGCCATAGTCTGAGAACTTGGAATAAATATGAAGGCGGTGGTACAAGCTATGCCAAGAAGGGCTCCGAATAAAGCCATGGCTCCGGAGTAGATCTGGATGGCACAAATGATTAATAGAGCGGAGAGACATGCTAGAAAAATAAGACCAAGGGAGATCTTGTCCATCGCGCCGATCCAATAAATGTCAGAGGCAGTTATTTCAACCATGATGAACCTTTGATCTTTACCAATGCACGCGTGTCCAGTTTTTGCCGTTGATGAAGACATCAATGGCTCGTCTGGACTGATACTGCTGCCATTTCACCTGTTCATAAACGCGGACAGGGCGGTAGCAAACGGAAGAACTGCTGCTGTCTCCCGAGCTGTCATAACAGGTGTAACTCTCATAGGCAGTGCCTTGATAGCCCTTAACGCAAGCCTTAGTGCCTCCCCAATGTCCGGGAGAGTCCTCGGTTGCTTTGAACCAGTGCTCACCGCCCCAGTTGTAGCTAGCATTATTTTTTCTAAGCAGTTTGTTTTTCCGGCGGTCAGTTTTGAACTGATTGTTGTCGTTGATGTTTCCTTCAACAATCCAGCCCTGAGGAGCATCTTCCATCCCTTGAAGGATGCAAGGATCAAATCCGTCAGAAAGCTGTTTCGCATAGTTGCCGTCTCCGGCCATCGGGCAGGATGGAAATTTGCATGGGTGACGCCAAGAAAGGCAGTCAAACAGTTTGTCTATCGGTGGACGGCATTCGCTTACCGCTTTCGGTCCGTTGGGATTGGCTAAGCAGAGGAGAACTTCACATCCCCAGCGGTCATTGCCGGTCATCAATTCGATTTTCGGCATACCCGGGATTTGAGAATAATCCGTCGTATCAGCCAACACTTTGAAACCCGCGCCGGACAGCAGGGCGCTGACGGCTGCCAAGGCTAGTAATGTTTTGGGATTTGAGATTATTGTTTTCATTTTTAGTTCGCCATCAATTCCTTGAATTTCATGGAGAAAGCGCTTGCGCTGGCTAATCGCTCCGTCATCGCTTCAATGCTTAAGCCTTGCTGCTCGGCGGCTTTTTTTATCGTCCAAGCGTCTATTTCACACTCGTACCAAAATGTCCATCTACTGGACAATTGAATCGGTTTCGGAAACGTCGGGTCGTTTTTTACCAATTTGTATAACTGAGTTTTACCGCAGCCAAGTCGTTCACAGACCTGCTCAGGTCTCAGTTGATTGAGGCTTAAGTTACTCATAGAGCCTCCGATCAGGAATAAAAAGCAGCGCCGCTGAGAAATCAGTCCTGTTCCCGAAAAAAGAGAAGAGGTGCCTGCAAGGATCTATATACCCGAAGGAAAATGGCACCAAAGAATTCAGAAACTTTGAAAGCGCTGAAGAACCCTTTAGCGAATCTGACAAGCGGGGGTAGTGTGCTTGTCTCGATTTGCTTACCCAGAGTCCGAGGAAATTGGGCCTCCGAGGAAAAGAATAGAATTTAGTTGCCCAACTCAAATCGCTAATCAATTCCCGGAGGGATGAAGAATGAAAAAGGGTATTTTTCAAAACATTGTTATCTTTGCTGCTTTGTTTTTTGTTCTTGTCTTGTCCCTTGTACCGATAGCTATCCTTTACGGCAACGAAGATCAAAGGAACATGGTGTTGTTTCTTTGTTCGCTTGGTTCTTGTGCTGCCGGTTTCGCTGCTATTTATGTATCCGCGGAGAACAGTAAGAATCAACAGCAGCTTATTAAAGCTATTGTTGACGCAACCGAAGAGCTTCAGAAACTCAGAATTGCAATAACTGACAGTGGAATGACCACAAACACCAAAAAGTAGCCGGAAAACAGCAAAAGAAATGTTTCTGCATCCGTTGGAAACAAACTGGAAAGAAAGTCTCCTCGAAAAACCTTCGGCATTTTTGATTTCACTTTCAGGATGTAAACAAGGCAAATTAAGTCGAAGTGAGTGGTAATGATCACCCAACCATACGTTAAGTAATTCCACCAAAACTGAACGCTTTGGAATTCCTCCCAAGGATGAAGAAGTTTTTCCAACATTTAGAAGTTGATTTGATAAAAAACAGAAAATCGTTTTCATATCAGCCCCCGTAACTGTCCAGTCCCACAAAACCGCAGCAGCCGATAAGGACAAAAGCAATGCCGATAACCATTAGTCCGGGTGCGGTTAAAGACACTGAGTTTCTTTCGCTGTTTCGGAACAGGAATAAGGGTGCAATTGCCAGACAGCAAAGGCCGGAAAGAAGAAGGATGAAGAAGAATTTCTGCTCGGCCATCATCCCATCCTCACGAAATTGGTCTCCGGTGTACTGGGTAAAATTTGAGCTGTCAGACAAAAATCCAAACCCAATACCCGGAGGAAAAAGTGAAAATTACTTCTGCTGATAAATTTATGTGCTGGCTGGCAGTCAGCCTTTTCGCACTGATTTTTTGTTGGTACAAAGAACCCAAACTTACAGATTTCTTGTGTACTGCAATGTCTATGTTTTGCGCTTTGTTTTCGGCTCTTACTGTTGCAGAAGTGAGAGACACGAAGATTCAAATTGAACAAAAGAGCTTCGAACCGGATTCCAGCACTTTGAAAATAATAAAAGCAATCCCTAAAAGAAGAATTACCAGAAGAGAATATAGAAAAAACTCTTTGTCTGTCCATTCTCGGACCTTGCGCATAAAAGGCGGCCGGAGAAAAAAACACGAATAAACTGTCAGAGCACAGAAGAGAACTGCAACAATGATTTTCGGCGCGTAATCTTTTAACTCTAGGTAAAACTCGCATGAAATCATAATGATCTCTTCTATTTCCAATTAGAGACTTTCTGTCGGATGTCCTTGGCTGGCCCTTTCCATTTTTCAAAAAGGCAATATTCCTAATTTCCAACAGCACAGCTGCGAAATGAGAAAAAACAGGAGAAACCATTTGAGAAGCGAAAGGTCTTTGAAGAAACAAGCGTTCAGTACGCAGATAATCAGAAGAGCAAGCGTTAAAAAAAGAAGCAGGAAGGTAAACACACCTAACGGTGATTGAAGATTGGCTTCCATCTCCCGTTTTCAATACCTGAGCTAGTTTAAAAAACCTCGCGAGCCCCCGTGGGCTCTCTTTTTTGGCTAAAAATATTTTTCTAAATTCACGTATTATTTGTAGTATAATTAATCTATGATTAGCCTAGGAGGAGCTATGCACTACAGGCTTGGATTTAGCTCAAAACTGGAAAACTCCAGCGTCTACATTGAGTGCTCCGTTCGGAAACCCGGAGTCAATCATCCTATCCGTGAGATCGTTAAGCGGTTTGGCAAAAAGAAGGATCTCTTGGCTCAAGATCCTCTTGCTCTTGAGAAGATTCAGCGGGAAGTCGATGAAATGAATCGAAACTGCAAAGGCAGACAGCTGGTCTCGTCCCCAGCATCTCTGGAAAGCCTTAGTTCCGATTTATCCACGCTATTAGAAAGGCAAAGTTTAGATAAACAGGCCGTTTTTGAAACCCGAAGTGCCGGCTGCCTCATTCTTCAGCGTCTGTATGACCAATTGAAATTTGATGCGAAGTTTGACTACATCAAAAAGTGTTCCGAGTTCCAGTACGATCTGGCAAAGATTGCGAAAGACTTGATCCTGCTCAGAATCCTAAATCCGGCTTCCAAACGCCGTTCCTCTATCGAAGGACCTCGTCACTATCTCGGAGTCGAGCTGAATAATCTTGATCATATTTACAAATCGCTGGATGTACTGAGTAAACACAAGACCGACATCATTCGCTATTGGAATCGGCAAATCGGTAAAGAAGTCCCTGAGCGGGACACCTCAGTTTGTCTCTATGACATCACGACTTATGCCTTTGAAAGTACGAACGCCGATAATCTCAGAGACTTCGGCTACTCCAAAGACAAAAAATTTAATGAAGTCCAAGTGGTCATGGCTTTAGCCACTGACAAAGACGGACTTCCTTTGGACTACGGTTTATACAAGGGTAATCAGGGCGAAGGCGCGACAATGGTGCCCTTTGTCGATGAGTTAAAGAAAAAATTTAACATTAAAAGTTTTACTGTCGTTGCCGACCGCGGCCTCAACAGCAAAGGAAACATCGATTCCTTGGTGAAGCTGGGGGACAACTACGTTTTATCTTCCAAGATCCGAGGAGCGAGCGATGACATCAAAGCTCAGGTGCTTTCTGAGGAAGGAAGAATTTCTATGAATAAAGTCACGGACGATGGTGAAATCATAGATTACGGCTGGTACAAGGAAATCCATACCGACGGCCCGATCAAATACGATACTCCGGAGTACGCCTTTGAAGAGGCTAACGAGGAGAAGACAAAAGATCTGGAAGCCAAGCTGAAGCATGTGAAAACAGCCTCAGGCAAAACCGTAAAGAGCAAGCTGAAACGTCGATACATCATTACTTGGACCGCATCCCGGGCTAGGAAAGACAAGAAAGACAGGGAGCGATTAATCAGAAAAGCCAAGGCCCTGGTTGATAGCCCGAGCGACATCAAGGCCGGCTTTAAAAGAGGCGGCAGAAGCTACGTTGTTGTAGATATGGACCCCGAGTCTGCCCGAATAGACGATGCTCTAATTGCAGAGCAATCCAAGTTCGACGGCATTCACGTTGTTGAAACTTCACTGGACGCTCCGGCACTAGAAGTGGTGAAAATCTACAAAAATTTATGGAAGATTGAAGACAGCTTCAGACATCTGAAGAGCTGCTTCAGAGCTCGTCCTGTCTACGTTCGGCTGGAAAATCACGTCCGAGGTCACTTCTTAATTTGCTTCCTTGCTTTGTGTCTGCATCGCTTCTTGGAATACAGGCTAAAGAAGGAAAACAAGAAAGCCACCACTGATCAAATCATCGACGGCCTAAACAATGCTCTGATTGCACTGATCAGTCCGGCCAAAGGTATAGAGTTTTACGGCACGAGCGGATTTAATACCGTAGTCAAGGACATTATGAGTGTCGTAGGCCTAACGCCTCCTCTAACTTATGAGGAGGCAGGATCGTTAAAGAAGAAGATGAGGCTGTATCGCTCTGTCCGAGACTTGTTCGGCTCTACTACAACGAGTTAAGAAATTAAAAAATCGTAGACTCTAGAACTGGCGGGGGCTCAAAGCCTCCGCTTTGTCATTCTGGTATTGAAAACGGGAATAAGATCAATAACGCCGAGATTAAAGAAATACTCAGCTTCTAACAAAGTTGAAACGGTCGCAGGCCCCGAAGGGGATGTCATTTGAACCTTTGCGAACTCAATGCATTTTCCGGTTTTGAGGTGAGGGCGGAGCGCTACATGCAGACGTTCTGCTTTTTCTTTCATCCAATTACAGTTCCGAGTGAACTTGTCTAGGTCAAGGAGAAGGGCCGGGGTTTGAACGGTTTTGAGATTCACGATTGCTCCCAGAGATTGTTATTTTGATGGTTGTTATTTTAGATCAGCACTTAAATCCAAGGATTGAGGGGATTGAGACATGAGTGAAAACAAGGACATCTAAACCTAGACTTGTATTGCAGAAGCCATTGTTATGCAAACTATTTGGTTGAAAGAGATTTGCTAGTGTGTATAATTACACACTGTTGATTTACTTCGGAGCGAAACCATGGATAGTTCCAAGGTAATCAGCATACTTAAGCAAAACGGCTGGGTGCTCGTAAGTGTTAGAGGGGGACCATTTCAACTTTAAAAAGGATGGTGTACGCTTTATTGCCACCGTTCCACATCCAACTAAGGATTTATCAAAAGGGGTTTTGGCTTCTTTGAGGCGTGTTACTGGCCTAGAGCTTAGGTAAGTTGTTACAGGGCGGGGGCTCTGCCCCTGCCTCTCTTTACAGATTGAGGAGAGGTTATGCGTTACCCTTGTGTTATTGAACCAGGAGATGAAACCCATGCTTTTGGTGTTATTTTTCCCGACTGTCCCGGTTGCTACTCTGGAGGAGACACGTTAGAAGAAGCGTTAAATAATGCACCCGAGGCGCTTGCTGGATGGATGGAAGACATGATAGACGAGGGTTTCCCTATCAATCCTCCTTCCTCGTTTGATGAAGTGGCTAAAAATCCTGAGTACAAGAGTTGGATCTTTGCCATGGTTGATGTCGATTTAGACAAGCTGTTTGATAAAACCGAAAGAATTAATATTTGTCTTCCATCTCGTGTTCTTCGGCGATTGGATAATTTGGCCAGGAAGAATAACGAGAATCGATCAAGTTACATTGCGAGCCTTGTTATGAGCGCTTCGGCCTAACCGTGGTAAGTAAAGCTCCGAGATTGAATGAATCTTGTGTGCTTTACCTCACGGGAAGTTGGCTGAAAAAATCAAGACAGACTGAAGGGCGGTTAGCCGTAAATTTATATAAATAATCGGTAAGCAAAGCTTCTAGTCGTTTCTGTTGTGTAGCGACTAGCTTTGAGTTTGTTTTGAAATTCGAAAGAATTCCTTTTATCGCCACAGAAGTCTTGATTCTCAAAAATAATGAGTAGAAGGACTTTGGGCAAGCAAAACCTCACCCCTTCGGAATTAAAATTGAAAGTCTTTAACTACCGCTTTTACAACCGTTAAAAACCGCTAATGTGGTCAAAAGGCTCAGGAATATTGATGCCGTGAAAATAAAAAAACCTTGAAAAACAAGGTCTAGCAGGCTTGAGACTTGAGGGTTGGTGCCTAGGGAGAGATTCGAACTCTCACGCTTATTAGGCGGGGGATTTTGAGTCCCCTGTGTCTACCATTTCACCACCTAGGCACTTTCTCTGTGGTGCCGGTAAGAGGAGTCGAACCTCCGACCTTCGCATTACGAATGCGCTGCTCTACCAACTGAGCTATACCGGCACACAGGAGTTGCGATTATATAGAAAAAGATTTTTTTGTGCAATTCTCTTGGGTTTGTGCGGCCGACTAAGCTTTAGGCTGCAAAGGACCGTAGAAGTAGGACGCTGTAGCACCCCCGTCAATCAAAAAGTCAGAGCCGGTGATGAAGGAACTTCTCGAATCCATGATGAGCTGGGCTAAATCTGCAACTTCGTCAGAAGTACCGGGTCTTCCTGCCGGACACTTCGCAAACATCTCCTTATAGAAGTTGCCTCTCGGTCCGTTGAACTCATCAATAGCCAACGGCGTAACGATAATTCCCGGAGAAATGGAGTTGATGCGTGCCTTCTTTGTTCCCCATTTGACCGCCTCAGCCATAACGCGTTTAACGTTGCATCGTTTGGCAAGCTGGTACGCGTGCAGCGTATTAGAGATGTTCTCAGGCTGAAGAAAATCTAAAGAGAGAAGTTCTTCTACAGGCGTTGTGGCGAGGAGTCTATCTTTTTCTTCCCCGAGCGCCGGCATTCTGTGTCCGGATTGACTGGAAATGGTGACTCCGACGCCGTTTGGCTCAATGACCTTGCCGATTTCTTCAATCAGCATAGCTGTGCCGTAAAGGTCGACCTTGAGAATGGTTTCGATGGATGCTTGACTCGGAGATACGCCGGCGGCATTAACAAAAGCTGTAATCGGTCCGAGTTCTTTGGAAAACTTAATTAACTCGGCAACGGACTCCTTTGAAGAGATATCGCAGCTGTGTTCAACGGCATCAAATCCGGCATTGTTAAGCAGCAGAGCGGCAGAGGCTGCATTGGCTGCGCTTTTGTCGGATACGACGATTTTCATTCCGGAACCGATACTTCTCACAATGGCTAATCCGATCTGTCCGGCGCCTGTAAGTACTAAAACGTTTTTCATTTGCTTTCTCCTTCTTTAATCACTTTCTTTGCCCAGTCCTGAATGGCCTTGGTTGAGTTGTCGACCTGCGTTCCTGCGATAGCCAGGGACGGAAGGTAGATCGCCCGCGGCTGCCGACTCTTTAGGTCGGATTCTGAGCCGCCGAACCCGCTTCCTTCATGCGTACAGAAGTGCGCGATCTTCTTTCCACTGAGGTCTGCTTTGTCTAGGAAGGTTCGGGCGACCATCGGCATCTCCGACCATCAGATCGGGTGCCCGAAGAAGATCAAATCGTATTGAGCAAGATCAGGCATCGAAAGTTTGATCTCCGGTCTGGCGTCGACTTCTTGTTCTTTTTGTGCCTCAGCAGTGGTCTGCCGATAATCGAAGGGATAGCTGTGAACCGGTTGGATTTCCCAGACGTCGGCGCTGGTCGCTTCTTGAATGACTTTTGCCATGCGGGCAGTGTTTCCGACGGAAAGATTTTTGGTCTCGCCGTGCCAATAGTTCATTCCGTTTCTAGAAAAATAGATGACTAAGGCTTTACTTGCCTTATTTTCTTTGCTTATTTCTTTTGAATTTCCAAGATTGAGAATTGACATCAGGCTTATTCCCATAAAAGTTCTTCGAATCATCAGATTGATCCTTGAATTTATGAATGAAATATTACAGAGAGGATGCTTTTTGTAATAAACTTAGATTCTCTTTAAATTGCCCTAAATTCTCATTTGATGATAGGTCGCTCATTACTCATTCAATCCTTGGCAGAAAATTTAGAGAAGATCACGTCGGCCCCACAGATATCTTCGCACCCCTTGGAATCTGTCAGATTCATTCGACGAGAAAGCGATAGGAAATTCGGTTGTCTGATTTCTAAACCTTCCTTTGCGCTTGTCGTTAATGGGTCTAAGAAGGCTTTGGTTGGTGACGAGGAATTTCTTTATGGCAACGGGGTGTGTCTGCTGACCGGAAGTTTTATGCCTGATTCTTTTGAGGCCGTGGGCGCTTCAAAAACGAACCCTTTCCTGGCAATCAGTTTGACGATCGAACCAAAGCTGTGTGATCAAGCAATTGCCTTTTTGTCTGATAAAGAGGCGCTTAAAAGCGGAGCTGAAGATTCGAAGATGTTTTCTTTGTTCGAGGCAGACGATGGGTTGCTGGATGCTTTTCTGAGACTTTCCGAGTTAGCTCTCCATCCTGAACATGCGGAGCTCTTTAGTGACATCGTCAAACGTGAGATCTATCTAAGAGTTCTAACGAGTCCGTTGGGGAGAGCATTTTCTCAGCTTTACGTCTCAGGAACTGCGGAGAACAAGATACGCCGGGCAGTGGATTGGCTCTCTGCACATTTCAGCCAGCCGATCGATCATTCGTCCGTTGCAGAAAAAGTCGGAATGTCTACTGCTTCTTATTACAGAAGATTCAGAGAGATCGTCGGAAGTACACCGAGCCAGTTCGTCAGAAACCTGCGGCTCACAGAGGCAAAGAGACTGATGATTGACGAGCAGTTTGAAGCTGCTCAAGCATGCTATCGAGTAGGCTATGACAGTCCGACTTATTTCAGCCGCGAGTTTAGAAACCTGTTCGGAGAGTCACCTTCGAAACACGTCAAACGCATAGCGGCTGAGATGCAGTAGTCAGGCGTGAAGGTTCGTTTAAAACAAAGGAAACTGCTTAGTATTCGAAAAAAGCTTTCGGATACTTAACCTGACCTGCGGCTCGAGAAGCTGCGCCTGGCGTCAACTCTTTCACCATACAAAACTCCGGCGGAACCTCGAAAGGAAAAGTAATGCCGAAATCCTCTGCCTTTTTGTAACCGAACCGCGGATAGTAATCTTTGTGTCCTAATACCAGTACGGTTTCGTAATTAAGTTCAGCGGCACGCTTGTGAGCCTCTTCAATTAACGCAGCTCCGATGCCGTGTCTCTGAAAACTCGGACGCACCGCAAGCGGTGCTAGGCTTAAAGAAGGAACAGGACCTGACTTTGAGAGAATTTCAATCTCTGTGAGCAGAATGTATCCGACGAGTTCGTTTTTTATCCACGCTGTCAGCGATAACTCAGGAACGAAACCCGGAGAAGAAAGCAGGCGCTCAACTAAAAATTGCTCGCGATGATCGCTTTCTTGCACGGATGCGAAAGCCTCTTCAATCAATCGGCATATTGCCGGCAGATCATGAGCTTCCTGCTGCTTAATATTTATCGGGTTGCTATCCATTTTTCTTCTTTCTGCTGTCGATTTAGATTGGAATGATACTGAGGAAATCAAAACTCTTTTTAGAGATGTCATTTTCTAAAAACGGTTGACTTCTTTTTGTTTTAAACC